>OFFJ01001559.1_pt1 | contig 16553 bp, 12 predicted proteins | sample 1521261 | NCBI WGS metagenome assembly OFFJ01 (sample SAMEA3504122, study PRJEB24116) | mouse gut metagenome | biome: mouse gut; feature: mouse-associated habitat; material: faeces | place: Denmark | collected 2011 | reverse complement strand
TCCGATCTCCAAAACACAGGTGGATACACTGGCCAAGAATGCGGAAGATTTTGGATTGACACATTTCGGCATGTTGCATAAGAAGAATGGTATCATCCATGTGGTAGGTCCGGAAAGAGGCTTGACATTGCCGGGAATGACGATTGTATGTGGTGACTCGCATACTTCAACGCACGGTGCGATGGGAGCAGTAGCTTTTGGTATCGGTACAAGTGAGGTCGAAATGGTAATGGCTTCACAATGTATCTTGCAGACACGCCCCAAGACAATGCGCATCACAGTGGACGGAAAACTGGGTAAAGGTGTGACGGCAAAAGATATTGCTCTCTATATGATGTCCAAAATGACAACGAGCGGTGCAACTGGTTATTTTGTGGAATATGCCGGAGAAGCAGTTCGGAGTCTGACCATGGAAGGACGCTTGACGCTATGCAACCTGAGTATAGAAATGGGTGCACGTGGTGGTATGGTGGCACCAGATGAAGTGACATTTGAATATATTAAAGGTCGCGAATATGCTCCGGCAGGTGAGGAATGGGAGAAAGCATTGGCATACTGGAAGACGCTGAAGAGCGATGAGAATGCTACGTTTGATAAAGAAGTGCATTTTGATGCGGCAGATATCGAACCGATGATTACATACGGAACAAATCCGGGTATGGGTATGGGCATCACGCAGCACATTCCTACGACTGACGGAATGGGAGAGGCTGCAAAAGCTTCATTCCTGAAATCAATGAATTATATGGGCTTCCAACCCGGTGAGGGAGTATTGGGCAAGAAGATAGATTATGTGTTTTTGGGTGCTTGTACGAATGGACGTATTGAAGATTTCCGTGCTTTCGCCTCGTTAGTGAAAGGCCGTAAGAAGGCAGAACATGTGGTTGCCTGGTTGGTACCCGGTTCGTGGATGGTAGATGCACAGATTCGTGAAGAAGGCTTGGATAAAGTATTAGAGGAAGCAGGTTTTGCTATCCGCCAGCCGGGATGTTCGGCTTGTCTGGCAATGAATGATGATAAGGTGCCTGCCGGAATGTATGCGGTTTCTACAAGTAACCGTAACTTTGAAGGTCGTCAGGGACCGGGGTCACGCACATTGCTTGCCAGTCCGCTGGTGGCAGCTGCGGCAGCAGTGACAGGAGTGATTACGGACCCGAGAGAACTGATGTAATACCAGTCCTCCTGGCAGAAGCCATTAATAATAAGTATTTCAAAATCAAAGATAAGAAACAATGAAACAGAAATTCAATATCATCACCAGTACTTGTGTGCCTCTCCCGTTGGAGAATGTAGATACAGACCAGATCATTCCTGCACGTTTTCTGAAAGCTACGACTAAAGAAGGCTTCGGCGAGAATCTGTTCCGCGACTGGCGGTATGACAAGCAAGGAAACAAAATCGACTCTTTCGTTCTGAACGATCCGACCTATAGCGGACAGGTGCTTGTAGCCGGAAAGAACTTCGGCTCGGGCAGTAGCCGCGAGCATGCAGCATGGGCCATTGCAGATTATGGTTTCCGCGTGGTAGTCAGCAGTTTCTTTGCAGATATTCACAAGAATAATGAACTGAATAATTTCGTATTGCCTGTAGTGGTGAGTGAACCGTTCCTGAAAGAATTGTTTGATTCCATTGCCGCCGATCCGAAAACGGAGGTGGTGGTGAACTTGCCGGAACAGACAATCACCAACAAGGCAACAGGCAAAAGTGAGACTTTCGAAATCAATGCTTACAAGAAACATTGCCTGATGAATGGTCTGGATGACATCGATTTCCTGGTAGAGAATAAAGATAAAATAGAAGCTTGGGAAAATAAAAAATGAAGTATAAACAGCCCCAAATAGAAATCATGGACACCACGCTCCGCGACGGTGAGCAAACCAGCGGTGTGTCGTTCGTCCCCCATGAAAAGCTGATGATAGCCCGTCTGCTACTGGAAGAACTGAAGGTAGACAGGGTGGAAGTAGCTTCGGCACGGGTTTCGGACGGTGAGTTCGACGCAGTCAAGATGATATGTGACTGGGCGGCACGGCGTAATTTATTGCCCCGGGTGGAGGTGCTGGGTTTCGTAGATGGGCACACGTCGGTAGACTGGATACATGCTACCGGCTGCCGCGTCATTAATCTTCTGTGCAAAGGTTCGCTGAAGCATTGCACATGTCAGTTGAGAAAGACCCCTGAAGAACATATCGAGGATATTATTGGCGTAGTGAATTATGCCAATGAGCAGGATATGGAGGTGAACATCTATCTGGAAGACTGGAGCAACGGGATGAAAGAATCTCCGGAGTATGTCTTCCAGATGGTAGATGCGCTGATGCATACGAATATCAAACGGTATATGTTGCCTGATACACTGGGTGTGCTGAATCCGTTGCAGGTCATCGAGTATATGCGGAAGATGGTGAAGCGTTATCCACATGCTCATTTCGATTTCCATCCGCATAATGACTACGACCTGGCAGTGAGCAATGTGCTGGCTGCCGTGCTGAGTGGTGCGAAGGGACTTCATACCACGATCAATGGTCTGGGCGAACGTGCCGGTAATGCACCGTTGTCCAGTGTGCAGGCTATTCTGAAAGATCATTTCAATGCTATCACTAACATTGATGAAGGTCGTCTGAATGAAGTCAGCCGGGTGGTTGAATCTTATTCCGGTATTGCCATACCCGCCAATAAACCGATTGTGGGTGAAAATGTGTTCACGCAGGTAGCGGGAGTACATGCAGATGGAGACAATAAGAGTAACCTTTATTGCAACGACCTGTTGCCCGAGCGTTTCGGGCGCAAGCGTGAATATGCACTGGGCAAGAACAGTGGTAAGGCGAACATCCGTAAGAATCTGGAAGACCTGGGACTGACGCTGGATGAGGATTCCATGCGTAAGGTGACGGAACGGATTATCGAGTTGGGTGACAAGAAAGAACTGGTTACCCAAGAAGATTTGCCTTATATCGTTTCGGATGTACTAAAGCACGGAGTGATGAATGAGAAAGTGAAGCTGAAGACATACATCGTGAACCTTGCTTACGGTCTGAAGCCGATGGCTACGCTGAAGATTGAAATCAACGGACAGGAGTTTGAAGAAAGTTCCAGCGGTGACGGTCAGTATGATGCTTTTGTACGTGCTCTGCGTAAGATTTATAAAGTGACGTTGGGACGCAAATTCCCCATGTTGACAAACTATGCCGTAACCATCCCTCCCGGTGGGCGTACCGATGCTTTTGTGCAGACTGTGATTACCTGGAGCTATGACGGCACGGTGTTCCGTACACGCGGACTGGATGCCGACCAGACGGAGGCAGCGATTAAGGCAACAATGAAGATGCTGAATATCATTGAGGATGACTATGAACTTAAAAAATCAGAATAATGAACCCCGCTGAGAAAAAGAAATCATTCTTTGAAAATCATCCGAAGGTGTGTTATGCGCTGTATGCAGTCTTGCTCTTTGCTTTCAATCTCTTTCTGCGTTGGAAGGATAGGGAGTTGAGTGCGGACGAATATTTCATCTCTGCTATCAATACCCTTATACTAACAGCGGGTTTTGTGTGGGGCGACCGTTATCGTCGCAAAAATTTTGTGAATCAGAAGAAAATAGAAGAATACCTAAAAAATAAAGAAAACAATGGATTTTAAAATTGCAGTATTAGCCGGTGACGGCATTGGCCCGGAGATTTCCACCGTAGGTGTGGACGTAATGACCGCCGTATGTGAGAAGTTCGGACATAAAGTAAACTACGAATATGCCATCTGCGGTGCAGATGCTATCGACAAAGTGGGAGATCCGTTCCCCGAAGCTACTTATGAAGTTTGTAAAAACGCGGATGCTGTTTTGTTCTCGGCTGTAGGTGACCCGAAATTCGACAATGATCCTACTGCCAAAGTACGTCCCGAACAGGGTCTGCTGGCTATGCGTAAGAAACTGGGATTGTTTGCCAATATCCGTCCGGTACAAACTTTCAAATGTCTGCTCCATAAATCACCGCTTCGTGCAGAACTGGTAGATGGTGCAGATTTTCTTTGTATCCGCGAACTGACCGGCGGTATGTATTTCGGCGAGAAGTATCAGGACAACGACAAAGCGTATGATACCAATATGTACACTCGTCCGGAGATTGAACGTATTCTGAAAGTTGGTTTCGAGTATGCCATGAAACGCAATAAGCACCTCACGGTGGTAGATAAAGCCAATGTGCTTGCATCTTCACGCCTGTGGAGACAGATTGCCCAGGAAATGGCACCGCAATATCCTGAAGTGATTACGGACTATATGTTCGTGGACAATGCAGCCATGAAGATGATTCAGGAGCCTAAATTCTTTGATGTAATGGTTACCGAGAATACATTCGGTGATATCCTTACGGATGAAGGTTCTGTAATCAGTGGCTCTATGGGATTGCTTCCTTCGGCTTCTACAGGCGAAAGCACTCCTGTATTCGAACCGATCCACGGTTCATGGCCACAAGCTAAAGGTTTGAATATTGCTAACCCGTTGGCGCAAATTCTTTCGGCTGCGATGTTATTCGAATATTTCAATTTGCTGGAAGAAGGCGCATTGATTCGCAAAGCTGTAGATGCTTCTTTGGATGCTAACGTTCGTACACCGGAAATTCAGGTGGAAGGTGGTGCGAAATATGGTACCAAAGAAGTAGGAGCATGGGTGGTAGATTATATCAAACGTAGCTAATCTTTATTAAGGAAATAAAGGAACAACAAGATTTTTTCTACCTTTGTGAGGCTGTATCAGAGATTTTGATACAGCCTCTTAATTTTTATGATTATGGCAAAAATAGCAAAGAACCTGACGGAATTAATAGGGCATACGCCTTTAATGGAATTAGCGGAATACAGTCGTAAATATGGACTGAAACAGAATATTATCGCAAAGTTGGAAGCGTTCAATCCGGCTGGTAGTGTGAAGGATCGTGTGGCGCTTGCCATGATTGAAGATGCAGAAGCGAGCGGAGCACTGAAGCCCGGTGCGACGATTATAGAGCCTACCAGTGGAAATACCGGTGTGGGACTGGCGATGGTTGCTACAATCAAAGGGTATCACCTGATGCTCACAATGCCCGAAACCATGAGTATAGAGCGCCGTAATCTGCTGAAAGCACTGGGTGCTGAAATTGTGCTGACAGATGGATTGGCCGGTATGGCAGGATCCATTGCGAAAGCGCAGGAGTTAAGGGCATCTATTCCCGGTTCGGTCATTCTTCAACAATTTGAAAATCCTTCTAACGCACAGATTCATACGCTTACTACAGCTGAAGAAATCTGGACGGATACAGACGGAAAAGTGGATATTTTCGTGGCGGGCGTGGGTACCGGGGGCACCGTGACGGGCGTGGGCGGATACTTAAAGAGCCGCAATCCGGAAGTAAAAGTTGTGGCAGTGGAACCGGCCGCTTCCCCTGTGCTGAGCAGTGGGACAGCAGGGGCTCACAAAATTCAGGGCATCGGTGCCGGGTTTGTCCCCGATGTGCTGGACACGAAGGTTTATGACGAAGTTATCGCTGTGGAAAACGAAGATGCATTCTCTGCCGGGAAGCGTGTCGGCAGAAGCGAGGGCGTCCTGGTGGGTATTTCTTCCGGTGCCGCAGTGTGGGCTGCCATTCAGCTGGGCAGGCGGGCGGAGAATCAGGGCAAGACCATCGTGGCGCTGCTTCCGGATACGGGAGACCGTTATCTTTCCACACCGCTGTTTGCAGAATAATATGGTAATATGCGTCTGAACAGGGATAGCGCCGGGGATTGGCCTGACTGTCGCAACGGAGCAGACCGAGGATAGAATACTGCAAACTGGTCTGGTTAAAAATAATAGAAGTGGATGTTACAAACAGACCAGAATGTGATATACTGTCTCTATCCCCGGGAAAAACGAGTCAGACCGGTAGGACTTATCTCCGGTCACTGGCTTACCTCCGGTCACTGGTTCAGTTCCAGGATGAGTCAGTGAGCCAGGTGGATGCAGGGGAGACAGGGCATTCAGCTGAAGTCTGGCAAAAGAAATTTGTAACCGATTTACCCATTAATATACTGGGAAAATATGAAAAACTCGGTTGCCTGAATTTTCAGATGCGATGAATTGATTGCCGGATATAATATTGGAGACGCAGGTGCGGAACCAGATCTATGCAGAACCAGATCAATGCAGAACCGGAGCAATGCAGAACCAGACCAATGCAGAACTGGAGCAATGCGGAACCAGACTGATGTGGAACCAGAACAGGAGGAAGAGATGGAAAAGACAAGATATGAACTGAACAAGGAACTGGCTCAAATGTTGAAAGGCGGCGTCATCATGGATGTAACCACCCCGGAGCAGGCGAAGATTGCCGAGGCGGCGGGAGCCTGCGCAGTCATGGCTCTGGAGCGCATTCCGGCGGATATCCGGGCAGCAGGGGGCGTGTCCCGGATGAGCGACCCCAGGATGATTCGCGGCATCCAGGAGGCAGTGTCGATTCCGGTCATGGCAAAGTGCCGTATCGGACATTTTGTGGAAGCACAGATACTGGAGGCGATTGAAATCGACTATATCGATGAAAGCGAGGTCCTTTCTCCTGCGGACGATGTATACCATATTGATAAAACAAAATTCAAGGTTCCTTTTGTGTGCGGTGCTCGGGACCTGGGGGAAGCGCTACGCCGCATTGCTGAGGGCGCATCCATGATCCGGACCAAAGGAGAGCCGGGAACCGGCGATGTGGTTCAGGCTGTGCGCCATATGCGGGCAATGAACGCGGAAATCCGCCGGGTACAGAATCTGCGTGATGACGAGCTGTTCGAGGCGGCAAAGCAGCTGCAGGTGCCTCTGGATTTACTGCGTTATGTTCATGAGAACGGACGGCTTCCTGTAGTCAATTTTGCAGCCGGAGGCGTGGCGACTCCCGCGGACGCGGCGCTGATGATGCAGCTGGGGGCAGAGGGCGTATTTGTGGGTTCCGGTATCTTTAAGTCCGGCAATCCGGCGAAACGTGCAGCGGCCATTGTTCAGGCGGTGACAAACTACACGGATGCAAAACTGATTGCGGAGCTCTCGGCGGATTTGGGCGAGGCCATGGTAGGGATTAATGAGGATGAGATTGCGCTGTTGATGGCAGAGCGTGGGAAATGATATGGGACAAAGTATCAGGCCGTCTGCTGTATTGCATTCGAAATAAGGCACCGGACAGGCCGTCTGCTGTATTGCATTCGAAGTGAGGCACCGGACAGGGAATGTGACAGAGGTGGAGTACCTTTGCGGGGCAAACGGATTTCGAGGACTGTCCGGGGGGCTTTCGCGGCGATAGGACCGGGCTGGCATGACAGCAAACAGGAAGAGGAATAAGGAATTGGAGGTAGCATATGACAATAGCGGTTCTGGCCCTTCAGGGGGCTTTTGCGGAGCATGAAGCCATGTTGGAGCGGCTGGGAGCGGCATATTTTGAAATACGTCAGCTGCGGGATCTGGCTCAGCCTTTTGACGGGCTGATTCTCCCCGGCGGGGAGAGCACGGTGATGGGGAAGCTTTTGCGGGATTTGGAACTGTTCGGGCCGCTGCAAGGGAAGATTGCCTCCGGGCTGCCGGTATTCGGTACCTGCGCCGGACTGATTTTGCTGGCGAAGTCCGTTATCGGCGGCGAGCCCTGCTTTGGAACCATGGACATATGTGTCAGGCGCAATGCCTACGGGAGGCAGCTGGGAAGCTTTTATGCGGAAGGGGAATGTGCAGGTATCGGCAGAATTCCCATGACCTTTATCCGGGCGCCATATATCGAGGCCGTTTCCGGAGATGCCGAAATTCTGGCCGAAGCGGACGGCAAAATCGTGGCCGCCAGACAGGGGAGCCAGCTGGTGACGGCATTTCATCCGGAATTGAACGACAGCCTGGAAATGCATCGGTACTTTCTTAAAATATGCAGTTGATTCCGCATTGTTTCAGAATAGCATTTGCGGTGTGGGGTAAGTTGCTCTTTGTATCAACGGCTATTTGGCGTTCAGACCTGAACGCCAGGGTTAGTCCCGTCAGAAAGTGTCATAAACATGGCATTCCGATATGGAAAAGCAAATTTGGCAAGGCTGGCTGTGGATGCACACAAACCGCAGGCATGCCGCCTTGGGATATGCGGTTTGACGCATATAGTGATGCGGTTTGATACATATAAAGATGCGGTTTGACGCACATAGCGATGCGGTTTGACACACATGGCGATGCGGTTTGACGCACATGGCGATGCGGTTTGACGCACATGGCGATGCGGCTTAATGCAAGGGGGTTACTGTAATATCTCCCAGTTCAAGCTGTAAGCTGCCATTGCTTTCCGACAGTCTGATTTCGAAATCCAGTGCGGGCATGCCCTCATACCAGGCAATAGGGGCATCTTCCGGGAAGTACCCGGGTTCTACCCGGAAGGAAATCTGTCTTCCCAGGGTAAATTCGGAAATGCAGCCAAGTTCCAGGGCAGTGACATTTTGGCCTTCTGTTTTTAATGTCCATAGTTCTTCCTGATTCATCCGGTCAAAAAGAGTGAGCATCTCCGTCTCTTTTTCGAACGTGAAGCCGATTCTGCCCTCCAGGAGGCTGATGTAATCATTCATCTCAAAGGCATTGTCCTGTAATGCGCCGGTATCATCCTGCTGCAGGATATGAAGCTCATCGGCAGAAACCCCGGTTCCCGTATAGATATGGAGGGATGCCTGCAGTTGACGGGCAGCGTCATTCCAGTAAAATATCGGCGCAATGGTTTGAGCAGTTGTATAATACCAGTCGAAAAGGCTGATTTTTCCGCCCATGTCAACAGCGACACCCTGTCCGAAGCATTCTTCGTCGCAGTATCCGTAGATGGAGATATCTCCGTCCGGAATCCTGTCAAATAAGATAATATCCTTTGTGTTCCACCAATTGTTATCGGCTCTTACAGGCAGGTGCCGTTTCCGTACTTCATCCCAATTTACCTGGCTGAGCCTGTACAGAGGGCTGATTCTGTAGTCCAGAGGAATCCAGATACCGTTCCCGCCTGTCGGCTGGGACATGCTTATCCGTACGGAAGTACCATCCTGTAAAAAGGTGATTTCCAGGCCTATGGTGTCCTGTTCTTCAGCCAGCATCCGCTCCACTTTGACTTTGGAGGAGTCATCTGACAGGTTCAGCAGTTTCACGGCTGCGCTTTCCGGTTCAAAAAGGTCCCGGTAGAGTGTGGAAGAACTGAGCATTGCATTCAGTTCCAGACTTTCCCAGACTCCTGTATCCAGGTAGCTTGCCCGGCTGCCGTCCAGAGAGAAGGGATTGCCGTAAGCTGCTGCAAAGGCTTCGCCAGTGGAGATATCATCCAGCCACAGAAGCGATTCTTCGGTGACTATATATCTGTCGTCTACAGACTCATAACGGATTATTTCCTTCCAGACCGTCACATGTGGCTCCGAAGTCCAGGCATAGTAGTTGATTTCCGCCTGCCCGGAATCCATGCTGCATATTGTTACGTCGGCTTCCGTATCCAGGGGCCAGGGGCTGGATTCTCCAAAGCTGCGTCCGCCCTCCGGGCCGGAGAGGAGGTCACGGTCTTTTAAGTCGGCGATTACTTCGTCGGATGCCATGGAAGAAATCCTGTTTCCGTCGCGGCTGACGAAGGCGGCAGTCCACTGGCTGACAAGCTGTTCGGGGGAGGCGGGAGGGGGACCGGAGTTCCCGGCGGCATTGCCTGTTCCGGAGGGGGCAGTGTTTCCGGCTGTGTCCGATTCCGACAGGCCGTTCCGGGTCAGTGTGTCCGAAATGTCTTCCAGCATTCCGGAAGATTCAGCCGATGTTCCCAAATTTGCCATGGCATTTTCTGTGGAATCGGAGGCATCCTTTACCGGGTCTGTCAGGAAGCACAATGCCACCGCAACGCAGGCGGCAACAGCGGCAATGACAGCCCAGAATGCCGGTTTTTTATAATTGATGATGGACTGAATCCTTTTTTTGACATTCAACTCACCGAAGGCCAGAGGATAAGCCGGCCATTTGTGTTGTCTGAGGCTGCAGGCCAGAAGCGCCTCCGAATAGGCTTTCTTCTGGTGACAGTCATAATTTTTGATGACCTTTTCGTCACAGGCCAGCTCCAGGTCTCTGCAGAACAGGGCGTAAGCAGCCCAACAGAGGGGATGGAACCAGTAGACGGCCAACAGTATATATCCAAACATTTTCCAGAAGCAGTCCAGACGTTCCAGATGGGCCTGTTCGTGGGCAATTACGGGAGCGCGCAACTCTTCGGGCATACGGGAAGGCAGATAGATTCGCGGGAGTATCGCTCCGAAAATAAAGGGCGTATCGATAAATTCGCTCAGGTAGACATGTCCCTGAAGGCGTACCGCAGTACGCAGCTTCAGGTATAGCCGCAGTGAGCTTGCCACGGCGTAAAGCAGCAGGATGCAGACACCGGCTGCCCAGATTACGCCGGCGATGAAGAGCCAGATTTGCATGGGATTGGCACTGGCGCCGGGGGCAGGGGTAAAGGACTTCTGAAGGACAGGGTTCACTGCGGTGTCTACCATTTCGATGCCGCTGTTAACGACGGGCGCAGGGGAGATTGTTATCTCCCGGGGAAGGGGCTCTCCGCTTGGGATGAGGCTGAATATGCTTTCCAGGGAAAAGGGACATACCAGGCGGATTGCTGCCAACGCCCACAGCAGGCAGGAAATCCAGGCGGGGGCTTTCTTCAGCAGAAGCCGGAGCAGGATAACCGCCAGTATCAGCCATCCGGCGTTAATACTCATGTTTAAAAGTTGCAGGAATATTGTTTCCATATATTGTTCTCCTAATTTATACTGCACGTCGAATAGATTTACAGTCGTGTGATATAACAAAGTCAGTGTCGTTACAGTGACTTTAAGGCCGACGGCCATATTCCCGGCCTGGACAAGCTGGTAAATTCTGGCGGCCTTGCGTACAAAGTTCCGCATTTGCCTGTTTGTCAGTCTTCATCGGAGTCACAGCGGTCCAACATCTGCCGGATTTCGGCCACTTCCTCCCGGGACAGGGACTTTCTTCTGGTGAATGCCGCTATGAAGGCTGGCAGGGAGCCCTCGAAGGTCTTCTCCACCAGTTCGTCAATTTCTGCGGCCTGCACCTCGTCTTTGGATACCAGAGAGGTGACGACAGAATTCTCGTTTTTGACTACACCGCGGTCGGACAGGCGCCGGATTACGGTGTATGTAGTGGTGCGGCTCCAACCCAGCTTTTCGTTGCACAGCCGGGCAAGCTTTGCGCTGTTGATGGGTTCGTTCTCCCACAGGATCAGGCAGAAACGATATTCGCTTTCAAAGATTTTTGGTGTCTCCATGGGACTCCTCCTCGTAATATGAAAATGTATAATTCGGGCATTGACAGCCGACAGCTTCGCCACTTCGACAGCGGACCAGGCTATTGTACATTTATGGCTGTATTGGCGGTTGATAATACGCTTCGCCATATCGGCAAGCGGACCAGGCTATTGTGCATTTATGGCTGTATCAGCGGTTGATAATACACTTCACCTTTCCGACTGCAGACCGGGCTTTTGGTGCCGGTACTCCGTATGGATGATTGTCTAATGCGTTAGACAATCATAGTCTAACGCATTAGACTGAATATGTCAAGCAATTTTTTCTTGACAACCGAAACTATTTTCCTTATAATACATTTAATTTCATATTCAAGCGATTGATAAAAGCAATGATAAGAAGAAGTAGCACATGGTGGAGCATACAGAAAGCAGCCGGCTGATGAGAGGCGCATGGGAAGCCTTCGTGTGAATACATCTTTGAGCTTCGCACCGAATCCTGTTATTATATGAGCCAGGGAACATGTCTGTGATATCCACAGAGGGAATTTTTCAGGTAGTAGGCTGCGACGGTTCCTGCACCCGTTACCGTGCTAGGGTATCACCCGGACATAAAATGTAGAATGTACGGACGTACCCGAAGAGGCGGACTGCGTGAGCAGTCTGCAAACATTAGGTGGTAGCGCGAAAGTTTATGACTCTCGTCCTTTTGAAGGACGGGAGTTTTTTGTCGTGTGCCAGGAAGGTCCGGGCGGGAATTTTCTGTATCATTCAGGAAAACTGTCTGCGAAAACCGCAGAGTCCGATTTGAAGACTTTTACAGCAAACCCCCATGCAAAAAGCCTATAGGGCAGGCCAGACTGCTCCACCTTGCATGAAAGTCTGGGGGTTCAAATGTTTCGCGGCAAATTCGGTTTCATTGCATATGTCTGCCAATGTGAAAGAAAAATAATTGAAGTAAGTCATAATGGAAAGGAAGGACAGGCAAATGGAGGTAAAAGAAGAAATCAGAACAGAGGGAAATGCGCAGGCAGACAAGGCAGGCGCAAATAAGACGGCAGATGCCGAGGTGAGACGACAGGTACATCATCAGATGCGGGTTATCAGACAGGGGGCAGAGGAACTGATCGGTGAAGCGGAACTGGAAACGAAGCTTACCGTAAGCATTCAGGAGGGAATCCCCCTGACAGTAAAATTCGGCATGGACCCCAGCGCGCCGGACATTCACCTGGGCCATGCGGCTGCCCTGCGGAAGCTGAAACAGATGCAGGATTTGGGGCACAACATAGTGATAGTCATAGGTGATTTCACCGCGAAAATCGGCGATCCCACAGGAAAGAGCAAGGGAAGGAAGGCTATGACGGAGAACGAGGTACTCCACAATGCCCAGACCTATCAGGAGCAGATATTCCGCATTCTGGACAGGGAGAAAACCCAGGTGCGCTTTAACGGGGAATGGCTGGAACTGTTGAACCTGAATGAGGTACTGTATCTGGCATCCACCGTTACCGTTGCCAGAATGCTGGAGAGGGATGATTTCCAGAATCGTTTCCGGGGAGGCATTCCCATTGGTCTCCATGAATTTTTTTACCCGCTGATGCAGGCATATGATTCCGTGGAACTGAAGGCTGACCTGGAGTTAGGCGGGACGGACCAGACCTTTAATATTCTGATGGGGAGACAGCTGCAGAAGGACAGAGGGCAGGAGCCTCAGGCCGCGCTGTTTATGCCGCTTCTGGAGGGTATCGACGGCGTGGAAAAGATGAGCAAGAGCCTGGGCAATTACATCGGGATATGCGAGGACGCCCGGACCATGTTTACCAAGGTGATGCGGGTGCCGGACGCTTTGATTGTGAAATACTTTGAGCTGGCTACAGACATTCAGCCGGAGGAGTTGGATAAAGTAAAGGAGGCGCTGGCGGACGGATGCAATCCCAGAGACTGCAAGCTGGCGCTGGCCAGAATGATTACGGCGCTCTACCACACCGGGGCGGAGACGGCGGAAGCGGAGCAGTTTTTCCGGGAAGCTTTTACCAATAAGGCGGTACCGGAGCAGGCGGAAGTACTGGAGGTGGTTCTGGAGAGCGGTACTTTGCTGGACTGCGTCCGTCCGCTGACAAATGCAGGGATTGTCGCCAGCGGAGCACAGTTCAGGCGGCTGATTGCCCAGGGAGGCGTGCAGAAGAACGGAGTCCGGGTGGAAAGTGTAGAGGAAAAGGTACAGACGGATGATGTGCTGAAGGTGGGAAAAAGGAGGTTTGTGCGCATCAGGATGTCCTGAGAACTATATTTAGTGAATTTTTACAGGATATTTTAAGAAGGGGCTTGACTTTCCGTCCGGGGGGTATAATGGGTATTCAGTAAGGTATGAGTGCGGGCAGACCGATAAGCTTTGGCGGTTCTGAGTATAAGACAAAAACGGCATACAATAGAAGCTGCGCTTCGCTTGTTAAGAATGAACGCACTCACAAGTATACCATTTATCTCAGGAGGAAAGTGAAATGAAAAGACGTGGAGTATTAACCTTAATGATGGCTGCGGCATTGCTCGTAGCGCCGCCGGTACTGGAGTCTGCCGGCGTGAATCTGCCGGTTATGACAGTGACGGCATCAGGCAACAACAGCTCAACCGGAAATACCGGCAGCACCAACACAACACCCCGGCCCAGTACGTCGGGAAACAACAGCTATAATCCCGGTTCATCAACAGGTTCGGGAAGCAACTCCGGCTCATCAACAGGCTCAGGCAGCAGCTCCGGCACAACGAACAGACCCAGTGCATCCGGAAACAACAGCTACAATCCCGGTTCTTCTTCAAATGCAGGAAGCGGCAGCGCAACAGTCATTACTTCTAACGGCACAGAGATTTCTTCTACCATTACCGTCAACAACAGCACGGGAATGGCAGTAGTAGTTACCACATCCAGAGCGAGTATGGCAGCGGCAGCAGGTCTGACGGGTGACGAGCATCTGGTAGCAACCATTACGGGTGAGTTCGGCCCGATAGCAGAGCAGGTGATCAATGGCGCGGCAGCGTCTGCAGGAGCAAAGGTGGCAGGTATCTTTGATATTAAGCTGACTATTGCCGGCAGAGGCCATGAGGCTGTTACAGAGCTGAGCAGCCCGATCCGTTTTGTGATAGAGGCACCTGAAGGGATTGACGGCAATGCCAATGATTTTGCAATCGTACGTGTACATAACGGCGCGGTTTCTATCCTGCAGGATTTGGACAGTGACCCTGCAACTATTACATTTGATTCAGACCGTTTCAGCGCATATGCGGTAATTTATGCACCGAAGGGACAGCTGAAGGGCGTAAAGGACAGCGTTCCCAAGACGGGTGACACGATTCCGGCAGGAATCCCCGTTGCTGCAACTACCTGCCTTGCCGCTGCGGCATGTGCAGCAGTGGCTCAGAATAAGAGGAAAAAAGCATAACAGCAGTACAGACCCTGAGACATTGAATTCATGAGATGTGAATGGAGGAGGAAAGTTGCTTTTCCTCCTCCGTTTTCGATATGGGAATGGGAGCATGGGGGAAAAATATAAGGAATATCAGAAAATAATTGCCTCGGTATATCTGCTGTTGATTCTGGCGCTGCTGCCTATTTATATGAAAGACGGCCTGAACATGATAGGGGATGCCAAATATATTTTTTACCGGAATGCATCCATGGCACTTCTGCCTCTGTGGCTTTTGGGGACCGTCGCAGCGTTCCTGTACCGGTGGCGGAAGAAAGAAATGCTTTTTCCGGGCCGCTTTTCCGCCACAGATTTTTTTGCCGTAGCCTTTGCCGCGGTATCAGGACTGTCTTATCTGTTCAGCGATTATAAAGATACGGCATTTTGGGGATATCCGGGATGGTATATGGGGCTGATGGCTCAGCTGGCTCTGACGGGCGGATATTTTCTGGTGAGCAGATGGTATGAAAGTGAGCGGATTCTGGCAGGATGTGTATGGCTTTCGGCTTTTGCGGTGTGCCTGACAGGGGTGCTCAACCGCATGGGAGATGATCCGTTCCATGTATATGAGGATATGTCATGGTGGGAATGGAACAGGAGAAACCTGCTTTCCACCATCGGAAATATTAACTGGTTCTGCAGTTACCTTGCTGTGATGGTGTCCTTTCTGATATACTGCTTCTGGGCGGGAAAGGGCTTTTGGCGGCTGCTGACAGGAATTGGCGCATTTGCAGGTTTTGCCGCACTGTTGCTGCAGGGGAGCAGCAGCGGATATGCGGCGCTTGCGGTGATGCTCGCGGTTCTTTTTTTCGGTTCTCTTCAGGATGTATCGAAGTTTCTGCGTTTTTTGGAGACCCTTCTTCTGGTTCCGCTGTTCGGGTTTCTGATGTGGGTATTCCGGATAGATCTGATACTGCCCTTTGACGTAGATTATCACTATACGCCGGCCTGGGGAGCGGTGCTTTTGGCGCTTTTTGTTCTGTATCTGCCGGTGAGGGCAATAAGGGCACGGGGCGGAAGGGACTTTCTGGAAAGCGGAAAGGTACTGAAGGCGGCGATGCTGACAGGTGCTGTGCTGTTGGGGGTCGGCGTCGGGATTTTTATCGGATGTCAGCGGTCGGATGCCGCGTGGGATTTCTTCGGAGGGCATGGGATTCTGCGCTTTGACGATGATTGGGGGAGCATGAGGGGGCAGTTATGGCGGATTGCATGGGAGGGCTTCCGGGACAGCAGCCTCACACAGAAGCTGTACGGAGTTGGCCCTGACTGCTTTGCGTGTTATTTCTATGAAAACTATCCTATGGATATTGTGGTGAGCGGGCAATGGCAGGAGGCCGTCTATGCCAATGCCCACAACGAATGGCTGAACATGCTGGTGAACCAGGGGATTCTGGGGGCAGCAGCCTATCTGGGCTTCTTCCTTTCGGCATTTGCCAGGTTCTGGAAAAGGCGGGAGGGGAACCCTAGGATGACGGCGGGCATGATGGCCGTGGCGGCTTACGGGGCCAACCAGTTCTTCAGCTTCGGGCAGGTGGTGGCCACGCCGCTGATTTTTCTGGTGATTGCGGTATGCGAGAAGGAGTGCCGGAGGATAGACAGGGAGAAGGAGAGATTACATGGATAAGAACAGAGGAAATGCGCCCGTGGACAGATGGAAGGTCATCGCGGGCATTTGCATCGCGGTGGCAGTGGCGGCTGGGGTAGCGCTGGTGTGCCTGCTGCGGGACTTCTATGGCGAAGAGATGGAATCGGAGACGAAGATGGAGGAGCTGCGGGGGGTATCGCTGGAGGCGGAGGGCGCCGAGGGGACCGGGGG
>OFFJ01001549.1_pt1 | contig 16641 bp, 20 predicted proteins | sample 1521261 | NCBI WGS metagenome assembly OFFJ01 (sample SAMEA3504122, study PRJEB24116) | mouse gut metagenome | biome: mouse gut; feature: mouse-associated habitat; material: faeces | place: Denmark | collected 2011 | reverse complement strand
GGTAGGGTTCCATGCAGTTTTCGTCTTCCGGAAAGCGGTTATGTTTATCCGGAATAATAAGCCGCAGAACGTCCCGTCCGGTTTCACGGACTTTCTTCAGCCGTATGCTGCAGTCCTCATAGATACCGGAAACCATATCACCATCATGGAAGGTCTCTCCGCCTTGTACCCGCATCCCCATTGTGTTCAGAAGATAACAGATATGTTCCTGGGGAAGGTTCAGCACCATCTGGAAATCAGGGTGCCGGTATTTTCCCATTCCGTGTGTATGAGCATTACAAAGGTAAGGACAGGGACCGGGATCGTCAAGGATATAGTGTATGCTCCAGTCAATATTTGTACACATAGTACCCTCCTACGCCGACAGCATTTCCAAAAATTCCTGCTCAGTCAGGATTTTAACGCCGAGCTGCTCTGCCTTTGCCAGCTTGCTGCCTGCCTTTTCTCCGCAGATCAGGTAATCCGTCTTTTTGGTAACGGAGCTGCCGAGCGTGGCGCCGAGGCTGATAATTTTGGCGTTGATCCCGTCGCGGGTGAAGTTCTCAAGTTTTCCGGTCGCTACGATGGTGCATCCTGCAAATGTGTTGTTCGTTGTTTCGTTCATATTGTTCTCCTCTCCGGATGTCTGTGCATCCAAACCATTTTCAAAGTGTAATTCGTTCTGTAAGCTGCCCCATAACAGGAGATTATTCGGGTTACGGAACCATTTGTGGAGGTTGCTGCTCATAATGTCCCCAATCCCTTCCAGGCAGGTAAAGTCAAAGCGGTCCAGTGCAGCCAGCCTCAGCTCCCGCAGGCTGCTGTGGAAATGCCTGTCCAGTATCCTGCTGGCAGTCCTGCCGATCAGGGGAATATCCATTGCCACAAGGAAGCGTACAAAGGTTGTGTTGCGACTTTCATTGATGGAAGCAATCAGGTTTTCGTAGGATTTTTCCCCAAAGCCCTCCAGTGCAATGATCTCCTTCCGGTAACGGTCAAGGTGGTACAGGTCCTGGTAGCTTTTTAATGCACCGAGCCGGATGAGCTGGTCCAGTGTTGCTTCGGAAAGTCCTTTGATGTTCATAGCTTTCTTTTCTGCAAAGTGGACGAAGCGCTGAAGGATGCGGCTTCCACATTCCGGATTGTCACAGTGCAGTGTTTCCACGATACGCCCCTTGTCACCGGCTCTGGAATAGGTACGTGCAGGCTGCCCACAGCAGGGACAGGTCTGCGGTATCATATCCTGATAGTTCCCGCGGTCCAGATTTTCCTCCACATGGGGGATGATCATGTTGCGCTTGGAGACCAGGATACGGCATCCGGGATACAGCTCCAGGTTTTTGATAAAGGTCAGATTATGAAGGCTTGCCCTTGATACCTCACAGCCGTCGATTTCCACAGTGTCAAATACTGCGATCGGTGCAATTTCACCGCTGCGCCCTGTCTGCCATTCGATAGAGCGGAAGATGGTTTCATATACATCATCCTCAAATTTAAAAGCAATGCCGTCATGGTAATGATGGCCGGTCCTGCCCAGGCTTTCCGAGTAGGCAAGGTCCTCAAAACGGATGACCATGCCGTCGATGGGAATGTCGGAAAGGTCTGCAAGCGCCTGCATGGATTCAATCTGTTCCTGAAGAAATTCCTCTGAGATGTTTCCGTCCAGCATTTGGAAAGGACAGATGCCAAAACCATATTCCATAAGGCAAAGGAGCTTTCCATCGCGGCTGTTCTTCAGACCGGGAAATTCGTCCAGTCCTTTCAGGACATGAAAGGCAAAAAAGCTGATCTCCCGTTCTTTGCAGACCGCCGCATCCAGGCTGCGGATGGAACCGGAAGCAAGGTTGCGGGCATTCCGATAAGGCTTGCCGTCACTGCCGACCAGCGTGTTCTTCAGACGCTCAAAGGTACTTTTGTGGATAAATCCTTCTCCTGAGACTTCAAGATGTTTCTGATAGGGAATGGTCATGGGCACGTTGCAGAAGGCAGCGACGTTGTGTGTGATAACCTCGCCCACATCGCCGTCTCCTCTGGTGGACGCCTCTGTCAGTTTTCCTCCCTCATAGACCAGCTTAATAGTAAGTCCGTCCAGCTTTAACATCAGGAGCGCTGCCTTTCCCTTCAGGAAGGAAATCACCTCGCGGAGGGATTTTGTCTTGTCAAGGGAAAGCAGCGGGATGTCATGCTTTACAGTGGGCAGGCTGCCGACTACCTGGTATCCTACCGTCTGGGTGGGGGAGCTGCTTAAAATGATCCCGGTTTCCGCCTCCAGGCGTGCCAGTTCGTCATAGAGATGGTCGTAGACGGCATCGGATACACTGGGGGCATTTTCGTTGTAGTATTCCTGGCGGTAGCGGTTGAGCCTGTCTACCAGTTCATGGATACGTTCTGTTGTTTGTGACATTCATTTTACCTCTTTTCTTCTTTTTTATTCTCAGTGAATCTGTGGGCTGCCTGTGCTGCCCTCCTTTCAGAAACGGAAAAAGGCAGGATATGAAACGGCTTGATTGCCGTAGTCATTCCTGCCTGCGTACAGATATGCTGTATGATAGTCTGTTAAATGATGTTACAGACATAAAAAGAGCCAGAAGGCGTAAAGTGACCTGCACTTTATACTTTCTGACTTCGTACAAACTTAAACAGCGTGTGTCCTTCCGTTTGGGAATCGCACAAATTCAATAACAAAATAATTATAACACAATATATGGTGTTGGTCAAATTAAAAAAACTATATATAGTAATAACATGGGATTATTCGCCATATCTTTTCGGACAGTAAAAAATCAGAAGATCCATCTCCAAAGTAATGTCATTTGTCTGACGTTCCCTTGATCTGCAGGAAACATAATAGTCATCAAACTGAAACGCTGTAATATTTTTTCTGAGCATCCTAATGTTGTTGTTATAAAAATCGATTACACACATACCAGTAGGTTCTGTGATTGAGCTGTTTTCCATGGCCTGGCTCAGGCAGTTACTACAAAGATGGGAAGCTGCCTTATCCATGTCAAGAAATTCATCCTGATTAAAGGAAAGAGTTCCCCGTGCAATTCCCCGATCCGTATCTTCTGAGACTATAAGCAGAAACCCGTTATCACCAGTATTTGTAATGTGTGTGGAGTGGCCATCAGAGGGCTCTTCTATCAGATTGCCGTTGTCATCATACAGGTTAATGCTGACAGGTACAATCTGAAAGGTATTCAAACTGACAATTCCGATATTATTCTGCCCTGAATAGACAGGAAGCAGCGTTCCGGAACCGTTTCCGCAAAGCAGGCAGTCTTCTGGAGCCGCGCCTGAAGGATATGTGGAAAGGTCTGTGCTTTCGGGAGCTGTTTCAGTAGCAGGGGTAGGTGCGCATGCAAGCAAAATGCCGCATCCGATGAACAGCAGGAACATAAGGGTGAGAAGAAGATGTTTGTTCTTGGCAGAAAAGTTATGCATGGATGCCTCCTGTATGGTTTAATTATCTATTTCTTTTATGATATCTAATATAATCAGACAAGTCAAAACAAATATCCTTGTAAATTAGATGAAATAAGAAAAATATTGGGTACAATCATATAAAAGGGGTGGTGAGGTATGTTTGAGGAATTGTTTTATCGGAGACTTGCAGAACTTCGTATGGAAAAGGGCGTGTCCGCAAGGGATATGAGCCTGTCTTTCGGACAGAGCGCAGGTTATATCAATGGTCTCGAAAACAAAAATGGTTTCCCATCCATGCAGGTATTCTTCTATATTTGCGAATATCTGGGCGTCACACCATCTGAGTTTTTTGATGAGGGGAACAGCAGTCCGTTGGAGTGCCGGGAGCTTATGGAGGATCTGAAAGCTCTGGATAAGGAAAATATCCGGAATATAAAGGCAATCGTAAAAGGATTGAAACGATAAAAAGAGCCGTCCGAATTGATCAGGGCGGCTCAGAATAATTATCCGATATTTTTTTGTATTTTTTTCTTTGGGCACCAGGCAGGTGACGTTTTGATAGGGACGACATCCGAATGCCTTGCCCCATATCCTAGGAAACCGGGCATTTTAAGTATCCTTTTTTCACGAAAATAGTCCTGGATATAGCCCTGATCGGGATGGGAGCAGGTGAAACTTGTCCTTGTGTTGCCGCATCGACGTAATCCGCTGCAATAGCCGCATTCTAAACATTTTACAGATGGTTCTTTATTTTCCATTAAGCTGCCTCCTTGTGGGTAGTTTTTTCAGGTTCTCAATATGAGTTTTTGTAAAAATGCAAAAACTATCATCCAGATATGTCTGCCCTGTTTTTTCCATCAGCCTTATAGCTTCCATTTCTCTTTGATACCACGGCTGCAAGGACGTTTCCTGCCTGTTGCATACGAGAAAAGTCACAATAGATTTCGGGTATCGGAGCTCATGCAGCTTGAGACCTTCAGCATAGTTCTGTGCGACGTCCAGATCGGCAAAGATGTCGTGATACAACCTTTGTACCAGGGGGACACCCTTGAGTGGAGCAAGAAAATCTTCCGTTACGATATAGCCGAGCTGGTCATCCGGGATATCCTCAACATAATAGGATGTAAGGTAGGAAACCTGTCCGAAAGCGTAATCCCGGCTAAACGTCAGTTCGCTGCCATTAAAGACAGCTTCCTGCTCCAGATATATCTGTCCGTTCATTTCGCAGGATTCGCAGTCCTCATAGGTTATTTTCCCTTCACTGTCCGTATCTTCTGTCTTGATCGCGAACCGGAAACAGTTTTTTTCGGAGAGGGCCTGCTGGATCTTTTCCCGGATGTTCTCTACATAGGGGAATTCCCTGGCGATGTCATCGGCAATGGCTTCCGGAACCGCTTCTTTTCCGATGTTGTAAGAGCCGTTGCTTTTTAACTGTTCGTATATGGTGCGGGAGTAGTGCCAGTCAGTACCCCCGTAAGTTGATGTAATGATATACATAAAAGCCTCCTTTTTGTGTATTTGTGAGAATTGTATTCTTATATTTAGCTTTAGACATATACTGACTGTGGGAGCGTGATGCCATTCTTTCCATTCATAGCGGACTGGTGGTAATCCAGCTCGCTGATCACAGCCTCAATGGTGTCAAATGCCGCGGACAGTTCCAGATACCGGGTGATAAACCCGATGACTTCCGTATAAAGGAACATCTGCTGTTGTTTGGTCAGCCTGTTCAGAGCCGCAATCCGTTTCTGCTTTTCCGCCCATTCGTCTGCACAGTAGATGTTCTCATGCTCCAGAAGCTCTGTCATGTCAGTATCGGCTAACATCGACGCCGCTGTATTGAACCATGCAATGGCTGTCTGGCTGCAGTCATCTTCATCGCAGAAAGCGATCTTTTTGGCGGGCATCTGATACCAGAGCCGGTTTTTTATGTCCTGCAGCTCCACATACAGGTCAGCTGCCATATTGCATAATTCATTGATCTGGTCATAGTAGTAATCCCAGTAAGGGCTTTCCTTTTCATTGCCGTTGTAGCAGTAGTCTGTCATTTTGTCTAATCCGTCAAAAATGGACCAGAGATCCAGCTTTTTATAAAGAGCCATTTTATGCCGCCTCCTTTCGGCCATCCAGATGGAAGAATTCACTGATGTCCCATATGCCATTTAAGTATTTTGCCGCAGGGCATTCTCTGGCACCATCTTCTCTATAGCAGGTACAGTTTCCGTTTCCGTGCATGGATAGGAGAGAAGCCAGTATTTCCCACTGGGCACATCTGTCTCTTGCTTCGGCAGAATGATTGCAGTAATGGTATACGCTGCAGTTCTGCTCACAGTCGGACAGCTCCTTTTCTGTTCCTATGCAGTCTGCCAGAACAGCCCTGGACAGTTCCAGGAAGAACTGCGGCTTCATCGAGATATGGTTTAAATGGTTCAGGGTAAGCTGCAGGATGTCATTGTGGCTCATGTTTGCATCAAAAAAATGGTGAAAACAGCTGCACAGCCAGTTCAGAAGCTCCGGAAATTCATCCAGATGTCCGCTGTGGAAGCGTGAATCCGGCTCATGGAGCGAGTTGGACATGGTATTGACAAAATCCTCTTCCAGATAGCGTTTTTCCATGATACGATAAGCCTGCTCCAGCTCTGTTTCCGTAAGTGTGAAGGTGTGTGATTGTCTGTGTAATACTCTTTCTATTTTCATATTCTGTCTCCTTTCTAATTTCAGACAGCTTCCCGTGCCGGTGCTTTGCAGAACATTTCCACAGGGACCCACTGCCCGTCCTGCCAGATGCAGTTGTTTGCAAGGCATATTTTTTGGGGAGGATCCTCTGGATGCTCAAAATCTGCCTGCAGTACCGTGTTCTTATCATAAAATACCTGTAGTTCCAGAAGGAGCTTTTCCCGAAAGCCCAGCAGAAGGGAATCATAAAGGTTTATATCCATCTGCCCAAACAGGGACCTGGAAAGCTCCTTTAAGATGCCGGATCCGGCAATGGTGTCATTGATCAGGGCGATCCCTTCATCTGCAAATGCCGGGGAAACCCGGATGCCGTCAATGGTGACCATTTTTGCATAATCGGAAGCTGTTCTGCAGATATTCCGGCTCAGCGCCGTGTACCCTGCCGCATATTTGGTCTTTAAGACGTCCAGAGGAACTTTTTCCCGGTTATGCTTTAACTTAAGTATCAGACGTTCCAGCTCTTCGTGGAGCTGATCCGCCTCTTTTTGTTTTGCTTCCGTCATAGCAGCGCCTTTCTTTTTAGAAGAGGGACTGCTGCAGTGCAGGCAGTCCCCGGTGTCATGGTATCAGGCAGCTGACTTTGCCGCCTGTTCGGGCGGTGTGTCAAATGCGATGGTATAAATGGTATTTAAGGTCTCAAACCGCACATAATCCGGAGCAGCTTCCAGAATGGCCTGCACAGTGGAAGTGCGGATCAGTTCCCCCTGGTACAGATAAAGTGCGGGAGTTCCCGGACGAAGGATGCTGGCCAGGATGCCCGTAATGCAGATCTGTTTCTTAGAGGTATATTTGTCAGGTGTCTGTTTTTTTAAAATAGAAAGCATAAAAGTCTCCTTTCGTTTGTTTGTATTTGGAGATAACAAAGGTTATATCCAAGGTTCCCTTAGTCCACTGTTTCAAGCCTGCCTGTATCTTTCCGGTAGCAGAAGATATGGCGTGTAAGGAGTTCTCCTTCTCCATTCTGCAGCGCATCCTTTGCTATCTCCCTGGTACCGTCCATGTCCAGATTTTTTCCCCATGGAGTGACAACAAATTCCTGTTCTGTGCATGGGAGGAGAAGCAGATCGTGATTTTCTTTCTGGGCCAGTGAATTTAAAAACTGGTTGTCCAAAATGGCAACGCCTCCAAAACGATAATTGCCGGCAGAGAACTGGTATACAGGAGGCAGCTCATTCCAGGCCATGCACAGGACGGCCGCTCTCATAAAATCTTCTTTTGTTGCATCCGGATCCTGAAGCAGCATCTTCTGATAATAATTCTGAAGGAGCTCTGCTCTGCTGGGAAACATCCGGAAAGTATTCTGGTGTGCCAGGTCGAAAAGCTGCTGAAGGGAAAGATGGTTCTGCGCCATCATTTTATTGTCGATCAACATGCTCTTTCTGATTTTTTCTGTATCCTCCACCACACAGGCAAAAGTGATCTCCATATCATAGAACGGGATATGGGGAATCAGGTCAAGCTGGGCATCGATCCGGGACCGGTTCATAAGCTGGTAGATGATATTTCCGGTATCCAGGGATATGCGGTTTGCCGGAATGGAAGCAAGGATCTCCAGTATCATATTGGTTGCCTGCTCCGCATCCAGACCGCCAACAGATGCCAGATGATAAAGGGCATCCATATTTGCAGAATAATTCGGATCATTTTTTCCTGCCCTGATGCATATGGTATCTGTCATTTCCCCAAGCATCAGTTTCTGCTCAAAAGAAATGCAGGCATCGCTGCCAAGCTTTTCCTCCAGGGATGTTTTCAGTTCCTTTTTAAACATTTCGTAGGTCATCTTTTATTCCTCCATATTTGTGATGTAACAGGTGTTTGTTCCGATTGTCGTGGCAAGGCGGTCCCGCATACGGCGGAACCGGCTGAAGATGCCTTTGGCAGACAGGGAAAACTGCTCCCCGATCTCGCGGAAGGTAAGGCCGTCTGCTTTTAAAAGCACCATCTGCTTTTCTGTTTCCGTCAGGCAGGAGAGGACCTCCAGCAGGAGCATCCGGTCAGCGCTCTGCTCCTGAAGCTCCTTCCTGCGTTCCGGCAGTATTTCGTCCAGCGTCAGGTCATTTTCCGTGCCGGAGTGGATGCTGACGGTGACTGCACGGCGCTTCTGCCGGTTCTCATAGGTGTAATGGTCGCACAGGCAGCTGTTCATCCGTCTCCAGGCAATGGTGGTAAAGCTGTAGCGGGACAATTCCGGATTTTCATCAAAGTCCTGCACTGCGGATAAATAGCCGAATATCACAATGTCATAATATTCATCCACAGGGAGCCTTTTATGGCGAAGAAACGCATAGACAGTGCCTATGTGCTCCTCTGCATATTGCTGCTGTAAAACAGTCAGTTTGTGTGTCTTATTCATGTTCATTCCTCCTTTAAAAGGACAGTCAGCGTATCTGCGGTCTGCCTGGCGCAGGCCAGTTCCTCCGGGGAAGCGTCCCGATAATGCAGAAGGATGACTGCCCCGGACGGCTGTTCTTCTGTGCCCACAGGGTAGAGGGCATGGATGCGGTATCTGGATTCCTCAAACAGATAGAGAGGATCCGTATCGTCATATAAGTAGGTTTTCTGCTGCTCAATCAGTATCCGTACCTTTTTTGCCAGATACGGCTCTTCCGGAAGGGTGATGCCCCTGGATGCAAGCACATGCTCTGTGCCCAGGATGGCACAGGCAACGCTGCAGTTTCCGGCAAGTGCCTGGAGATGCTTTTCACAGGTATCCTCCAGGTACAAAAGCGGCTGGTATCGTTCCATGACAATGCTCTCGCCGCGGATGCCGATCTCCATGGGATCGCCTTCCTTCAGGCGGAGTGCCTGGCGGATTTCCTTTGGCACCACGATGCGGCCGAGCATGTCAAATCTGCGGATGATCCCGCTTCTTTTAGGTTTCATAATTCCTCCTTTCCTGCCATATGGACGGCCCTTAAAGTAAAAGAAGGGAAACGTCCATAAGGCGCTCCCTTCTTAAACATTCCATGACGGCATTTATGCTGCATCGCCGGCCTGGTTCGCCTGGCGTGCAGATATGGCATTTTTGGCTTTGGTGATGAGCGACGGCCCAATAGCTTTTTCCCAGGCATCGATATAGGAGGCAGTGCGGCTTAAGAGCCTGTACAGGTCAAGGTCACTTAAGTTTGCAAATACCTTCCCTTCGCTGACAAAGGAGTTGGACTTCATAAAAGTTCCGCCGTTGGCATTTTTCTGGGGGATTCCCTTTCCGTTCTCCACTTCAATATACCAGGGGAGCTTCCGGGCTGCCCCTTTGCTGTCCTTTGTGGCGCGGATGATCCGGAGCTTGGATACCTGGGCATAGCCTTTGGCATCCTTTGTGCCGAAGATCTTTTCCTGCTGGAAGGTGTATTCCTGGAAGCCGGCGCTTAACCGGCTTAAAATGAATTTTGCCTCTTCCGGGGAAATATTGGCGGTCACGGTCACGGCCTTGTCGCCGGTTCCCCTGGAATAATCCTTCATCAGGATCCCGATCAGGGAGTGTTTCCGGAAACCGTCCTCCGTTTCTTCCCGATCCGCATGGATGTGCGCATAGCACTCCAGGGATGCGACCTTCAGCTTGTCCCGCAGTTCAATGAGTGTCTTGCTGTTTTTGTAGACTGCGATCTGGTTGGAGATGTAATCTTCATGATTCATAAATTTTTCCCTTCTTTCTTCCGCTGTCATGCAGCGATATTATTTTTGATTTGCTGGATGACGAGCTTCCCCAGGTTTACGGGGAGCCGTTCCAGACGGGTGATGTCCAGAAAACCGTCCTGATAGATCCTCTGGATGTTTTCCTTGTCGTCGCCTATGGCGGCAGCAAATATTTTGATGCCTTTTGCGGCATATTCCTTTTTGATCCCGCGCACGTCTGCCTCTGCCGCCGTGCCGTAATAGTCATCTGCGGCAGGCTGCCCGTCTGAGATGATGATCAGCAGCTTTATGGCTTCCGGCCTTGTCATCAGGCGTTCTGCCACATAGCGCAGGGCAGCACCGTCACGGTTTCCGCACCGGGCGCTCATGTCCATCAGGCGGTAGTGGTCCTTGTTGTCGATGGAGTCAAATTCCGCATAGGCATACAGTTCCACATCATCCTTTTCTGTGTGGCCGTAGATGGCTACAGGGATATCCAGTCCCTTGCAGAAATCATGGAGTATGATGGAGGCTGAGCGCGCGTAAGTGATCCGGTCCCGGCTGCTCATGGAGCCGCTTTCATCGTTCAGAACGGCGACAGCAATGTCGATCCGGTCATTTGGCAGCTTCAGCTTGTAAAACAGCCTGCCGTCATTGCGTACTGCATTGCGCACATTGATCCGCTTTCCCATGGGCAGGTTGTCCAGCTTTCCGCCTTCCTTGTAATCTTTAAGTATCTGGGATATCTGCTTCTGGAGGCGTTTGGAAATGAGCAGGAGGGGAGGGGCGACCTTCTGGTAGGCTTCCATATAGGAATTGTCCACATAGGACATCCGGTTGATGTTTACGTGGCAGCCACGGTGGGCGTTGCCGTACCGGATCTGATCCGCTTCCGCCTGCAGCTCTTCACTGAGCTCCTCTTCATAACGGGCATAGGCATTTTCCTCTGCAAGCTGTGTCATGATCCGCTGCATGTCAGAGGCCGCCTGGGAAACATAGCCCGCGCCTGCATAATCTGTAACGCGGGATGTCCCGCCGTCCCCGTCCTCCCCGATCTCATCGGTCTTTTCCAGCATGATCCGCCCGGTCTCATAATCCAGGGCCTGCTGAAGGTGCTCACGCTCCTCGCCATCGTCACCGGGTTCATGTTTGTACTTCCCGGTGCCCGGCGCAGGTTTCCCGCTGCGGGCCGGAAGGGGGCTTGCTCCAGAGAGCTGGTTTTTCATGTCATCTGCGGCATTTGAGGTGCCGTTTTTGATGTCCTCCCGTACCTTTTCGATAAAGCTTTTCATATAGGGCCACAGAAGGAGCAGCATTTTGTTGGCGGAATCGAACCGCGCTTTTGCATCGTCATCGTATGCCGCATCATCCACATAGGGGATGCATTCGTACACCACATCCAGATAGGGGCCTTTATAGCCGCCGAGGTTGTTGATGTCCCCGGTCTTTGCATACTGGATCAGCAGGTTGATGAGGATGAACACTTCATGGTGCTGCCTGTCAATCTCTGCTGTTACGGTTTCCATTTCTTCCGCATAGCGCAGGTTATTCAAAAGGATGCCGGTCTTCATGGTTCCGGGAAATGCATCGCACATCCGTCCCTCGATGTAGACATCCTCCATCAGGTTCACCAGGGTGTGGGAGATATGGGAGATAGCGGTAATGACCGCAGCATCTTTATCCTCCACGGATTCCAGGATCTCCAGCAGGCTTTTTTCCTGCCTGGCGGTTAATTCCTCCGGTGTGGCAGGGTAAAACCGGCCTGCGGACAGTGCCTGCTGGTAAGTAGCAAGCATGGTAAAATCCGAATACAGGATATGGCCGCATTCATGGGCGACGATCCCGATCAGACTGTCTGCCTTCAGGCTCTTTGTAGGGAAGCTTCCGGTCAGGAAATTGCCTGCATTCAGCCGGATGATCCGGTTGTCCGTATGGGCGATGTCCGCTGATTCTGAAGTATCCCAGTAGGTGCTTACCTTGCTGCTCCTGCGGTAACGCTTTGTGGCGCCTTCCGCAATGTCCGTCAGGTAGGCGGCAAACTGCGGGGAACCGAAGAGCTGTTCATCGGTAAGCCTGTTTTTTTCGTCTGCGACCATTCTTTTGATCGCAACATGTGAGGTTCTCATTTATCTGTATCCCTTCCTTTCTTTCCCGGAAGCCTGTCCCCAAGGAGCGCATCCGTGGTGGTACCGAAACATTCTGCCATCGCCACCATCACACAGGGCGGCGGCAGGCACTTTCCGGTTTCATACCTGGATATGCTCTTCTGGGTAACCTCCAGTTTTTTCGCAAGCATCTGCTGGGAAAGGTACGGCTTTCTGCTGATACGCAGGTGCCGCAGGTTCCTTGCCAGGTTCTGCCTTAGCTGTTCTTCCTTTACAAATGCCATAAGCTGTCCTCCTAAGCCGCAAATTTCTGCTCAAGGCAGGAGGAGAGGATGTCAGCACGGTTTTCCGGATCACTGGATACGGAGGAAAGCACGGTATACTTCGCAGCCTCCAGCGCATTCCCACAGACCATATAGGACTGAACCCAGCTGATCAGCTCCCGGACGCCGCAGCTTCCGTCATTGATCATGGTCTCCCGGCACCGCTCGCTGATTTCCTGGATGGAGGCGGCCATGTTGGAGACGATGGCTTTATCCGTACATCCGGTCACTTTCATGGTGCGCTCGGTAAGCGTGTCCACATCCGGCTCTTCCATATCCATGATAAGGTTCATTCTGGAGATGACGGACTGGTTCATGTCACGGCAGCCCGCGTAATTATTGTTGGTAGTGACGACCACAACGGTATCCGGATGGCGCTTTATGACCTCGCCGGTAGTCAGCGTGATGCTGGCACAGCGGTCTAAAAGGGCATTTAAGCCTACCAGTACACCCGGATTGGCGATCACGGTGGGTTCCTGTATCTCGATCACATATCCGTTCCGGATGGCTGTGATGAGAGGCGTCTCCACATACCGGAAACGCTGTCCGGAGGTGTTTTCCGAAGCCATTGCCTTTGCATCCTGCTCCATGACCTCTAAAAGCCTGTCATAGACGGCAGCATCCGTAATAGTTTCATCATAGGTGCCGGTCAGCTTCATATAAGCCGAAGGCGGATCCATCTGGATGTCTTCCAGCGTGGGATATTCTTTGTCAAAAGGCGTCTTCCCGTCTGTATCCGGAAGCATCTGCCCCAGGAAGTCGTAGATCTCCGTATTGGCAGAGCAGGTATAGTACAGATAAGGCAGGCCGAGCCCGGCTGCGATTGCTTTGGCGCCTTCCGTCTTCCCTGTCCCCGCAGGTCCGCGCATCATAAAATTGCGCATGGGCTGGCATCCGTCTGTAGTCATCTGCGCATGGCGGCAGATCATGGTCACTTCAGGAGGGATGATATACCAGTCCTCGATTCGGGGAACCATCAGTTCTTCTTTGGGGGTAAGGGTTCTTTGTGAGAGTGGGAATTTGTTTACGAAATCGTCCCTGCTGACAGCAGCGGCCGCTGGGGATGCTGCCCGGCCCGTGAGAATGCGGAATGTGCCGAAGAGCACACTGCTTGGGGAATAGGCATTCCGGTTCAGGTTCACCGTGGTAAGCTGTGAGAGGTTCCCGGTATTTGGTATGTTCAGGGCAATCCCTCCGGAACTTAAGGTGGAGGCGCCCTCAATCCTGCGGTAAAGGTTGTCACACAGGATGAACGCCGCTTTTGCCGCTTCGTCCATATCGGAAAAGCCGTCATTCTTACATTTCCCCAGCAGGTCATAATTTTCCCGGAACTCGTCATCGGTCATTGCTTCCGGTATCAGCGCAAAGAACAGTGCGGTGCCGGTGTTGTTCCCGTCTTTCAGGGAGTAGAGCCTGGGGGATCCGGTCACGTCCTCATAGCGTCCGGCCTGGAATTTCCCGTTCTTTTTGTTGAAGACCACTACATGGATCTCCTTTGTGCGGCTCTGGTATTCCACTACCGTTTTCTCCCCCTGCGTGCCGATGGCGCTCTCCGAAGTGCTTCCCGGCGTCAGGGTGGTGTCCATCTCCATATAAGCCAGGACCGCGGAAAGGAGCGGGCCGTGCAGGGTGGATTTTTTTGTCGCAACGGTGCAGTAGGTGGAATAATAGGTGGTGCTGACATTGGATGCGAGACTGTCGAAGGGCTCAGGAATACTGAGTTTCCAGGTCCAGTTCGCAAAAAGAGGTATTTTTGCCATAGTTTCATCTTCCTTTCTTTCTGTTTGTTTTATACCCATGATACCTGCAGGGCGTCGCCTGCGATCCGGGCCTTCAGTTCATTTTCCTCCAGGGTGGAGATAAGCTCCTCCCAGTAGTTTCTGCCGGGGAAATTTTTCAGCGTGGTTTTCAGCAGTTCCTTTTTATTCTGCCGGATGACCACATCCCCGTTCTCTTTGATGGTAAGCCTGGTGTGGCCGCCTGCATTCAGCTCCGTGATCAGCGACTCCAGCACTTTCTGTCCCACCAGCTCATACCAGACGCTGACATCCACGACGGAAGGGGCTTTGGGCTCTTCATTCTCCGGTTCCGGAGGAGTGTCCTGCGCAGAAGGCTGAAAACTCCCGACGACCAGGGGCTGCACATGGATGCGCCAAAACGGTCAAAGCAGATGTCTGCATGGTTGTATTTCTCCATGTCATCCACCGCAATGCGCAGGGTGGCCCCTGCCAGGATATCCTTCAGGGAGGGTTTCTGCTTCCACTGCCAGACTGCCTGGGGATAAGCGGATTTCAGCTTATCCGTAATGCGTAAGGAAATGTGACAGAGCATCATTTCTGCTTCCTGCTCCGAGAGGAGGCAGGGGTATTCTCCTTCATGAGGGAATCCTGCCGGTTCTGGAACAGGGGCAGGAGGTTCCGTGGTGCGTTTTTCAGCCCTGCGTTTCCCGGAAACAAATGTCTGGATTTTACGCAGGGAGATCTTTCTGTCCCTTCTGCCAAAGTGCCGGATAAGGAACTGCCCGCAAAGCATGGCGAGCCAAAGGATAATGGCTCCGGCCATGAGTTTCTGGGATAATCCCTTTGGAAAAAATGCGCCCAGCACGAGCAGGGTGAGGATAAGGGCGGTAGTGCTTTTGGTGAAGATTGTCCGTTTCATTTTTCTGATCCTTTCTTTTTAACTGTCCGTAAACAAAAAAAGAGGGATTACAGCCGTATTTCTTCCTGACTGTAATCCCTCTTTTGGCCGCAGTGCCGATGCTTAGTTGTACGGCAGGCCGTCTTCCCCGCAGTCCTCTGCAGATATGGGTACGAACCCCTTCTCAGAGTCGGAGGATTCCGGATTTCCTGTGCCGGCATCATCCGTTTTCTTGCCAGTGGGAATGTAATTCCATTCATATACCGTGATCTTGGGTATGGTTCCTTTGTGCCCGTCTGATTTCCGGGTGTATTCCACCAGGTCCAGATCTCCGGTAATGAAAAGCAGGCTTCCTTTCTGTACCCCTGCGTTGATGGCACGCTCGACTGCTTTGCCGAACAGGACGCACTGGTAGAAATTGGGATGCTGGTGCTCCCCATAGCCTTTGTTGACTGCCACGTAGAACTGCACATAAGGGGTTCCGTTCTGGCTGTTCTGTGGTTCAAGGTCTGCTGTAACCCTCCCTGTTAATGAGATAGCTGTAAACATGATTCATTTCTCCTTTCTGGATTAAGTTTTCTGGTATCAAAAAAAGTGCCAAAAGTCTGCCACTTTATCGCATGGCTCTTCTGACACTTCCTTCAATCTTAAACAACGTGTGCATCTATGCGGTACGCATATTCCTGTCGGAAAGCACAAAAATCAATTACAAAGCAATGACAAGACAATATATAGAGTTTGTCAATTTGAAAAATACTATATATTGATTTTGCGGTGAGAATAGTATTGCAGAATATGGTTTGTGATGTCTGATTTCTGCAAAATGATCCTTACAGTATCTTAGGCTGATGGATCACGATATGTATCTGCTTCCCTTTTACTTTGCTCTCATAGGTGTTTCGGAACAACTGAGGATTCTCAATGATTTTTTCCTTATCATAGATAAAGAAGTAAATATGCTCCGCACTGTAATGCACCATATCTGCTTCGATTTCTTCCGTCAGCTTTTTGAGTTTCATACTGTTTCTGGTGCATTTTACCTCAATGACATGTTCAGAGTTCAGGAAAATATCGGTACGCACCGTGCCATAACCGGTATCCTCGCTGACTTCAGCTCTTGCCAGTGGATAGAGTGGTTTCAGATAGGCATAGAGCAGATGCTGGACATCATACTCATTCTGGATCTTCAGTTCTGACAGCTGTTCTTTCTGGATGCTGCCGCGTTTGTGAGGTGGTCGCTCCAGAAGGCTTTCCAGAAAAAGATAATAGTTATCAAGGACGGTGAGCAGCTGGTCGTCTGCAGGAGAACCGGTCATAATCTCTTCCAGATATTCGATAACCCGTTTTGCTGCGGCATCCAGATTGTTCCTGGTTTCTTTATCTGAATATTCATTTACGAGATAATATGCTCTTTGTTCCAATTCCATCAGGCATTGCGGGCTGGCATCCAGTGTTTTCAAAAAGTTTCTTAAGCCGGAAAGCAAAAGGGAAAAGTCCTGTCCATCTTTTACATTTTTCAGCCTTGTAACCGCATCTTGTATACTGGTTATAGTTGTAGTGATATTAAACATTGTTTTTAACGAGCGCCTCCCCATCGCAGATAAAAGAGGAACAGAGGATCCAAAATATAGAGACTCCCTTCCTTCCAGTCAAGTACCTTAAAAATATCTTCCCGTCCATACAAAAGCTCCTTCAGCTTTGCCAGGCTCTCCCGGATCATCTGTGGGGAAGGTTTTTTACAGTCATCTGCAAGCAGACGGTAGATCCGTTCCTTTACATCTTCAAATTCCAGCTTCATAATGGGAGGATTTTCTGCAATG
>OFFJ01001545.1_pt1 | contig 16663 bp, 14 predicted proteins | sample 1521261 | NCBI WGS metagenome assembly OFFJ01 (sample SAMEA3504122, study PRJEB24116) | mouse gut metagenome | biome: mouse gut; feature: mouse-associated habitat; material: faeces | place: Denmark | collected 2011 | reverse complement strand
TACGCCGTCGAAAATCCGCCTTGCATATGAACGAATATCCTGCGAAGTTTTGCCAAATAAAATGTAGACAGCACACTAGCAATTATTATAATAACGCATCGGTTTATCATCAAAATAAGTCTTCCAATGTTGCTATACAGCAGATTAAGGACAGACAATATCCGCAGTCGCCAACATGATTTTCGGGAGAAATCCTGTTGGTGGGCATTAACTATACCAATGACTGATTGCGGTTGATAGTTTCCTGTATTAAATTCTGGCAATAGGGCGCAATCCGTTTGCGTGTCTCCTTATCCAGCTCTTTGGGGTAGATTGGCTTGCCATATTCAATCACAACATGGGTCTTCTCAATCTTAGGGATATGCTGCTCGAACATGGTGTGCGTATTATTCAGGCTGATTGGCACGATAGCGCAGCCTGATTTCTCTGCAATCTTGAAGGAGCCGCTGTGGAAGGGGAGCATGCTGAGTTCTTCCCCGTCGTTGCGCGTCCCTTCCGGGAAAATGCAGATGGAAATTCCTTTTTTAATGTGGTCGATTGCTTCGAGGATGCTTTTCAGTCCCTCTTTCGGGTTATCGCGGTCTAAGAAGAGACAATACAGCCGTTTCATCCAGTCCCGGAGGATAGGGTAGCGGAGCATCTCCTTTTTCGCAACGTAGCCGGTCAGACGTTTACAGCGGGAATAGGTCAGCAGGATGTCAAAATAACTCCTGTGGTTTGCGATAAAGAGTACCGGTTCGTCCGGTACATTTTCTTTGCCGATTACGGTTACTTTTACTCCGGTAATCCATAAGATGACCTTAAACGCCCACTGTACCACACGAAGACAGCGGTAGTCGCTTGCTTCTTGATTGAAATGCTTCATGCATTTGCCAAGCGCCCATTCAATCACAAGCATGGGGATTCCGAACAGCAGGAAGGAAAAAAGGAAAAGGACTAGAAATATAAACCTAATCATCAGCTTCATCCTCCAATCCGGACGTCAGTTTATTTTCCCCATTGAAATCCGCCTCCGAATCCTCTTCCGTCAGTGGCTCCTCCTCTGCCTCCGGCATTGGAAGATGATACCTTCCATATAACACCGTATCCTCCCTGAGTGCCTCCGCCAGTTCCTCCCTAAGCGCCCCTTCCGAGAAGCGCCAGCTCCAATTGCCCGAAGCAGTCCCGGGAGTGTTCATCCTTGCCGAAGAGCCGTATCCCAGCACATCTTGGAGCGGAAAAACCACATAACCTGCGATACTGCCCAGTGCGGCTGCAATCAATTCCCGGCAGATTCTTGTGTCATCATCCGTACAGCGTACATACCGGCGAAGCCTGCGCTGACAGTCTTGGCTTAGGGTTTTGTACCAGCCAAGCGTGGTGTCGTTGTCATGGGTTCCTGTATAGCAGACACAGTCCGGGTCAGTGAACCGGTAAGGCAGGTAATCACTTTCTCCAAGGTTATCGAATGCAAACTGCAATACCTTCATACCGGGGAAATGGAATTCCTTTCGCAGTGCGTCTACCTCCGGCGTAATAATCCCTAAATCCTCCGCAATAATCGGAAGGTCGTCGCCCAGTGCATCCTGGATTGCATGGAACAGATCATATCCCGGCGCAGGAATCCATTTTCCATTAATAGCAGTCTTCTCGCCGTAAGGAATGGCCCAGTAAGACTCGAACCCGCGGAAATGGTCGATGCGCAGGATATCAAGGGACTTCAACTGATGCCGGATACGGGAAATCCACCATGAGAAACCTTCCTTCTCATGGACCTCCCAGTCATACAGCGGATTCCCCCACAACTGTCCGGTGGCTGAAAAATAATCCGGAGGAACACCGGCAACCTTCAGAGGGTAGCCTTTGGTATCCAACTGGAACAAGTGCTGGTTCGCCCACACGTCTGCACTGTCCAAAGAGACAAAGATTGGAATGTCACCGATGATTTTTACATCATGTTTGTTCGCATACTCTTTTAATGCATACCATTCTTTGAAAAAGATAAACTGGACAAATTTGTAGTAATGGATTTCATCTTTCAACGTGCTTAAGAGTGTCTGTTTGAAAACTTTTGTAGGATTTTTGTATTTTTCATCCCATTCCAGCCAGCTTTTTCCGCCGTTTGCACTTTTACATGCCATGAACAAGGAATAGTCTTCCAGCCAGAAAGCATTTGCCTCATAGAAAGAGTCGTATTCTTCCAGAAGCATTTTATCGGAAGTAGAAAGATAATTTTCAAAGGCTTTCGCGAGCTTTTCATTTTTCCACGGAATGATTGTTCCATAGTCGAGGACGGTTTCATCTTCGATGATCGGACAATCGCTTACATCTTCTTTGGTAAGAAGCTTTAATTCAATCAAATGATCAAGGCTTATTAACAATGGCTGGCCGGCAAAGGCAGAAAAACTCTGGTATGGAGAGTCGCCAAATCCGGTCGGTGTAAGCGGCAGTATCTGCCATAAACGCTGACCGGCTTTTTCTAGAAAGTCAATAAAATCATAAGCTTCTTGCCCAAGCTCTCCGATTCCGTATGGGGATGGGAGAGAAGTAGGATGAAGCAAAATTCCGGATAGACGTGGTTTTGCTTCATATGTTTTGGTTGCGGTATCAAAATTCATAATGTGTCGATTGCAGAAAACGTCTGCAATCCCCTCCTTTGGATTTTCTGATTTCAAATCAATGTGCTAAAAGCATGAGCACAACTAAAAAATATTATATCGCATTTTGGAATTTTTCACAACTGTTGTGTGTATGATATAAGGAGAATTTACATATCGGTAAAACCATGGGGAAAATAAAAATTGCAGCGATTGTATTTATTGTGACAGCATTAGTTTGCGGCTGTTCTGTCGAGAAAACAAAAACAGAGAAAATAAAGGATTTGGAATTTACGGTTGTGCCAGAAGAAGAAATCCCCGAAGAACTAGGTGAAAAGATAAAGGAGCAGCAAGAGAACGTATTTAAATTTACTTATGCGGACAAAGGGTATCTGTATATCGCGCAAGGATATGGAGAACAGGAAACAAGCGGTTATAGTATTGTGGCAGACCAGCTGTATGAGACAGAAAATGCCATCTATGTACATACGATGCTGCAAGGACCTCCGAAAGAGGAAACAGTATCAGAAAAGCCAACATATCCGTATATTGTTCTGAAACTGGAGTTCATAGATAAAACAGTTGTATTTGAGTAGCCTATGGCTGTCAGAAAAGAAAAGGGAGGAATCGAGGATGGAGCTTAAAAAATATGTAATGCAGTCTAAAAAAGCAGGGAAGCAGGTAACGAATCAGTTCATGCTGGACGATGATTTCAATGTCCCGGATCAGAAACCGGATGTGAAACGAATCGTACTGGCAGAAGGGGAATTAAAGATCGAAGAAATCAAGCGAGTGGAGAATTACTTAAGACTATCCGGGAAATTTGTGTTTCAGGTACTTTATATTACAGATGAAGGGGAAGAGCGGATGGCGTCTTTAGAAGGGCATCTTCCGTTTGACGAGATGGTCTATACTGAAGGCGAGGAAGGGCATTTTCAGATACAGGATCTAAAAACAGAATTTTCTGTTATGATGGTGCATTCCAGAAAGTTAAGCATGAAGGCAATGATTGATATTGCGCTTGCTCCGATCAACGCATCAGAAGAAGAAATCACAGTTGGGCTTGAGGAGGAAGAAAACTTTTGTCAGCAAAGGCAGCATGCCGAATTTTTGCAAATGCAGAACAATAAAAAGGACACATATCGGATTAAAGAAGAAATTACCATTCCGGGAACCAAGGAGAATATTGGAAATATTCTATGGAGTGATATTAAAAATCATAAATTAGATACAAGACTTTCGGAAGACGCACTTTTTATTCAGGGAGAATTGCTGGCATTTTGCTTTTATGAATCCATGGAAGGAAAACTGGATTGGATCGAAAAATCAATTCCGTACGAGGGAAGGGTAGAATGTGCAGGAGCTTCTGACGAGATGTTTCACCATGTGGAAGCGCAGTTAGAAGATGTCAATGTGGATATCCGTATGGATGAGGATGGAGAAGCAAGGATTCTTGGAATAGAAGGGACGTTAAGTCTAAAAATCGCGGTATATAAAGAAGAACCGGTAGAGTACTTAAATGATGTGTATGCATTACATAAAAAATGCATCGTAGAGCGGCAGGAAAAGACGTTTTCGCAGATGGTAATGCAGAATCACTCTAAATGTAAAATCGCGGAATCCGTGCCGGTACCGGAATTAAAGGATAAGATTTTGCAGATTTGTCATAGCAGCGGAAGACTTGCTCTGGAACGGATGGAACGCGTCGACGGGGGAATTCTGGTGGAAGGAACCTTACATATTAATTTTCTGTATGTAAAACAAGATGACGAGATTCCATTTGATATCTGGCAGGGGATGGTGCCGTTTTCACATCTTATAGAATGCAATGACATGGATGGAGAAGTGGAATTTGATGTATCGGATTTGATAGAGCAGCTTAATATCAATCTGCTGGGAAGCGATGAGACAGAAGTCAAAGCGGTGCTGGCATTTCGCTGTTTTGTACGTCGCCCGGTAAAGCTGGATGTTATCACGGAGGTCACGACGGAAGACTATACGAAGGAAGAGATGGAGATGCGCCCGGGAATCACAGGCTATATTGTGAAACAAGGAGATCAGCTGTGGGATTTGGCTAAACGTTATGGAACTACGGTGGAAACGATCAAAGAGATGAACGATGTAGGAGAGCGGGAGATAAAAGAAGGAGATAAATTGTTGATTTTTAAAGAAAGTATGAGTATACTATAATTTAAGTATAATGTATACAAGATACAAAGGAGGAATACGATGCAAGAAATGTCATTAAAAGCACTTGCCAAAATTAATCTGGGATTAGATGTTCTTGGAAAAAGGGACAACGGATATCATGATGTGCGTATGGTGATGCAGAGTATTTATTTATATGATGATGTTTTTTTGAAAAAAACAGAGGAAGAAGGAGTTACGATTGAGACGAATTGGGGATTTCTTCCGGTAAATGAGAACAACATTGCATACAAGGCGGCAAAACTTTTGATGGAGGAGTTTTCCTTGCCGGGAGGAATTCATATTCGGCTTCGCAAATATATTCCGGTGTCTGCCGGAATGGCAGGGGGAAGTACGGACGCGGCAGCAGTATTATTCGGTATGAATCGGATGTACAAGCTTTCCCTGACACAGGAAGAACTAAAACAAAGAGGCGTGTTATTGGGCGCTGACGTTCCGTATTGCATTATGAGGGGAACGGTGCTGGCGGAAGGGATTGGAGAGGTGCTTACTCCGCTACCTGCTATGCCGAAATGTTATGTATTGATTGCCAAACCAGGGATCAGTGTGTCTACGAAACTGGTGTATGAAAAACTGGATGCAAAGGAGATCAAGGATCATCCTGATATTGATGGGGTGCTGAAAGGATTAGAGGAGCAGGATTTAAAAAAAGTCGCAGCGTCTATGGGAAATGTCCTGGAGGCGGTTACCATAGAAGAGTATCCGGTGATCGAGGCAATCAAAGAATGCATGAAAAAAAACGGGGCGCTCAATGCCATGATGAGCGGGAGCGGTCCGACGGTATTCGGATTGTTTGAAAGCCGGACAGCAGCAAAGAGCGCACAGCAAAAGATAAGGCATCAGGGACTTGCAAGACAGGTTTATCTGACGAAGATACACAACGTGGGGAGGAGTTAAGGATGGAGCTGAATTTTGAAGTGACGATGAATGAATATTTGCCGCTTAGAGACGTCGTATTTAATACATTGCGCCAGGCAATACTAAAAGGGGAATTAAAGCCGGGAGAGCGTCTTATGGAAATCCAGCTGGCGAATAAGCTTGGTGTGAGCCGTACACCGATTCGCGAGGCCATTCGTAAGTTGGAGCTGGAAGGACTTGTCCTTATGATTCCAAGAAAAGGAGCAGAGGTAGCAGAGATTACGGAAAAAAGTTTAAGGGACGTTCTGGAAGTGAGGAAAGCCCTAGAAGAACTTGCCGTGCAGCTTGCCTGCGACAAAATTACGGAAGAAGAGATTTTGCAGTTGAAACGTACCGCAAAAGAATTTGAGGAAGCTTTGAAAGCAGATGACGTGACAAAATTTGCACAAGCAGATGTGAAATTTCATGATGTGATCTATAAGGCTACAGATAATCTAAGGTTAATTCAGCTTTTGAATAATCTTCAGGAACAGATGTACCGCTACCGTGTAGAATATCTGAAGCGAAGAGATTTCCATCAGAAGCTTTTGCAAGAGCATCAGATAATTATAGAGATGATTGAAAAACGCGATAAGGCAGGGGCATCCGAGCGAATCAGCCGTCATATTGACAATCAGGTGGAAGCGGTAATCGACGCCATTCGCACAAAGCGGTGAAGACCAAACTGTTATTTTTAAAGAGAATTTGTATAAAATAAAAAAAGCCGTGCATACTCCAGTTATCAGACAAAAAGGAGTACATAGCTTATGGAATATCAGAAACTAAAACCAATTATTTTTTACATGCAAAAATATCGCACCGTGATCTGTATCATATTCTCCATTGTATTTGCATTGACTGGCACTTGGAAAATCGTACAGGCAAGAGAAGGTAAGCTTACACAGGAAATGATACGACTGCAGAAAGACCTTGCCAAAGAAGTGTTCCGGTTTCATATATTGGCTAACAGCGACGTCGAAGAAGATCAAGAGCTTAAGATGCAAGTAAAAGAAGCGGTTATATTATATATGAAGGAAATGCTTCCTGCCGGTGCAGACAGGCAGGAGACGAAGCAATGGGTGATCCGGCATCAGGATGAGATAGAAGAAATAGCAGAGTGCGTTATTGAAGAGCAAGGGTATTCCTACTCGGTCCGCACTGAGGTGACAAAAAGTACGTTTCCGGATAAAACGTATGGAGATGTGATGCTTCCTGCCGGGGAATACGAAGCGCTGCGTATTGAGATTGGCGAGGCGAAAGGACAGAACTGGTGGTGTATGCTGTATCCGTCCTTATGTTTTACCGATGCAGTGAATGCAGTGGTGGAGGAAGATGGAAAAGAAAAACTGAAGGATACATTAACGGAAGAAGAATATGAACTCGTAACAGAGACAAAAAAGTTTAAAATTAAATGGTTTTTCTTTGGGGAAAGTAAATAGCAGGTGGAATTCAAATGACAAATTTTTTGGTAAGGCATTTTATCAAACAATATGAAGAGGTGGAAAAGGTGTCTGTGCGTACAGCTTATGGGATCATGGCAAGTATCGTAGGCATCTTTTGCAATGTGTTTTTGTTCGTGGCAAAGACGGTTATCGGTATGATGATGCACAGTATTTCTGTAACGGCAGACGCATTTAACAATCTATCCGATGCAGGTTCTTCCATTATCAGCCTGGTGGGAGTGAAGATTGCGAGTAAACCGGCAGATGAAGAGCATCCATTCGGACATGGAAGAATGGAATACATAGCCGCGTTAGTGGTAGCGTTTTTGGTTGTTCAGGTCGGATTTACTTTTTTTAAGGATTCCCTTATGAAAATAAGGGAACCGGAGCAGCTAAGGTTCAGTGTGATATCCGTGTTGATTTTGTTAGTATCTGTGGCGGTAAAACTCTGGCTTGGTGCATTTAACCGTAAGCTTGGGAAGCAGATTGATTCGAAGGTGATGCTGGCAACTGCCACAGATGCTATGGGAGATGTGATTACGACAAGTGCAACGATTTTTTCAATATTGTTTTTTAGATTTACCAGTATCAATATTGATGGGATTATCGGAATCGGCGTATCACTGGTCGTGATGTGGGCAGGTGTAGGAATTGCAAAGGATACGCTGGAACCTTTGCTTGGAGCGGCGGTTTCGCCGGAAGTGTACAAAATGATTACGAGTTTTGTAGAGCATTACGACGGAATTGAGGGAACGCATGATCTGATCGTACATAATTATGGTCCCGGACGGAGCATGGCATCTATTCATGCAGAAGTGCCCAATGATGTAGACATTGAAGTCTCCCATGAGATTATTGACAAAATTGAATACGAAGCCAGAAAACAGCTTGGTATTTTTCTTGTGATTCATATGGATCCGGTAGAGACGAAGGATGAGAGTGTGCTGAAGATAAGAAAACAGGTGGAAGAGACGGCGTCTGCGCTGGATCCGCTTGTCAGCATTCATGATTTCCGTATGGTAGAAGGGAATCATCAGGCCAATTTGATTTTTGATATGGTTGTACCGCATCAATATAGTAAAGAAGAGATGAGGCAGATCAAAGAGCGTTTCCGTCAGGAAATGAAAAAGAAGGATGTAAGATACGAATGCGTTATTACGGTAGAGAAAAGTTTTGTGGCATCGGAAGGAACGGAGGAAGCTTAAAATGTATACGATAGAAAGCAGAGTGAGGTTCAGTGAAATTGGAGAAGATGGGTATTTGACCATTCCGGCAATTGTGAATTATTTTCAGGACTGCAGTACATTTCAGTCGGAAGAACTTGGAAGAGGAATTGAATTTTTGAAAGACCATAAACGTGTGTGGGTCTTAAACGCATGGCAGATCATGATCCACAGACGTCCGCAGCTGATGGAAGAAATAAAAGTAAGCACGTGGCCGACAGGATTTGATGGACTTTACGGAACAAGGAATTTTAAGTTGGAGACGAAAGAGGGTGAGATGCTTGCCTGTGCGAATTCCATCTGGGTATATATGGATGTGGAAAAGGGACGTCCGGTGAAAGCAGGTGAGGAAGAGATATCCGTCTATGCGGCGGAGACACCGCTTGAGATGGAATATGCGCCAAGGAAGATTGCGCCTCCAAAAGATGGAAAGATATTCGAAGGATTTTATGTGAAGAGAGATCAGTTAGACACGAATCATCATATGAATAACGGGCAGTATGTCAAATCAGCATTAGAGTATGTGCCCGATGCATTTTCGGTTAGGCAGATTCGTGTGGAATATAAAAAATCTGCAATGTATGGAGATCATGTAATACCGAAGTTGAGACAAGAAGACAATAAGATAACGATAGGACTTTGCAGCGAGGAAGGAAAAACTTATGCTGTATTGGAAATGATAGGAGAATAACAGAATGAAATTAGGACAAAAACAAATGATGACGGTTGTGAAAATTGTGGATTTTGGAGTGTATCTTGGAACAGATAAAGAAAAGGTGCTTCTTCCAAAGAAACAGGTGCCTGCGGGAATAGAAGTCGGAGATCCCATGGAAGTATTTTTGTACAAAGATTCGATGGATCGTCTGATCGCGACGACGAATGAACCAAAGATCATGCTTGGAGAGCTTGCGGTGCTTGAGGTGGCTGCAGTGGGAAAAATCGGTGCTTTTCTCGACTGGGGACTGGAAAAAGACTTGTTCCTGCCGTTTAAGCAGCAGACAAGGAAGGTGCAAAAGGGGGAACAATGTCTGGTAGCGCTTTATATTGACAAGAGCGAGAGGCTTTGTGCGACGATGAAGGTATATGAATACCTTAAGAAGGATGCGCCTTACCAAAAAGATGATATGGTCAGAGGAATTGTTTATGAGATCAGTGAACGTTTTGGAACGTTTGTAGCAATTGATAATTGCTATTCGGCGCTGATCCCGAGGCGGGAAGGCGTGCAGGGACTTCATATCGGGGATACGATCGAAGCCCGTGTAACAGAGGTTAAGGAAGATGGCAAGATAGATTTAAGCGTGCGCCAGAAAGCATTTTTGCAGATGGATGCGGATGCACAAAAGGTGCTTGCGGTTATGGAACGGTATCATGGAGAACTTCCATTTACGGATAAGGCAGACCCGGAACGCATTCAGAAAGAATTCGGTTTCAGCAAGAACGCATTCAAGCGTGCGGTGGGGCGCCTTTTGAAAGAAGGGAAAATCGAAATCCGGGAAAAAAGTATTGTGATTCGATAAAAATATTGTATAATGATAATGTTAAGAAAGATACGAAAAGAGAACATGGAGGGAAACACAGGAGATGAAAGTAGAGAAAATTTCAAATCTTGAGAACTTTTTTAAAGTTGTGGATAGCTGCGTGGGAAAAGTAGAATTGATTACGGGAGAAGGAGATCGGCTGAACTTAAAATCAAAGCTTGCACAATATGTGTCGATGGCAAATATTTTTTCCAATAGCGATGTCCTTGAGTTGGAAATTGTCGCATATGAGGAAGAAGATGTCGATAAAATAGAGAAGTTTCTGAAGAATAAATAATAGATTATCTTCGGGACAGGAAAGATAAGATGCAAGGTGTTTTCCATGGAGAGAACACCTTATTTTTAAAGGTGGGAATATGAATTTTGCGCATTTACATGTCCATACAGAGTACAGTCTTCTGGATGGATCGAATAAGATAAAAGAATATGTGGCGAGAGTGAAAGAGCTTGGAATGAACAGCGCGGCGATTACCGACCATGGAGTCATGTTCGGGGTGATTGATTTTTACCGTGAGGCGAAAAAGGCGGGGATCAATCCGATCTTAGGGTGCGAAGTGTATGTGGCGCCAGGATCAAGGTTTGATAAAGAAGTCGGAACGAAGGAAGACCGTTATTATCATCTTGTGCTTCTGGCAGAGAATAATCAGGGATATCAGAACCTGATGAAGATTGTATCCAAGGGATTTGTAGAGGGATACTATTATAAACCGCGTGTGGATATGGAGATTCTGGAGGAATACCATGAGGGGATTATCGCGCTTAGCGCCTGTCTGGCGGGAGAGGTGCAGCGTAATCTCTCAAGAGGGATGTACGAGGAAGCAAAGGCAAGCGCATATCGTTATGAAGAGATTTTCGGCAAGGGTAATTTTTTCCTGGAACTCCAGGACCATGGGATCGCGGAACAGGGAATCGTAAACCAGCAGCTTTTACGGCTGTCTAAGGATACCGGAATCGAATTGGTTGCGACAAATGACGTTCATTATACGTATGAAGAAGATTTTGAGCCGCATGATATTTTGCTTTGCCTGCAGACGGGGAAAAAATTAAGTGATGAAAATCGTATGCGGTATGAAGGAGGACAGTATTACGTTAAATCAGAAGAAGAAATGAAAAAGCTGTTTCCCTATGCGATAGATGCGGTTGAAAATACACAAAAAATTGCAGAACGCTGTCAGGTTGACATTGAATTTGGAGTAACAAAACTTCCGGATTTTTCTGTGCCGGAAGGTTTTACTACCTATGAGTATCTGAGAAAACTTTGTTATGACGGTATAAAGGAACGATATAAAACGGTCACAGAAGAACTCAAAGAGCGTTTGGAATATGAATTAAACGTCATAAAAGATATGGGGTATGTAGAATATTTTCTGATTGTCTGGGATTACATTCGTTTTGCAAGAGAACAGGGAATCAGCGTGGGGCCGGGACGCGGGAGTGCGGCTGGAAGTATTGTTTCTTATTCAATTGGCATTACAAATATCGACCCGATTCGTTATAATTTGATTTTTGAACGCTTTTTGAATCCTGAGCGGGTATCTATGCCCGATATTGATGTAGATTTCTGCTTCGAACGGAGGCAGGAAGTCATTGACTATGTCGTTGAAAAGTATGGAAAAGACTGTGTGACAATGATTATTACATTTGGTACTTTAGCGGCGAGGGGAGTTATCCGGGATGTGGGCCGCGTGATGGATTTGCCGTATGCTTTTGTGGATACGATAGCGAAAAGCATACCGAATGAACTTGGCATTACAATAGAGAAAGCGCTGAAAATGAATCCGGAACTTCGCGCCATGTGTGAAAATGATGAAAGTGTCAGGCGTTTGATTGAGATGTCCAAACGTTTAGAAGGGCTGCCAAGACATTCCTCCACCCATGCGGCGGGAGTCGTGATTTCCCAAAAGCCAATGGATGAGTATGTGCCTCTGGCAAGAGGTATCGACGGCATGATTACCACACAATTCACCATGACGACGATTGAAGAACTGGGACTTTTAAAAATGGATTTTTTGGGTTTACGGACATTGACAGTGCTGAAAAACGCCGCGGATATGGTGCAAAAGAACCTTAAAATTGAAGTGGACATAGACCATATTGATTTTGATGATAAAAAAGTACTGGATTCGCTTGGCACTGGAAAAACAGAGGGCGTGTTCCAGCTGGAAAGCGCGGGAATGAAAAATTTTATGAAAGAGCTTAAACCGCGTAATTTAGAAGATATTATTGCAGGTATTGCGCTTTACCGTCCGGGGCCTATGGATTTTATTCCGGCATATATCAGAGGAAAAAACAGCGCGGGAAAGATTACGTATGACTGTCCTCAGCTTGAACCGATACTTTCGCCGACATACGGCTGTATCGTCTATCAGGAGCAAGTGATGCAAATCGTAAGGGATTTGGCTGGTTATACGTTGGGACGCAGTGATTTGGTACGGCGTGCGATGTCCAAAAAGAAACAGTCTGTGATGGAACAGGAGAGGAAAAACTTCGTCTATGGAAATCCGAAAGAACATGTTTTAGGATGCGTTGCGAATGGAATAGATGAAAAAGTAGCAAATAAAATATATGACGAGATGATTGATTTTGCAAAATATGCGTTTAATAAATCACACGCGGCAGCATATGCGGTGATTGCCTACCAGACTGCGTATTTAAAGTATTATTATCCGCTGGAATACATGGCGGCGCTGATGACCTCTGTACAGGACCACGTCGTAAAAGTTTCGGAATATATAGTAACCTGCAGACGGCTTAAAATTCAGATTCTTCCGCCGGATATAAACGAAGGAGTCGGCGGTTTTTCCGTATCAGACGGCTGTATCCGTTATGGGCTTTCTGCGATTAAAAGCGTTGGGCGTCCGGTGATAGAGGCGTTGATTGAAGAACGGGAAAAGGGCGGAAAGTTTTCTTCCCTGACAGATTTTATCACCAGAATGAGCGATGGAGAAATGAATAAACGCGCAGTGGAGAATTTTATTAAATCAGGGGCGTTTGACGGCTTAGAAGGAACACGCAAACAAAAAATGTGTGTCTATGCAGGAATTATGAATACTATCCATCAGGAAAAGAAACATGTCGTAACGGGGCAGATGAGCCTGTTTGATTTTGTAGGGGAAGACGACAGAAGGGCGTACGAAACGACGCTGCCGGACGTTGGAGAATTTGATAAAGAAACACTGCTAGGTTTTGAAAAAGAAGTGTTAGGGGTTTATATCAGCGGGCATCCTTTAGAAGAATATGAAGAACGCCTAAAGAAAAATACTACGGCGGTAACGTCTGATTTCCTTTTAGATGAGGAAACCGGCGAAGTAAAGATAAAAGACGGCGAGACGGTAATCATCGGCGGGATGATTACCGATAAGACAATTAAATATACAAAAAATAACCAGACCATGGCTTTTTTGACGGTGGAAGATTTATTTGGAACGGTGGAAGTCGTTGTATTTCCAAGAAATTATGAAAAAAATCAGACGCTTATGCAGCCGGATACAAAAGTGTTTATCCGGGGAAGGGCAAATGTGGAAGAAGAAAAAAACGGCAAAGTCATCTGTGAGAAAGTTTATTCTTTTGAGGATGCAAAACGGGAATTGTGGATTCAGTTTGCAGACAAAGAATCGTTTGAAGCAAATGAACAGAAGCTTTACGAGATGATAGCAGATTCGGACGGCTCGGATACTGTTGTGATTTATCTTGCGGCGCAAAAGGCAATGAAACGGCTTGGGGCAAGCAAAAATCTTTTGATTGGGCAAAAGATTTTGCAGCGGTTATCAAATGAGTTTGGCGGCAATAATATAAAAGTTGTAGAAAAGGCTATTGAAAACCTAAGATAAAGAGATTAAAATGAAATAAGAAAATAGAACGACGGTTGTAACTGCGAACGAAAACCTAAATATAATATAGGAGGACTTGTGGTATGGAAAAGGCGATTAAGACAATAGGCGTATTAACCAGCGGCGGAGACGCTCCGGGAATGAACGCCGCGATTCGGGCAGTTGTCCGTGAAGCATTGGGCAAAGGCCTGGTAGTAAAAGGCATCAAAAGAGGTTATGCCGGCCTGCTTGCAGAAGAGATTATTGACATGGAAGCAAGAAATGTATCGGATACGATTCAGCGCGGCGGTACGATTTTACAAACGGCGCGGTGCATGGAATTTACGACGCCGGAAGGACAAAAACTTGGGGCGGACGTCTGCCGGAAATATGGAATCGAAGGCATTGTTGTGATTGGCGGAGACGGTTCGTTCCGCGGCGCGCAGAAGCTGGCGGCTCTTGGGATTAATACAATCGGGCTTCCGGGTACGATTGATCTTGATATTGCGTGTTCAGAATATACCATTGGGTTTGATACCGCAGTTAATACGGCAATGCAGGCAATTGATAAAGTCCGCGATACTTCGACCTCCCATGAACGGTGCAGCATTATTGAGGTAATGGGACGGGGAGCCGGATATATTGCGCTTTGGACAGGGATTGCAAATGGGGCGGAAGATATTCTGCTTCCAGAGCGTTACGATTATGACGAACAAAAGTTGGTCAATCATATTATTGAGAACAGAAAACGTGGAAAGAAACATCATATCATTATTAATGCAGAAGGAATTGGACACTCTGTGAGTATGTCAAAACGAATTGAAGCGGCAACCGGAATTGAGACGAGGGCAACGATTTTGGGGCATATGCAGCGCGGCGGCAGTCCGACATGTAAAGACCGCGTCTATGCGTCTATCATGGGGGCTCTTGCAGTTGATTTGTTGTGCCAGGGAAAGACAAACCGTATTGTTGCTTACCGCAATGGCGATTTTGTAGATTACGATATTGACGAGGCTCTGGCAATGGACAAAGGAATTCCGGAATATCAGTTTGAGGTTTGTAAGAATCTGTCGATATAAGTTTTTCTTGTTTTTTAAAAAAGCATATGTTATAATACTGCAATGACTGCAGGCGAAGGAGGAAACAGTTGAATGAGTGTACAGGTTGAAACATTAGAGAAGAATATGGCAAAGCTTACGATTGAATTATCGGTGGATAAGTTGGAAGAAGCATTGCAAAAGGCATATTTGCAGCAGAAAAATAAGATTCGTCTTCCGGGATTTCGAAAAGGAAAAGTACCCAGAAATATGGTCGAAAAAATGTATGGACCGGAAATCTTCTTTGAAGATGCAGCAAATCAGTTGATTCGTGAGAATTATGGTGATGCAGCTGATGAAAGCGGAGTTGATATTGTATCGCGTCCGACGATTGATATTGTCCAGATTGAAAAAGGAAAGCCGTTTATTTTTACGGCGGAAGTGGCAGTCCGTCCGGAAGTGACGCTTGGCAAATATAAAGGAGTTACCGTCACAAAAATTGATACGTCTGTATCAGAAGAAGAAATTGACGAAGCTGTGGAAGCAGAGAGATTAAATAACGCGAGGGCGGTTACGGTAGAAGACCGCGCGATTGCAGAAGGCGATACGGCGGTTATCGACTATGAAGGATTTGTGGACGGAGAGCCGTTTGAAGGCGGAAAGGGAGAAAATCATTCCTTAGAAATTGGTTCCCATTCTTTTATTGATACATTTGAAGAACAGTTAATCGGAAAAACTAACGGTGAAGAAACAGAGGTAAACGTGACGTTTCCGGAAGACTACCATGCAGAGGAATTGGCCGGGAAACCAGCAGTATTTAAAGTAAAGATTCACGAAATCAGAGTAAAAGAACTGCCGGATCTGGATGATGAGTTTGCGCAGGATATTTCTGAATTTGATACGCTGGCAGAATACAAAGAAGACGTTAAAAAACAAATTGAAGAACGTAAAAAAGCAGAAGCAAGACAGACAAAGGAAGAAGAAGCAATCAAAAAAATTGTAGATAAATCTTCCATGGAGATTCCGGATGCTATGCTTGAGACACAGATAGAATCCATGATAGAAGACTTTGCCCAGAGAATTTCACAGCAGGGCTTAAGTTTTGAGCAGTATATGCAGTTTTCCGGTTTGACAATGGAAAAATTAAAAGATCAGGTGAAACCGGATGCGTTAAGCCGTATTAAGAGCAGCCTTGTGTTAGAGCAGATTGTGACAGAAGAGAATATTGAAGCAACAGAGGAAGATTTGAATACAGAAATTGATAAGATGGCAGAAGCATATAAAATGACGGCAGACCAGATTCGGACAATGATGGGGGAAGCTGAACAAAAGTCCATCAAGAAAGATATTGCAATTCAAAAAGCTGTTACATTGGTTATGGATAATGTGAAAGAACGCGCCAAACCAAAGAGCAAAAAAGAAGAAGCTGAATAAAGCCGGCCGGCTCATTAACGAGCCGGTCTCATTGTAATTTATTAGGAGGCAGAATATGAGTTTAGTACCTTATGTCGTTGAACAGACCAGCAGAGGTGAGAGAAGTTACGATATTTATTCAAGATTACTAAAAGACAGAATTATTTTCTTAGGAGAAGAAGTCAATGAGACGACGGCAAGCCTGACGGTTGCGCAGTTATTATTTTTAGAATCGGAAGATCCCGGAAAAGATATTCAGTTGTATATCAATTCTCCAGGCGGCGTCGTAACGGCGGGACTCGCGATTTATGATACCATGCAGTATATTAAATGCGACGTCTCTACGATTTGTATTGGGTTAGCGGCAAGTATGGGCGCATTCCTGCTTGCAGGCGGTACAAAAGGAAAGCGGATGGCTCTGCCGAATGCAGAGATTATGATTCATCAGCCTTCCGGCGGAGCCAGAGGCCAGGCGACGGAAATTGAAATCGCGGCAAAAAATATTTTGAAAACAAAGAAA
>OFFJ01001539.1_pt1 | contig 16687 bp, 11 predicted proteins | sample 1521261 | NCBI WGS metagenome assembly OFFJ01 (sample SAMEA3504122, study PRJEB24116) | mouse gut metagenome | biome: mouse gut; feature: mouse-associated habitat; material: faeces | place: Denmark | collected 2011 | reverse complement strand
CTTGCTGCCGTCCCCGCCGCAGGCGGCCAGGCTCAGCATCATGATGAGTGCAAGAATCAGAGCAAGTGTTTTCTTCATGGATAAGTCCTCCTGATTTTTTATGTTTATCGATTAACCACGCAAACTGTCACCGTTTTTTCAGACGCAGCCCACATCTATCGCAGTCCCCATGGGGACTGCGATAAGGGGTATACCCCTTATCGTATGATGGTCATTCAGCAACTTTTCAGCCATTGGTTTACGTTAACTTAATCGATAAACCAGGATTATTATATAACTCATTTTGAAAATGTCAAGTATTCCCGCCAGCAGTGTACACGTCTGCTTTTCATTATTTTTTTATGTCATTTCTGTAAATTTTTTGTAAATAACAAAAACAAACCAAAACTTTTTTCTAAGAATCACAACTTTTCAGCACACGTTTTCCACGAAAAAACGGCATTCTATACAAAATCACACAAAAGGACGGGCACAGGTCCCCCTATCGGTCCCTGCGCCCGCCTCAACTAATAATACCATTTGAAAATTTTTTATCGCAGCGTTGCCCTCCGCTGCGCCTGCGGCGCTCCAGGAAAAGTATGGACAGCATTCCCAGCGGCTTTGCCGCCGGGCGCCATTCCGCGGCCCAATATAAGAATCTCCATCTTTTATCAAAAATCAGTGCAAATTCATTGTCAAAATTTCAGTGACCGCACCGTATAACGCCGGCTCCACCTGCATTTCCGTAAGCGCCGCCAGAATATCCGCCGCATTCCGTCCATGTGTCACAATATCATAAATTTTGTCCTTCAGCGTATACTCAATCTGCGCATGTTGAAGCATGGAAAATATCTGCCGCTGCTTGTCCTGTTCCGCAATCTCCCGATCCGCAAGGCTGACACGGACTTCAAACCGGCGGGCAGCGTGTCCGCTGACCGTGAGATGCAGTGCCTTCTCCTGTCCGCTGTATGTCCACTGAACCTCCGCGCCCTGCCCACGAACCGTTTCCGGCTCCCGAACGCCTGCAATCGTGATTTGGTATGTACGGTCCGCAGGAATCAGGCCGGCATTCTCTCCCGCCACTTCCATCCGGAACACCACATCCTTTTCCCCCTCCTGCGCGTATGTGAAGCGGGTCTTCACCACCGGCGCGGACCGCCGTCCTGAACAGTCGTCCTCTGTCAGCGTGAAGCTTCCCTCCGCGCCGTGGTAAACCCGTATTTCCAGGATCTCGGGATTGGCCATATGGCTTGTCATGCAGTCCCCGGCCAGGGGAATGATGCTGCCTGCCGGAACCAGCACCGGGAAGCAGTCCAGCGGCCGGTAAAAGGCGATTCTCCTGCCGCCCCGGTAGACATTTCCGGAGAAGAAATCATAATAGGTCCCCTCCGGGAGCCAGGCGTGAACAGCAGCCAGCCGGGTCCTTGCGTCCACCGGACTGGTAATGGGACAGGCAATCATTTCCGTGCCGAAATAGTATTCGTTGGGAACCCCATAGGCCTCCTGAACATCGTGGTGATAGTACATGGGCCGTAGCAGGGGTATGCCCTCCTCCGCCGTCAGGTAATTCATGGTATGAATATAGGGGATCAGCCGGTGACGCAGCCGCAGGAAGCCGGACAGGATCGCCTCTGCCTCCATGGTATAGTTCCACGGCTCCTTCCCGTAGAATTCGCTGCTGCTGCTGTGGAGGCGCATAATGGGGGAGAACACGCCGAACTGGACCCAGCGCACCGTCAGCTCATCACTGCGGGTACCCACCATGTGCCCGCCGATGTCGTGGCTCCACCAGGTATAGCCCACATTGCTGGCATTGGCCGTGAAATAGGGCTGGAACGCCAGGCTCTCCCAGCTGGTCACCGTATCGCCGGAGAACCCCACAGGGTAGCGGTGGCTGCCCACACCGGCATAGCGGGAGAAGGTCAGCGGCAGCCGTCCGCCGCGCCCGCTGTCAATGAAGTGCAGATGGTTCAGCATCCACAGCGGATCGATGCCTGCCACAGCCGAACGTTCGCCCTGCTGCCAGTCAATCCACCAGAAGTCTACCCCCTTCTCCTCGTGGGGGTGGTGCAGGTATTTGAAGTATGCGTCCATGAATTTCCGGTCCGTGACCTCGAAGGGGATTCTCTCCTGATGAGCGCTGTCTGCTTCAAGAGCCTCCGCCATGGCGGGATAGGCCTCCTCATAGGCTCTGACGCCATCCGCCGGGTGGAGATTCAGCGTCACCCGGAGCCCTCTGTCGTGGAGGCGGTCCATGAACCGCTTCGGATCGGGGAAAAATGCCCGGTTCCAGGTGTACCCGGTCCAGCCGCTGCCATACTCCGGCGGAACGTCCACCAGATGCCAATCCATGTCGATCACCGCCACGGAGAGGGGAATATCCCGGGTACGGAAAGCCTCCATCAGCGTCAGATAGCTCTCCTCCGTATATTTGTGGTAGCGGCTCCACCAGTTCCCCAGCGCAAACCGGGGCAGCAGCGGCGTATGGCCGCTGAGCCGGTAAAAGTCCCTGAGGCACTCCATATAACGGTGCCCATAGCCAAAAAAGTACAGATCAATGCCTTTATGCTTTCGCGGCTCAATCCACTGACTGTCTGCAACAAGCGCCGTCCCGCTGTCATCCAGCACGGTATAGCCGCCTCTGGACAGCAGGCCGCTCTCCAGCACCGTTTTCCCGTTCACACCGTCCAGGGTCCGCGCCGTACCCTTCAGATCCTCTACAGCACCTCCATATCTCCAGACGGAACCGTGGACATGAAAGCTCTTTTTCAGCCGCACAGAGAGTCCTTCGGGGGAAAAGCTCTTTTTATTGTAGAACAGGTGGAGTTCCTCTGTAATGATCTCCAGCCTCTCCTCCCCCTCCGCAATCCGAAACGACGGTACAGGGAAGTCCCGGCAGATGACCGTTTGGGTTGCCCCGTCCGTAAACTGTCCCTCCGGCTGGTATTCCATGCGGATCAGGGACTCTGTCAGAACGGTAAACCGGTAACAATCTCCTGTAATCACCGCGTCCGCTCTGGCCTCCGGCCGCAATTGCAGCGTATAGTTGTCCGGCATTATGGTATACTCCTTTCCAAAATCAAGTCATTTATCAATTGACTGGCCAGCATGCAGCCGGCCAGTCAGATTGTGCAAAACGGGAGTTCTCCTGTCACGGCATTGTCCAATAGCCGTCATAGGCATACCCGGTTTTTCCGATCAACTGATGCTCAGATTTTGTAAATCCCGCTTTTTGCAGCGCCCGAATCCTTTCCACCGCATAGAGAGGCGCTTTCGTAAGTATCCCGCGGCAACCCAGCATTTCCTCCATACGGGGAGCGATAAGCGATATGATGCTATACAGCGTCTCCGCCTCTTCATAGCCGCTTTTGACATCCACTCTCAAAATTCCCATGCCGTCAAACGCATCCTCGGAAGCCCTCAGGCATAGTTCAACGGTCCCCACCGCCCTTGCCGCCGTTTTGTCAACAATGGAGAGCCGGACAAACCAGCCGTTTTCGTAGGAAAGCTTCCAAAAGTCCATCGCCTCAGCCATTCGCGTTCCTGTTTCATAATAGAAATTGTCGCCGTCGCAGTTGTCGCTGTTGAAAAAGGGCAGGGCATTTTTGTCGCTGTAAACCTTCAGCAGGTCGTCACAATCCTTCTGCTCTGTCAACCGCAGTATAAATTTTTCGTTCTCCAGCACAGGGCAGTTCTCGTAAATGTTCATTTCTATGCTCCTTTTGTAATTTACGTACATTGCTTTATCTACCGGAAGCCTCTTATCATTCCGGCCGCATCTCAGTCCGGCAGATCATAAGCGGGCAATAACCGACTGCCGCTCCACAAGCTCCACATCCACCTTTCTGTTGCAGGCGGCAGAGGTTTCGCCGCGCAGCATGGAAAACAGGCACTCACCGGCACACCGGGCCTTTTCCTCTAAGTGCTGGGATATGCTGGTCAGCCTGGGATAAGAATACTGGCATTCCGGCAGATTATCGAAGCCAATCACCGAGACATCCTCCGGCACCCGCCGTCCGCCCAGACGAAGCCCCTCCATCACGCCAAAGGCCAACACATCGGCTACTGTTACAACCGCCGTGTAGCGCGGTCCGGAAGCTGCTATCCGCTCTCCCGCCTTTACCCCCTGTTCATAGAAAACATTATCGGTAATCATCAGATGATCCGGCTCCAATTCCGTTCCCCGCTCCAAAAACGCGTCACAGAAGCCGCGATACCGCTCCTGCATAACGCCGGGATACTCTGTTGGCGTGCTGACAAACGCCACCTGCCGGTGCCCCATGTCCAGAAAATACTTTGCCGCCAGATACCCGCCCTTGCGGTCTTCGATGCTGACCGTCGTGAGGGATGCATCCTCCGCATAGGTATCGATGAAAACCGCCGGGATATCCATCATTTTTTGAAGCTCGCGCGCGTCCCCGGCGGATACCCCCAGGAGAAACGCTCCGTCAATATTCCAGGTAGCGAGGTCTGACAAAACCTCAAAGCTCTGCTCAACGCAGCGGAGCATCATATAATAGCCGCGGCTGCGGATGTAGCGCTCCAGATGTCCCAATATCTGCGTATTGTACGGGCTGGCGGAAACAGGTTCATCCTCGTGGAGATTAGGAATCACCACAGCGATAATGCGGCTGCGCTTCATAATCAAGCTGCGGGCAGTAGCGCTGGGATGGTAATTGGTTTCCGCTATAATCTTCTGGACGCGCTCAATCGTCTCCTTTGACGCCTTGTTATACTTCCCGTTCATCACATTGGAAACCGTAACAGTGCTTACCCCTGCCATTTTTGCAATGGTTTTCAAATTCATAGCATCCTTCTCCATTCAGCTCTGCTGCGGTACGGCGGTCTTTGTTATAACAGGCCAGAACCAACCGCCTCCGGAAAATACCATGCCGCAGTTTCAGAGGCTAACCGTTTAACTTGGCCCTAGTATATATGTATTCGTTCATAATGTCAATTCACTTTGCTGGTATTCTTTCCTGCTATTCCAAAATTCCACTTGACAATCTTCACTGGCCAAATTATAATAGCACGCGGGTTAATCGATTAGCTTTTGAGGGACAGCATTGCTGCCCCAGCCTGTGCGTTTTGTTTGACCCCGCTGTGTTCTAAATTGTAGTATGTTTTGGGCAGAAATTCCGGACGGGTAGTAAAAACTGCCATTGATTTTCCGCGTGAAGGGCGGCTTCCTCCATGTGAAAAGTGTTCGCCGGAGCCTGCCGGTAGACTTCATCTTTTCAGTGCGTCAGAACCTGCCGGACAGCCAGACCTGCCGCGCCGTGCGGAGGTGGAGGAGGGGACATAGCTCTGACGCTTTTGCACGGGCAAGGGCAATTTGCTTGAAGAATATTGATTTTTCCTCCCTTGGATTCACATATTCCCGGCCCCGGCAGCCCTTCGGCGGAAGTATGCTGCCTGCATTACAGCATTTCCCCCTTCTCCCGTCTTTTTCACAATGTCACTATTTCCGGGGAGGAGCTGTCAAAATGATGACGGACAGACAACAATTCTTTGACTCCCTTACTTTTCAGGAGCAATATCATTGTGACGTTCCTTTGGGTTCCTTCTGCGGTCCCCAGGGAACTGCCTTCCGCCTGTGGGCGCCCACTGCCCAGGCTGTTACGCTCAGGCTCTACCAGGCGGGAACCGGGGAATGCCTCCTGGGGCAGTTTCCGCTTAACCGGGAGGACCGGGGCCTCTGGAGCTTTGTGTCGCCAAAAAATCTGGATGCACTTTATTATGACTATCTGGTCACAGTGGATGGAACGACCCGGTCCACCGCAGACCCTTATGCCCGCTCCTGCGGCCTGAATGGCGAGAGGAGTATGGTACTCGACCTGTCCCGGACCAATCCGGCGGGCTGGGCCGGGGACAAAGCGCCGCCGCTTCCGCCGGAGACGGTGATTTACGAAATTCACGTCAAGGACTTCTCCTGGGACCCGGCCTCTGGAGTTTCCGCCGAATACCGCGGAAAATTCAAGGCCCTCTGCCAGGAAGACACCACGCTGAACGGTGATGGAAAGCATCCCACCTGTCTTGCCTACCTGAAGGAACTGGGCGTGACTCATGTGCAGCTGATGCCTGTTTTTGATTATGGCTCCGTAGATGAGAGCGGCGGTCCGGAGCAGTTCAACTGGGGATATGATCCTGTCAACTACAATATCCCAGAGGGCTCTTACGCCACCGATCCCAGCGACGGGGCCGTGCGGGTCCGGGAAATGAAGGAGGCTGTTCAGGCCCTGCACAGGAACGGTTTTCGGGTCATTATGGATGTGGTCTACAACCACACCTACCGGCTGGATTCCTGGCTGTGGCGGACAGTGCCATGGTATTATTACCGGCAGGAGGAGGACGGCTCGCCCTCCAACGGGTCCGGCTGCGGCAGCGACCTGGCCACCGAGCGGAGCATGTGCGCCCAATATATACTGGACTCCGTCCTCTACTGGGCAGAGGAATATCATATCGATGGCTTCCGATTTGATCTGATGGGCCTGCTGGATGTTCCTCTGATGAACCGCATCCGGCGAGAGCTGGACCGGCGGTGGGGCCGGGGGGAGAAGCTGATCCTGGGGGAGCCTTGGGCCGCAGCGGAAACTGCCGCGGTGCCGGGAACCGTCCTGGCCAGCAAAGAACACCTTACCGAATTGGACGCCGGAGTCAGCGCCTTCTGCGACAATACCCGGGACGCGGTCAAGGGCGATCTGTGGAGCGAGGACGCGGCGGGGTTCGTCAACGGCGGCGGGCTGGACGCGGACCGTCTGGCCTGCTGCATCAAGGGCTGGGCCAGCGGCCCGGAGAGCGTGGTAAAATCGCCGTCCCAAACAGTGAACTATCTGTCCTGCCACGATGACTGGACGCTTTGGGACCGTCTGGTTTATACCGGAGATAAAGCTCTGCGGTTTCAGCGGTGTCCCCCGGATCTGCTGCGGCAGAACCGGCTGGCGGCTGCCATCTATTTTACCTGCCAGGGCTGCCTGTTCCTCCTCTCCGGCGAGGAATTTGCCCGGACAAAGCAAGGTGTGAAAAACACCTACGCCTCTCCGCTGGAAATCAACCAGCTGGACTGGACCAGAGCCTGGGCCAACCGGCAGCTGGCAGATTACTACAGAGGCCTGATTGCACTGCGAATGCGTCTGCCCGGCCTCCAGGACAAAACGGCGGCAGCGGCAAGCCGAGTTCTCGCGGTAACTTCCCCTGGGAAGGACTGCGCGGCGGTCCTGCTGGACAACACCGGAGCGGGCAGTCCCTGGAAGCGCCTTTTCATGGCCTACAGCGCCGCTCCGGAGGCTGTTTCTCTGACCTTGCCCCAGGGGGATTGGGACGTTCTGGCGGATGCGGAATCCAGCTTTGCCTGGCAAAAGCCCCGCGCAATAAAGGCTTCCGCCCCCCTGGAACCTGTGTCAGCGCTGATTTTGGGCCAGCGATGAAGGAGGTAGCAAGATGAAATATGTATACGACAAACAGCATGATCTGCTCTCCCTGCCGCAGGCGGAAGAGACCTGCTGGCTGCTGGCCAACGGTCTGGGCGGCTATGCGTCCACCTCAGCCGCCTTTTCTGTTACCCGCAATGACCAGGGGCTGCTGATCGCCGCGAAAACGCCCAACCAGCGCTTCAACCTGGTACACCGCCTGTCCGAAAAATTGTCCTCAGACGGGGAGTCCGTCTTTTTATCCTCCCAGACCTTCGGAGACGGAACGCCGCCTGAAGATGGATGGCGCCGCCTGTCCTCTTTTGTTTGGGAGGACGGTCCCTGCTGGCTGTATCAGGCGGACGGCGTCCAGGTCACGCGGCGGTGCGCTATGGAACACGGGAAGAATGCCTCGGCGGTTGTCTATACGGTGGAGAACCGCTCGGAAGCGCCCTGCACCCTGCGGGTGACCCCCGTGTTTCAATTTTCTCAAAAGGGAGACCCCCCGCAGGCGCCGTTTCCGCTGCACTATACCGGCGGAACCATCCAGGGCGCAGGGCTGACGCTGCATGTAAAAAGCAGCGAGCCGCTGCTCCCCCTTCCTCAGACCTGGGAAAATCTCTCCTACGAGGATGACCGGAAAGACGGCCGCAGGGAAACCGGCCTGGGCCTGATCTGCGCCGCCGTGGAATTGACGGTGCCTCAGGGAGAAAACAGGCGGCTGGAACTGGTATTTTCCACGGAGCCCTCCGGCAAAGGAGGGGCGGAAATCCTTCTTGATGCGCAGGCCAGACAGCGCTCATTGCTGGCACAGTCCGGATTCAAGGATCCCGCTGCCCGGGAGCTTGCCAGAAGCGCGGACGCCTTTATCGCAAACCGGCCGTCTTCCGGCGGCAAGACGATCCTCGCGGGCTACCCCTTCTTTGGCGACTGGGGCCGGGACACCATGATCGCTCTCCCCGGCTGTGTGCTGGCGACAAAGCAGTACGAGACGGCAAAGAGCATCCTGCGGACCTTTCTTGCCTACGAGCAGGACGGTCTTGTCCCCAACCTTTTCCCGGAGGGACAGGAGGAGCCCCGCTACAACACCGTAGACGCCGCGCTGCTGCTCATCAACTGCGTCTGGCTGTACTACCAGAAAACAGACGACAGGGATTTTGTGCGGGAAGCCTGGCCGGTGATGGTCCGCATCATTCACGCCTACCGGACCGGGACCCATCATGCCATCGGCATGGACACAGACAGCCTGATCTTCGCCGGCAAGGGAATGGATCAGGTAACCTGGATGGACGTGTGTGTAGACGGCATCCTGCCTACGCCCCGCCACGGAAAGCCAGTGGAGATCAACGCGTATTGGTACAATGCTCTGCGGATTCTGCAGGAACTCGCCCTAACGCTTGGCGAGGACGGAACTGCCTACGGCCGGCTGGCCGAACAGGTCAAAACGTCCTTTACGGATCTGTTCTGGATGGAGGAAAAGGGCTACCTGAAGGACGTCGTCTCCGGAACCGGTGCAGACGAGCAGCTCCGCTGCAACCAGATCTGGGCGGTAACTATGCCGTTTACCATGCTGCCGCCTGCGCAGGAGCAGCGGGTTGTGGAGAGCGTCCGGCGTCATCTCTACACCCCCTTCGGCCTGCGGACCCTGTCCCCGGAGGACCCGGAGTTCCATCCCTTTTATGGCGGAAGCCAGCGGGAACGGGATATGGCCTACCACCAGGGGACCGTCTGGCCCTACCCGCTGGGGGCCTATTATCTGGCCTGGCTCAAAACCCACGGCAGCACAGCCGAGGCGGCGGCCCAGGTGCGGGAGCATCTGGGGAACATGGAGGCCATGTTGCGTGAGGGCTGCGTGGGACAGCTGCCGGAAATATATGACGGCGGGAACCCGGGTCCCTCCAAGGGCTGCTTTGCCCAGGCCTGGAGCGTAGGCGAGCTGTTGCGAGTATACGAGGCTCTGGAACAGATCGAGGAAAAAGAGCGGCACAGTTGACCGGATATTCATGAAATACAGATAAAAGGGGAGCCAGGTAAATGCCTGGTCCCCCTTTCCATCTGACAGCACAGCAAGGAGGTTTCCTTATGTTAGACAAAACCAAGCGCGGCTGGTGGAAATCCGCCGTGTTCTACCAGATCTACCCCAAGAGCTTTTTGGACGCCAGCGGCGACGGCATTGGGGATATCCAGGGCATCATCCGGAAGCTGGACTACCTGGAAAAGCTTGGCATCGACGGCATCTGGCTCTCACCGGTATGCGCCTCTCCCCAGGTGGACAACGGGTATGACATCTCGGACTACCGGGCAATCTGGCCCACCTTCGGCACCATGGAGGATATGGATTCCCTGATCCGGGAGGCAAAAAAGCGGGGCATCTCCATCATTATGGACCTGGTACTCAACCACACCTCCGACCAGCACCCCTGGTTCCTGGAGGCGCTGAAAAGCCGGGAGAATCCCTATCATGATTACTATATCTGGCGGGACGGGGCACCGGACTCACCGCCCAACGACATGCAGGCGGTATTCGGCGGCTCCATGTGGACCTACGTCCCCCTGCTGGAGCAATACTATTTTCACCAGTTTGCCGTCCAGCAGCCGGATCTGAACTGGGAGAATCCCGCCGTCCGCCGGGAGCTGTATGAGATGATCCGCTTCTGGGTGGACAAGGGCGTGGAAGGCTTCCGGCTGGATGTCATCGACCAGATTGCCAAGGATCCGGACCAAAAAATCACCAACAACGGCCCCAGGCTCCACGAGTTCCTGGAAGAGCTGTCCAGAGAGGCGTTCATCGAGGAGGGCCTTGTCACCGTAGGGGAAGCCTGGGGCGCCGATGTGGAGCGGGCAAAAAAATACAGCGCCCTGGATGGCCGGGAGCTGAGCATGGTATTCCAATTTGAGCATATCTGCCTGGACCAGACCCCCGGCGGCGAGAAATGGGATTGGATTCCCCTGCCGCTGGTCCAGCTGAAGCGCTGCATAGAGCGCTGGCAGCTGGGACTTCACGGCCAGGGCTGGAACAGCCTGTTCCTGAACAACCACGATCTTCCCCGCATCGTCTCCCGCTGGGGCGATGACGGAAAATACCGGGTGGAATCTGCCAAAATGCTGGCCACCATGCTCTATGGCCTGGAGGGAACGCCCTATATTTACCAGGGCGAGGAATTGGGCATGACCAACATCCGCCTCCCCATCGAGGCATATGATGACATTGAGATTCAAAATCTCTATACCGGGCGTCTGTCCCAGGGATACCGGGAGGAGGACATCATGGCCTCCATCTATGCCCGGGGGCGGGATAACGCCCGCACGCCTATGCAGTGGTCCGCGGAGCCCTACGCAGGATTTTCCCAGGAAAAGCCTTGGCTGCCGGTGAATCCCAACTACTGCGAAATCAACGCGCAGGCCGCCCTGGCCGATCCCGAATCCGTATTTTACTACTACCAGGCGCTGATTGCTCTGCGCAAGCGCTACCCGGTGTTCCGGGACGGGGCCTTCACACTGCTGGAACCCGAGAGCAGCCAGCTGTTTGTTTATACCAGGGAGACGGAAGCGGAACAGCTTCTGGTGATCTGCAACTTTACCGGAGAGCCGGCGTCCTATCAGCGCCCCGAAGAATTTGCCCAGGCCGGGCTGCTGCTGTCCAACTATACGCCATCAGCCGGAGCGCTCCGGCCATATGAGGCGCAGCTATTCTATCGAAAGAAGCATGGAGCATGAGATATCAAAACTGCATTTTTGACTTGTACGGCACCTTAGTAGACATCCACACCGATGAAATGCGCCCTCAGCTGTGGGAGGAGCTGGCCGCCTGGTACCGGGAAAACGGAGCGGCCTATATGCCGGATGAGCTAAAGGACGCCTATTTCCATATCATCCGCCAAATGGAGGGCGGCAAGACATCCCTGCGCAGCGACGCCCATGAGGCCCACCCGGAGATTCAGATTGAGCGCGTCTTCCAGGCGCTCTACCGGAGGAAGGGGATAGACGCCGGTCTGGAGCTGGCCGTCTTCACCGGGGAGCAGTTCCGCAGCAGCTCTCTGGATTACATCCGCCTGTACAGCGGCGCAGAGGAGCTGTTGAAAGCCCTGCGCGCCAACGGGCAAAAGGTCTGGCTGCTCTCCAATGCCCAGCGCATTTTCACCGCCTTTGAAATGCGTATGCTGGGAATTGAGCCGCTGTTTGACGGAATCTATCTCTCATCGGACTATGGCTGCAAAAAGCCGGACCGGCGATTTTTTGAGCTGCTGCTGAAAGAGCGGGATATCTCTCCGGAGAGCGCTATCATGATCGGCAATGACAGCGTGTGTGATATTCGGGGCGCAAAGTCAGTGGGCCTTTCTACTTTGTACATGCATTCCAATATTTCCCCCGAAGAACCGCTTCCGGAAGCGGATTATGTGCTGGCTGAAACCGATCTGAACCGGGTTCGGACCATCCTGACCTGCGGACAATTCCTATAAGCACGACGAAAGTCCCTGCACAGTCATATTGCAGAGGAGTGTACGCTATAGTCGAAGCAGTTGAAAATCGGTAAAGTCCGGCGGTCAAAACAGGGCGTGGACTTCGTTGCCGTCCTTGGCGGACGTCATCCTGCCTGTGTCCACCACCTCGCCACACCCGGTTTTTCCTCGCCTCCTTTTTACCGATTCTCAACTGCATCGACTATAGTCAACTGCATCAACCAAACCATTCATACAAAAAGGGAGGGACCCCAATGGATGCCAAAATCACCGAACTGGTGGAATACCTGAAAGGGACTGTAGAAGGGAAGTGCGCCATCGCCCTGGCCGGAGCCCACGCCAAGGGTGCGGCGGACGCTTCGTCCGACATCGACATCTATGTATTTGCCGAGCGGGAGAAGCCCTTTGAGGAGCGCAAAGCCATCCTGTCCGCCATCGCGGACCCGGGGACAACGCCTTGGGTGGACGAGCGCTTTGACGCCGCCCCTTGGGGTGGGGGAATGGATTTTCAGTACCAAGGCACGCCCGTAGAGGCGGTGGGCCGGACCATCGCCCGAATGGATGAGGTCATCGGCGCCTGCCTTGCCGGGAAGTACGAGATCATCCCCGCCACCTGGACCTCCAACGGATACTATACCTTCATCTACCTGTGCGAGCTGAGCTTTCTCAAACCGGTCTGGGACCCGGACGGCATCCTGGCCGCCTGGCAGGCGAAGGCCGCCGTCTATCCCGAACCTCTGCGCCGGGCCATCATGACGGACTTCCTGGGCCGCTCCGGTACCTGGATGGGAAATTTCCACTATGAGAGCGCGGTCCGCCGGGGGGATATCCTCTTTACCGCCCCCATCGTCCTGCATACCCTCATGGATATGGTCCAGGTGGTCTTTGCCCTCAACCACACCTATTTCACCGGCGACAAAAAGCTGGAGGCGGCCCTTGCAAAGATGCCCCTCTGTCCGAACGCTCTCCGTCCCGACTCTCTGGACCTTCTCCTCACCGCGCCCAGAGACCCTGCAGTCCTGGAGGAGCAACGCCAGCTCCTCCAGTCTGCCCACCGCCAGCTGCGGGAGTGGGTAAACGAGGCGCTGGAGTCCTGCCGTTAAAAGAAAGGAAGTGCATCTATGCCGACCGTCACCCTGTACCGTCCCGCCCTGGAGGAACTCTCCTTCCGGCAGTCTCTTCTTGGCGACCCGGACACCATGGCCTATAACCGCGCCTGGGGAGGGATTATTAATTTCCCCCGCCAACGCTGGGCGGACTGGTACCAACGCTGGCTGGAGGACCCTGCCGGCGCAAGATTCTACCGCTACCTCTACGATCCCCAGCTGAACGCCTTCATAGGTGAAGCGGCCTATCACCTGGACGAGGAGTTGGGCGGCTATATCTGCGACGTCATCGTCTCCGCACGATATCGGGGCAGGGGATACGGGACCCAGGGACTGTCCCTTCTGTGCCAGGCGGCGAAAACCAACGGCGTGCCCCGCCTCATGGACAATATCGCCCTGGACAACCCCTCGGTCTCCCTCTTTCTCAAAGCCGGTTTCCGTGAGATCGGCCAGAATGAGACGTACATCCTGGTAGCAAAGGACCTGTAACTCTACGGAGCGTAGGTTGCGTTTTCATAGAATATCCGTATAATTGATGGCGGAGGTGAGGGAAATGGACCCGATCAAAACCGGAGAGCTGATCCGCGCCCTGCGCATGGAGCTTGGCATGACCCAGCAGCAGCTGGCCCAGCGGCTCCATGTAGGGGACAAAGCCGTCTCGAAATGGGAGCGCGGCGCCGGATGCCCCGACGTATCCCTGCTTCCGTCTCTGGCGGAGGCTCTGGGTGTCGGCCTGGACAGCCTCATGGCCGAGGAGCTGGATACCAATGCACATACGGGAGGAAATATGAAACGCACGAAATTTTATGTCTGTCCGGACTGCGGCAATCTTGTCACAGCCTCGGCGGAGGCCGCCCTGTCCTGCTGCGGCAAGCCCCTGGCGGCTTTGGAGCCCCAAAAGGCGGATGAAGCCCACCGCCTGACCGTGGAGCCGGTGGAGAACGAACTGTTTATCACCAGCGGTCACGTTATGGAGAAGGAACACCATATTGCTTTCCTCGTTCTGCTGCGGGGAGACAGCCTTCAGCTGCGGCGGCTGTATCCGGAGTGGGATATGCAGGCACGCCTGCCCGCCGTCCATGGCCGGCTGCTGTGGTACTGCACTCGCCACGGCCTGTTTTATCAGGATATATAAGAGAATATGCCAAAGGGGGCTCCCGCCAAACGGCGAGGGCCCCCTCAAACATTCAATCCATAAACCGTATGACCTGCTTTTCCGCATCAACGACCGCCTCAACGCCAAACGGGATGATACACCTCGGTTCAGCGTGTCCGATATTGATGTTGCAAACCACCGGCAATCGCGGATCACCGATCACATCGATCAGATGCTGCTTGTACTCCTCCACATAGGTCTCATCCATAGGCTTCCCCGCCAGAACGCCGGAAACGACGTCAAATACGCCCTTCTCCTTAAAATACTCCAATGCCCTCCGGTATTTCTCCGGAGGCATTTTTTCTTCGCTGGATTCCAGAAGCAGGATACGCCCCCTCCAATCCTCCAGCGCGGGGAACAGGCCGTACTTCTCACAGAGCAGAGGCATATCCACATGCCGCTCCCCGTTAAAGAAATCATACATGGAGTCGATACAGCCGCCGAGGATCTTTCCGGAGAAAACAGACGGACCCTGCAGCAGCTCAAACCCGTGGTCCGGGTGTGAGGTCAACTCTTTACCCGCCTGATCTGGTGTAAAACTCTCCCGCTCTCCATACCAAATCTCGCTGGGGACAATTTCACGAATCCCGCCGGTGGAAATCAGCTCTTCAAAGTATCTGCGGGAATAGGGAAGCATCTCCGGCCCAAGCTCGCAGACATCCGCCAGAAAGCTCTGCCCATAGAAGGTGTTCAATCCCACCTTGTGCAGCATAAAGTGGTTGATGGTAGTATCGGAAAATCCAAGGAAAACCTTCTGAGAAACGGCCTCCCGCAGCTCGTCATGGCCGAACAGATACGGCAGGTATCGTCCCCGCCGTTGGCGCAGAGGATCATGTCGATCTCAGGGTCGCGAAAAGCCTGCAGAAGGTCCTCCGCCCTCTTCTCCGGATGCTCTCTGATGTAATCAATGCCCCTGAGCGCGTTGGGCATGAACTTGACCTTCAGCCCATATTCCCGCAGCCTGCGGAGCCCGATCTCTACTTCAAATTGGACAAATTCCTCCCCGATGATGCCGCTGGAGAGGCTGACGATCCCAACCGTTTTTATCATTTTAACCTCCTTAACTTCCATAAACCGTACATTGCCATGCGCAGAGTATATCACGGATACAAGCGGCGTGCAACCTCTATTTAAGGGAGCCGCCGGTCCTTCCCGCGGGGGAGGGCGGGCCTTTCTTGCATATTTCCGGCCAGGCTGTCATACAGTTACAACAGCAGAACGAAAACCTCCCATGCACGGAGGTTTGAGAAAAATGCGCCAGCGGCGCATGGGAGGTAACTATGACAAATTCGGATCTCTATCAGGATATTGCCACACGGACCGGCGGCTCCCTGTTCGTCGGGGTGCTGGGGCCGGTCAGAACAGGGAAGTCCACCTTTATCAAGCGCTTCATGGAGACGTGCGTCATCCCCAACATCGATAACGTCTACCGCCGGGAGCGGGCCATCGACGAGCTGCCTCAGTCCGGCAGCGGCCGGACCATCATGACGGCGGAGCCCAAGTTCGTCCCCGAGGAGGCGGTGGATATCACCCTGGACGGCGGGGCCACCTTCGCGGTGCGTCTCATCGACAGCGTGGGCTACATGGTCCAGGGGGCCATGGGCCAGTTTGAGGACGGCGCGCCCCGGATGGTCATGACCCCCTGGATGGACCACGAGATCCCCATGGCCGAGGCCGCCGAGATCGGCACCCGGAAGGTCATCCAGGAGCATTCCACCGTGGGCGTGGTCATCACCACCGACGGCTCCATCACCGACATCCCCCGGGAGGACTACCTGGAGGCGGAGGAGCGGGTCATCACCGAGCTCCAGGAGCTGGGGAAGCCCTTTGTGGTCCTGCTCAACTCCACCGAGCCCCACAGCGGCCGGGCTATGAGCATCAGCCGGGACATCGAGAGCCGCTTCGGGGTCCAGTGCCTGCCGGTGAACTGCCTGGAGCTGACGGAGGAAGCCATCACCTACATCATCAAGAGTATTCTGTACGAATTTCCTCTGCGGGAGATGCGCATTTTCCTGCCCGCCTGGGTGGACGCGCTGCCGGTGGACCACCCCATCAAGCAGGCGGTGTACGGCGTGGTCCGGGAGGGCGGGAGCCGGATGGCCCACATCCGGGAGGTGGAGCCGGTGGTGAAGGAAATGGGGGAGCAGGAGGACATCTCCCTGAGCCGGGTGCTGTCCATCGACCTGGGCCGGGGCATCGCCTCGGCGGAGCTCCAGCTGCCCAGGGAGCTGTTCTACCAGACCCTGTCCAGCCAGTCCGGGTTCACCGTGGCGGACGACGGGGACCTGATGGAGCTGCTCACGGAGCTGGCCGGGGTGAAGGCCCGGTTCGACAAGGTGTCCGACGCCCTGACCAACGTGTACGAGACGGGCTACGGCATCGTCATGCCCACCATGGAGGAGCTGCTGCTGGAGGAGCCGGAGGTGATGCGCCAGGGCGGACGCTATGGCATCAAGCTCAAGGCCAGCGCGCCCTCCATCCACATGTTCAAGGTGGACATTGAGTCCACCGTGTCCCCCATTGTGGGCAACGAGAAGCAGAGCGAGGACATGGTCAACTACCTCATGGAGAAGTTCA
>OFFJ01001522.1_pt1 | contig 16791 bp, 13 predicted proteins | sample 1521261 | NCBI WGS metagenome assembly OFFJ01 (sample SAMEA3504122, study PRJEB24116) | mouse gut metagenome | biome: mouse gut; feature: mouse-associated habitat; material: faeces | place: Denmark | collected 2011 | reverse complement strand
GCGTAAAAGTGGGAGAGTAGATAGCCGCCGTTTTAGAGTCAAGAACTCCAAACAATGAAAGGAATCAATCGTAAGGTTGGTTCCTTTTTGTGTTTATAGCTTCTTTTCGTTTTTATTCTTACCGATAATATTAGTCGTCTTCTCTTTGCACGAATCAAATAAGATATTTATCTTCGCTATCTAAATTAGTATTCATAGAAAAACATATAATGAAAAGAAGAGCCTTTCTTAAATCGTCACTATTAGCAGGTGCAGGAGTTGGAGTCAATCATTCTGCACAATCTATCACTTCTTCCTTGAATGAACAGAATAATGGGCAAGAGGAAAAGAAAAAGAAACCTCATGTAATTTTTATCATGACAGACCAGCATCGTGGGGATGCTTTGGGATGTATGGGTAACAAAGCTGTTATTTCTCCTAATATAGATAAACTTGCAGCAGAAGGAACACTGTTTGTAAATGGTTATTCCTCGGCTCCAAGCAGTACGCCCGGACGTGCCGGCTTGCTGACTGGTTTATCTCCCTGGCATCATGGCATGCTGGGATACGGAAGAATGGCTGAGCAATATAAATATGAAATGCCTCAGATGTTGCGTAATCTGGGTTATTTCACTTTTGGTATCGGAAAGATGCATTGGTTCCCGCAGAAGGCACTTCATGGATTTCATGCAACTTTAATTGACGAGAGCGGCCGGATTGAGTCAAAAGATTTCATCAGTGATTACCGGGAATGGTTCCAGTTAAATGCTCCGGGACAGAATCCGGACTTAACTGGTATAGGCTGGAATGACCATGGTGCAAGAGTTTATAAACTGGATGAACGTTTACATCCGACAACCTGGACAGGGCAAACCGCCTGTGAACTGATTCGTAATTATAATAATGATCAGCCATTGTTCCTTAAAGTCTCTTTTGCACGTCCGCATAGTCCTTATGATCCACCGAAGCGTTATTTGGATATGTATAAGAATGCGGATATACCTAAGCCAGTTATCGGAGATTGGTGTGGCAAATATGCGGAACATCTGGATCCGGAAAAGGCTGCTTCTGACGCTCCGTTTGGTAATTTTGGGGATGAGTATGCCGTTAAATCCAGAAGGCATTATTATGCAAATATCACTTTTATCGATGACCAGATAGGGCAGATTATTGAAACGTTGAAAGAAAAAGGTATGTATGATGATGCCGTGATCTGTTTTACTGCCGATCATGGTGATATGTTGGGCGACCATTATCATTGGAGAAAGACTTATCCGTATGAGGGTTCTGCTCATATCCCTTATATTGTAAAATGGCCGTCTTATGTCAAGAAATCAGTTCCAAATGGTACAAAGATTGAACAGCCGGTTGAATTACGCGATTTTCTGCCGACCTTTATTGATTTGGCTGGGGGGGCGGTTCCTCCCGATATGGATGGTAGTTCACTGCTGAAATTAGTGCAGGGACATGGAGATGAATGGCGTAAATATATTGATATGGAGCATGCTACTTGTTATAGTGCGGATAATTATTGGTGTGCTTTAACAGATGGCAAACTAAAATATGTCTGGAATCTTCATAATGGAAAAGAGCAACTGTTCGATTTGGTAAAAGACCCGGGTGAGTTGACCGATTGTTCTGCCAAGGCGGAATATGCAAAACAGTTGAAAGAACTCCGTGGAGAAATGGTTAAACATCTTTCAGAGCGTGGAGAGGCTTTTGTGAAAGATGGCAAACTAATGACATTAGAGAAAACAATGCTGTATAGTCCGAATTTCCCTCAAAAATAATGGTTCTTATAAATTCTTTAAACAGTGTAGTGTATGGTCAGAAAATGGATGCTCCTGCTTGTCGGAGCAAGTTGTTTAATAGGTTCAGCTATGGCACAAGATAATCCGATCCTGTTGTTCCCGAAAGGTGCACCGGGAGAAACAACCAAGCTGATAGAAAAAGCAGATACTGATGGCGGTAAGACAGGTGGTGAAACCGTCTTACGGGTTACTAATGTAAGTGAACCGACAATCACTGTTTATCCGGCTCCTGATGAAGTTGCTACAGGGGCGGCAATGGTAGTCTGTCCCGGTGGAGGGTATAATATTCTGGCTTACGACTTGGAAGGAGACGAAGTTTGCGAATGGCTGAACAATTTGGGAATAACAGCTGTGTTGGTAAAATACCGTGTCCCGCGTCGGGAAGGTCACGAGAAGCATGAAGCTCCTTTGCAGGACTTGCAGCGTGCGATCGGTTATGTCAGAGCCCATGCAGAAGAGATGAATGTAGATCCGCAGCGTATCGGTGTGATGGGATTTTCGGCAGGAGGTCATCTTTCTGCGATGGTTAGTAATAATTTTGAGAAACGGACATATCCGGCAGTGGATGCTGCGGATAAGGTAAGTTGTCGTCCTGATTTCTGTCTTTTGGTGTATCCTGCGTATCTGGACGGTGAAAACTTCCAATTGGCACCAGAGATCAAAGTAACGTCGGCAACACCTCCGACTATGCTGATTCAGGCGGAAGACGATAAGTCATATATAAACAGCAGCCTTTTCTATTATTATGCATTAAAAGAAGCAGATGTTCCTGCCTGGATGCACCTGTATAGTAAGGGGGGACACGGTTATGGACTTAGAGATACCGGCGCAGCCGTGAATGAATGGCCTGACAGAGCCGAAGACTGGTTCCGTGAAATAGGGGTAATAGAATAAAAAAACTAAATGGAGTACAGAGATACGCAGAATCTTTGTATCTTTGTACTCACAAATCATGGGGATGACCGGTTTTGACAGCGGGCAGAAGTGGTTTGTAAGCATGTAGTGCGTGGTTGGCTTGCACTTAAATCTCAGACAACGAACAATTAACTGGCGAAAACAATTACGCTTACGCTGCTTAATCGAAGTATAGTAGATTCAAGCTTAATCCCTGCAAAAGTTGTGGGGACGTGACATCACCCGGATGCTGTGGCTCCGAAGCTTTCCGATCAGGTGGTGCAGCAATATCGGAGATAGTCTGAAATGAGCCTCGGGTGTCAGGCGAAAATTTAGAGGATAAGGATTAAGTGGGTGGCTTCGGTCTTGCTTGGTCCCGACAATCGAAGGCGAAGATAAACATGTAGAAAGCAGATTAATTCCTCGTTTGGACGAGAGTTCGAATCTCTCCATCTCCACGAAGGCCACTGAAAATCAGTGGTCTTTTTTGTTTATGGACCAAATTAGAAAATAAATAAGAATATCAGTTGTTTTTTACATCAGGTATGGATAAATGTTTATATTTGCAGAATGAAGCTCCCTTTGAAAATCAGCTTCTACTAATCACTTAAATAACCATATTATGCTTAAACTAGGAACTCACAACTCAATGACTTATCTTAAGCCAACCGGACTAGTCCAGATATTAGCTTGGAATACCGGAAAATGTCAGAACCTGTCTCTTGAAGAACAGTATGAATTTGGCGTCAGATTTTTTGATCTTCGTATTCGTTTTGATGAAAAGGCAACACCTTATTTTGCTCATGGCCTTTTGGAATTTCATGAAAAGGCAGTAACGGATGTACTGGCCTTTCTGGATCAAAAGCAGGATTGTATTGTGAACCTGGTCATGGAAAGTTAAAGTATTTTCCTTGTTGAATGAAGGGACACATGAAACTACAGAGAAAATAAAAGAATCGGAAAAGGAATTAAAAGAATCATTGAAAAAGGTTGTAGAAGGAGGCTTGGAACTTCTTAAGTCACCTACATTCTTTGCCATGCAAAATAATCCGAATTATTGGAAAAATGTAAATGAAGATGTTTATACGATGATGGATTTTGTTCAACTTGGAGCTCCGGAAGAATATCTCTCTCAACTGTCGGTAGATTTGCAGAAAAGGATTAAGGTATTATTTGAGAAACTTCCTCAACTTCCTAAGTAGATTAGAAAAGAAGATGATCTTATAAAAAGACAGAGTTTGCATTCTCAAGCTCTGTCTTTTTTATTCTACAAATCCAACTTTTTATTATTATTCGGAACAGGGATTCCTAAATAAGAGTATTGGTATTCATTGGTACGCTGTTGCGGGAGTATATCGATAGCTTTTACAGCAATATTTTTTCCTGTTTTGGTAGCGACCAGGCAAGTGTTTTGCAATTTTCGTTTTCCCAGGTCGAATACTTTATCAGGATTAAAGTGCTGCCCGTTGATACGCACTTCAAAATGCAGATGTTCCGTAGTAGCTCTGCCTGTCCTTCCTGTTAGTCCGATCGGTTCACCGGCTTTTACGCGGTCACCTACTTTAACCAGATTTTTGGAATTATGGCTGTAAACTGTTTCCAGCCCGTTATAATGACGGATGACTACAACATTACCATAAGCAGCATAAGGTTTTGCCATGCGGACAATTCCATCGAAGGCTGCAACGATGGTATCATTAGCACATGTTTTCAGATCAACACCGGAATGATGTCTTCTGCGGCCGGCATAGGGCGATATGACTTTTGCTCCGGGGAGTGGAAAAGCATAATCTTCATCTGTCATGAGAGCCAGGTCGATAACAAGAGAGTTTTCGTCAGCCAGAAGTTTTGGATCCGGAACAGCTATATCGGCTTTTTCCCGTGGAGAAAAATCCTCAGTAATATCTTTACGTGCATATTCTGTTTTTCCCAATTCCGGTGTAGGAGGAAGGAATATATCTATCTGGGGAAGAGGGATTTCTGTTGACGGAGACAGCATGTTAAATTCCTGATCGGAAACGGATGGTGGTGATTGCACTGATAGTACCGAAGAACAGGTACTTAGTGTTATTAGTGTAATAAATAATAATATATAACTGTAGATCTTAGGCATTATGAAATTTTTTAGCTGGACAAAAATAGAAAAAACAATCCAGTCTAAAGTCCTTATCAGGAATACTTTATAGTTCTTTTTCATTTGTTTATGCTTTTCAATGGTCTGGTGAATGTATTGGAAAGCCATAAAACAGAAAAAAGCGCCAACCGGAGTTGAACGCTTTTTTCATTATAAATCAATAAGAAATGAAATTTCAGTCTCTGTTATTTATTGAAAAGAGATTTGGCTATACCCATCTCCAGGCCGCGAAGTTCAGCTAAACCTCTCAGGCGTCCGATGCAGGAATAACCCGGATTTGTCTTCTTTTTCAAGTCATCGATCATCTGATGGCCATGGTCCGGACGCATAGCGATCGAGCAACCACGTCTTTGTTGTAACTCGAGTAACGCTTTCATTACACCGTACATATCCACGTCACCTTCCAGGTGGTTTGCTTCGAAGAAGTTTCCTTCTGCATCCCGTTGTGTGCTGCGGAAGTGAACGAAGTCGATGCGGTCGCCATAGCGTTCCATAATACCGGCAAGATCATTGTCGCTACGAACACCGAATGAACCGGTACACAAGCACAGACCGTTACTTGGATTCGGAACAGCTTCGATCAATTTTTTGAAATCGTCTTCCGTACTCAGGATACGTGGTAAACCGAGGATGGAGTAGGGAGGATCATCCGGATGGATCACCAGTTTAACACCCGCTTCGTCGGCTACCGGAGCAATTTCCTGCAGGAAGTAGATCAGGTTGGAACGCAGTTTTTCGGCATCGATATCTTTGTAGCGGTCCAGTGCTTCCTGGAACCGTTCGATCGTAAAACTTTCTTCCGATCCGGGCAGACCGGCAATCATATTACGGGTAAGTAGTTTACGGTCATCTTCGGTCATTATATCGAAGCGAGCTTTCGCTTTAGCCTTCTCTTCTGCCGAGTAATCGTTTTCAGCTCCCGGACGTTTCAGGATGAAAAGGTCGAAAGCAACGAAAGCTGCACGTTCAAAGCGAAGAGCCTTTGAACCGTCCGGCATCGTATAAGCCAGATCAGTACGTGTCCAGTCAAGTACCGGCATAAAATTATATGTCACAACATTAACACCGCACTTTCCGAGGTTACGCAGACTTTCCTTGTAGTTGTCGATATATTTCTGGAAATCTCCGGTTTGTGTTTTGATATGTTCATGAACGGGAACACTTTCGACAACAGACCATCTCAAGCCTACCTCTTCGATCATTTCTTTCCGTTTCATGATTTCCTCTACTGTCCATGTTTCCCCGTTAGGGATATGGTGTAAAGCATTTACGATACCGGTTGCTCCGGCTTGTTTAATATCCCAAAGGCTGACAGGATCATTCGGCCCGTACCAACGCCAAGTTTGTTCGCATAAATACATAGAAAATAATTTATTAATTTGTCAATGTGCCAATTGGCTACGGCATATGCTTTAAAGTAATTGGCATATTGGCACATTAACCTATTGGCATATTATTAGGCATTTAGATTGAGAAAGCATCGAAACCGCCGTCGACAATTGCAATTGTTCCGGTTACAAATTTGGATGCGTCACTGATCAGGTACTGAATCGTACCGAATAATTCTTCCGGTGTTCCCAAACGTCTGAACGGTGTGTGGGCAATGACAGATTTGGCACGTTCCGTATAAGAACCATCCGGATTAGTCATCAATGTCCTGTTTTGTTCTGTCAGGAAGAATCCCGGAGCGATAGCATTTACACGTAAGCCTTCACCGAATTTGATAGCCAGTTCACCGGCCATATATTTGGTCAGGTTGGAGATGGCAGCTTTTGCTGCGCCGTATCCGACCACACGTGTCAACGGACGAAGAGCGGATTCAGAAGAGAAGTTTACGATAGCACCTTCTTTCTGTTGAGCCATTACTTCTGCAAAAACCATAGTAGGAAGCACTGTGCCGAACAGGTTCAGATCTACCACTTTTTTGAAAGCATCGACCTGCAGGTCAAAGATGTTGTTGTCCGGACCGATTGTAGCACCGGCCATATTACCACCGGCAGCATTCAATAATGCATCGATGCGGCCATATTTGGCAAGGATATCTTTTTTATTCTGTTCGAGGATCTCTTTATTCAGAACGTCAGTCTGGAAGAAACAGGCTTCGCCACCTTTTGCTTTGATATCGGCAACGATTTTTTCTCCGATTTCCACTGCACGGTCAAGGATTACAACTTTAGCACCTTCTTCAGCCAGATGGCCTGCGATTCCGCTACCCAGAATACCGGCTCCTCCGGTAATGATGACAACTCTGTCTTTAATACAAAATAAATTAGCCATTTTATATATGATTTTTATTGTGATATTTCCATTTTATGTTCAATATGTGCGCGAGCACACGTTAGGTGCAAATGTATGGTATTTATTTGTCAAACAAAAAAAATATAGAAGAAAAATAATTAATTTATGCCTTTAAATATAGTTATTGTAGTACTTAATGTTCTCTTTGATAAGTATATCAATAGGCATATAATTGATTTGTTCGACTTTTTCTTTTAATACTAGGTGTCGGAATAAAGCGCGGACACAATTGAATCCCTGCACTTCCGGACGTTGGGCGATCAGATGGGTGATGTATCCGTTGTTCAGATGGCTCAGATTCGATTCGATCACGTCGTAACCGATTAGTTTAAAATGTTTGTCGATGTCCTGATGCTGGAAATAATCACCCAGGACATGTGCTCTGGAGTTGAAGATTATACCAGCCTTGATCTCTTCATGCGTTGCGAAGAAAGAGTCGAGTATCTCTTTGTTTTCTACTGATTCATCGGCATGAATATGTACAGGGTATATTTTTCCCAGAAAATCGTGACCGTACAGATAATCGCGGAAACCTTCCTCACGTTTCATAACCTGAGTTGAATGCATATCGCCTTTACGGATAAAGCGGAAAATAGCGATGTTGTCCTCCGGATGTATCTGTTCAAAAAGTAACCGCCCGGCGATATATCCGGAATCATAGGAGTTTGTTCCGTAATAAGCGATACAATTGGTATTTTCGATAAAGGCATCGATCAGCACATAGGGGATTTCGAGTTTATCGAGTTGTTGCGTGAGTTGGATAACGCTCTCCTTAAAAAGGGTTGCTATGATTACTCCCTGGCAATCCGCCTCTTCTATTTTGGGAATCAAATTATCGAAACTACTTCTGTCATACTGGTTGAAGTACATCCGCTCGACCTCAATATTGTAACTGAATAATTCCTGTTCGGCCTTGTTGATCCCTTCGGACAGCTTTGCCCAGTATTCCCCCTGTCCGAAAGAGGGTATCAATGTAACGAATTTATACTTTTTCTTGAGGGCTAACGAACGGGCTATCAGATTCGGATGATAGTCTATCTCTTTTAATACTTTTTCGACCTTCTTCTGTGCTTCTTCCGACACTTTGCCACGGTTGTGCAAAATACGATCGACGGTTCCGGTAGAAACTCCGGATAATTCTGCTATATCTTTTATTCTATACGTTTTCCCCATAGGGCAATTCTGTTATCATAAATAATCCGCAGAACATGAAAAGATTCTGCGGACTGTTTGTTTTGTGTTATAAAAATTATAATTCCTCAATAATCTGCAAAGGTGCATTTAATTTACGAAAAACATAGCCATACATCATATATATAAGAGGCATTGCTACAAAAATTCCTATACCCAACAGGATAAGTCCCAATATGAAAATACCGATCATAGCCAGCATAAGCATAAATAACGGCATGCCCTGTCCGCGGGTTATTTCCCAACTGCGTTTCAGCGATTCGATGATACCTGTATCTTCTTCAACAATAAAAGCGGTGAAAAATTGCAATCGGAGAGCCAGATAAATGCCTGGAATAATGAACAGGCAGATACCGAACACCACGATGATCCCCATAAAAAGATTAGCCACAAAATAAGTGATGATTTTACGGGCCTGTTGTCCGTAGGCCGAGAATTGCGGTTCCTCTCCATCCAGGGCTTGGAATATGTTTTTCATGTATCCTAATGCAAAAATGCAGGAGATAATGCAACTGATCAAATTAATAACGATTGTACCCACTATGGATTTTTGCATAGGCATGGCAAAAGCGCTCAGCGTAAAAGAAATTATTGTCATACCTATCAATAAGCCGGCTAAAACCCATATCTGAGTTTTAGTACGTTGCCATGAAGTACTGCATACTTCCGAAATAGAAAACTTTGGTCCCATCAGATTGTAGATTAATTATGTTTATAGATAGCTGTAAATTTAAACTAAATTATTGAATAAACAAACAACAACAACGGAATGTATGCAATTTTGGACTAATTTACTTTCGATCCGGCAAAAAATAGCTATCTGTTTGATCTCTACATATAAATAAAGCTATTTTTTAGTATAAAAGAATGTATAAACGGTAAAAGTGCAATAAAAAGATTCTACATTTGTACGTTTTTTAGGATATGAGTCCCTTTGTTGTCGAGTCTGATAATACAAGCCTTCAGGAATAAATGTACGAAAAAATAAAAGGCAGAAATATATTAAATTATAATTATGGATAAACAAATGTTGAGAACTACTATTACCCAATGTAGACAAATTGCATTATTTGCGCTGGGAGTGTCTTTATTAACCGCCTGTGGTAACAGCCAGAGCGGCATGAAGTTAGGTGACAGTGAATATGCTGTTTTGACCGTGAATTCATCTTCCAGCAATCAGACAACTTCCTATCCGGCGACTATCAGAGGTACGCAGGATATTGAAGTCCGTCCCCAGGTGTCGGGTTTTATTGTTAAGTTATGTGTCGATGAAGGAGCTACGGTCCGTAAAGATCAGCCCTTGTTTGAAATTGATCCCACGCAGTATAAGGCGGCAGTGAACCAGGCCAAAGCAGCTGTTGCTATGGCAGATGCAAACGTAAAAACGTTGACATTGACAGAAAAGAATAAGAAAGACCTGTATAATAATGCTATTATCAGTTCTTTTGAATATGAGACAGCCGTCAACCAATTGATGTCTGCAAAGGCATCCTTGGCACAGGCAGAAGCCTCTTTGGTTAGTGCGGAACAGAATTTATCTTTTTGTAAAGTGACCAGTCCTTCCAATGGCGTTGTCGGAACTTTCCCTTACCGTATCGGAAGTTTGGTGAGCCCTTCTATCTCGAGTCCGTTGACAACTGTTTCCGAGATCGGAGAAGTATATGTTTATTTCTCAATGACGGAAAAGGAATTGTTGCAGCTCACAAAAGCCGGAGGCACACTGAAAGAACAATTGGATAAGATGCCAGCCGTTCAGTTACAGTTGGCAGACGGAACGATGCTGGAAGAAACCGGTAAGATCGATGCTGTCAGTGGCGTTATCGACCAGTCGACCGGTTCGGTTAGTATGCGTGCCGTTTTCCCGAATGACAAAAGAATCCTGCGAAGCGGGGGAACAGGAAACGTGGTATTCCCTTACACCATGGAAGGTATTATTATGATTCCGCAGTCAGCTACGGTTGAAATCCAGGACAAAAAATTCGTATATGTACTGCAACCCGATAATAAAATTAAAAATGTTGAAATTCAGATTTCCTCTTTGGATGATGGTCAGAATTATCTGGTTACTAAAGGTTTGAAATCCGGTGATAAGATCGTTGTTGAAGGCGTTCAGAGTTTAAGAGACGGTCAGGAAATCACGCCGATTACACAGGCTGAGCAGGCTGCAAAGTTCCAGCAGGCCATGAAAGACCAGAACGAAGGAAATTTAAAAACAGCTTTTAATTAATTAAAGGTATAGGATAACCCGGGCTTTCCCGGTGATATTCGTTTATAAAAAAGTAACATATGAAATTAGATAGATTTATTAACCGTCCGGTGCTTTCAACGGTGATTTCCATCCTGATTGTCATCCTGGGTATATTAGGTTTGTTCACATTGCCTATTACCCAATATCCGGACATTGCGCCTCCTACTGTTTCGGTAAGGGCCACTTATACAGGTGCCAATGCGCAGACTGTATTGAATAGTGTGATTGCACCGCTGGAAGACCAGATCAACGGGGTAGAGAACATGATGTATATGACATCAAATGCTTCCAATAACGGTTCTGCCGATATCTCCATATATTTCAAACAGGGAACCGACCCGGATATGGCAGCAGTAAACGTTCAGAACCGTGTGTCGATGGCACAAGGTCTGTTGCCTGCCGAAGTAACGAAGATCGGTGTGACTACCCAGAAACGTCAGAACTCCATGTTGGTTGTTTTTGCCGTTTATGATGCGGAAGACCGTTACGACCAGAAATTTCTGGAAAACTATGCAAAGATCAACCTGATTCCTGAAGTACAGCGTGTACCGGGGGTCGGTGATGCCAACGTATTGGGTACCGATTATTCTATGCGTATCTGGTTGAAGCCGGATGTAATGGCACAATATAAGCTGGTGCCTAACGATGTATCGAACGTGTTGGCTGAACAGAACGTGGAGGCTGCTCCGGGTTCTTTCGGTGAACAGGGAAACCAGTCGTTCCAGTATACGATCCGTTATAAAGGACGTCTGCAAACAGCAGAAGAATTTGATAATATTGTAGTAAAAGCATTGCCCGACGGTGAAGTGCTTCGTCTGAAGGACATTGCCGATATCGAATTGGGACGTTTGACTTACAACTATGTAAATAAAGTAAACGGCCATAATGCAGTAGCATGTATCGTTTATCAGATGCCGGGAACGAATGCAACAGAAACGATCAATAATATCCAGGATTTGCTGGTGAGATCAGAGGCGACTATGCCTCCGGGAATGAAGGTTGAAGTATCCATGAATGCCAACGACTTCCTTTATGCTTCTATCCATGAGGTTCTCAAAACTTTGCTGGAAGCCTTTATCCTGGTGTTTATTGTGGTATATGTGTTCTTGCAGGATTTACGTTCAACCTTGATTCCTGCTATTGCGATTCCGGTAGCCTTGATCGGTACATTCTTCCTGTTGTCACTGATCGGATTCAGTATCAACTTGTTGACACTTTGTGCGATGGTACTTGCCATTGCGATTGTGGTCGATGATGCGATAGTCGTCGTCGAGGGGGTCCATGCCAAGTTGGACCAGGGATATAAATCGGCGAAACAGGCATCTATCGATGCGATGAGTGAACTTGGCGGAGCGATTGTTTCTATTACATTGGTGATGATGTCCGTGTTTATCCCTGTAAGTTTCATGGGAGGTACAGCCGGTATATTCTATCGTCAGTTCGGTGTGACAATGGCTATTGCTATCGGTTTGTCGGCATTGAATGCCTTGACATTGAGTCCGGCACTTTGTGCTATTTTCCTGAAACCTCATGATGAACACGGTGAAAAGAAGACGACATTCGTATCCCGTTTCCATACCTCTTTCAATGTGGCTTACGATTCTTTATTAAAGAGTTACAAGAAGCGTGTATTGTTCTTTATCCAGAAGAAATGGCTGGCATTCGGAACTGTAGCTGTCTCTATTGCCCTGTTGATCTTCTTCATGCAGGTAACGCCGACCGGTATGGTGCCGAATGAAGATATGGGTACTATCATGGGAGCTGTAACATTACCTCCCGGAGCTTCTCAGGAACGTACATTGGAAATCATGGAACGTGTAGATAGTCTGATCGCTTCCGACCCGGCTGTGAAATCACGTACGGCTATTACCGGTTTCAGTTTTATCGGTGGTCAGGGACCTTCTTACGGTTCATTCATCATCAAGTTGAAAGACTGGGAAGAACGTTCTATGACGCAGAGTGCGGAAGTAGTTTACGGTAGTTTATTCATGCGTGCCCAGAAAGTGGTGAAGGATGCACAGGTATTGTTCTTTACTCCGCCTATGATTCCGGGTTATTCCGCTTCCAGTGATATCGAGTTGAATATGCAGGATAAGACCGGTGGTAGCCTGGAGAAATTCTTTGATGTTTCCAAAGACTATATGGCAGCATTGACGGCCCGTCCGGAAATCAAGTCGGCCCAGACTACTTTCAACCCGAACTTCCCGCAATATATGATCGATATCGATGCGGCAGCCTGTAAGAAAGTAGGCATCAGTCCGAGCGATATCCTTATGACTTTGCAGGGATATTATGGTGGTCTGTATGCTTCCAACTTCAACCGCTTCGGTAAGATGTACCGTGTAATGGTGCAGGCCGATCCTTCTATGAGAGCGAATATGGAATCGTTGAAGAATATCAAGGTCAGAAACGGTAACGAAATGGCACCGATCTCCCAGTTTATTACAATAGAGAAAGTATATGGTCCGGATATCATCAGCCGTTTTAACATGTATACCTCAATGAAACTGATGGTTGCCCCGGCTGACGGATTTACCAGCGGTCAGGCACTGAAAGCACTGGAAGAAGTGGCAAGTACCACCCTTCCTGCCGGTTTCGGTTATGAGTTGGGAGGTATGGCACGTGAAGAGGCGGAAACGAGTGGAAGTACTACCGGCTTGATCTTTATCTTGTGTTTCGTGTTCGTTTATCTGTTGCTGAGTGCACAGTATGAAAGTTACGTATTGCCGTTGGCCGTATTGCTTTCAATTCCGTTCGGTCTGATGGGTAGCTTCCTGTTTGTACAGGGTTGGGCTGCGTTAGGTAGCATCCCGGCATTGAAGATGATATTGGGCACAATGTCGAATAACATTTATATGCAGATCGCGTTGATCATGTTGATGGGTCTGTTGGCAAAGAATGCTATTTTGATCGTAGAGTTTGCCCTCGAACGTCGCCGTATGGGTATGAGTATTACCTGGGCTGCTGTATTGGGTGCCGCTGCCCGTCTGCGTCCTATCCTGATGACCTCTCTGGCAATGGTAGTCGGTTTGTTGCCGATGATGTTCGCCTTTGGTGTAGGTGCTCACGGTAACCGTACGCTGGGTACTGCCGCTATTGGTGGTATGTTTGTCGGTATGATCTTCCAGATCCTGATCGTTCCTGCCTTGTTCGTGGTATTCCAGTACTTGCAGGAAAAGGTGAAACCGATCGAATGGGAAGACCTTGACAACAGCGATTTGAATACGGAAATAGAACAGTACGCTAAAAAATAAGTGAGAAGACAATGAAGAAAAATCAAATAATATATATGATGTGTGCAACTGCCCTGCTGAGCAGTTGCCACATCTACAAGGCTTATGATCGTCCTGAAACGATAGATACGTCCGGTCTGTATCGTGATCCGGTATCGGTAACGGATACATTGGCTGCCGATACGACCAATATGGGAAATCTTTCCTGGAAGGAAGTTTTCCGTGATCCTAAATTACAGGCTCTGATTGAAGAAGGACTGGCGAATAACGTGGATATGCAGGCTGCCGTTCTCCGTGTGGAAGAAGCGAAAACGTTGCTGACTGCTGCCCGTTTATCTTTCCTTCCGTCTTTGAACCTGGCCCCGCAAGGCTCGCTGACCACCATGGGAGGATCCAGCTATGCAAAAGCCTATACTTTGCCGGCTGCTGCTAATTGGGAAGTCGACCTGTTTGGTAAGCTGCTCAATGCAAGCCGCGACCAGAAAGCAATCTATTTGCAGAGCCAGTATTCACAGCAAGCTGTCCGTTCACAGTTGATCGGTGGTATTGCCAATACTTACTTTACCCTGCTGATGCTCGACCGTCAGGTAGAGATCACAACCGAAACGGTTGCTATCTATAAAGAAAATGTACGCGCGATGGAAGCAATGAAGACGGCCGGTATGACAACCGAGGCTGCAGTCGTTCAGATGAAAGCCGTATATCATCAGGTATCGTCTTCGTTAATCAATCTGCAACGCCAGGTTCGCGAAGTGGAAAACTCTTTGTCCGTACTGTTGGCTAAAGCACCGCAACGTATCGACCGCGGCAGATTGGAAGATCAGGTGATCCCCGACGAGATCATGGCCGGCGTACCTTTGCAGTTGCTGGAAAACCGTCCGGATGTGAAGATTGCGGAAATGTCGCTTGCCAGTGCTTACTATACGACAAACAAGGCACGTGCCGCTTTCTATCCCGGTTTGAATATTACGGCAACAGCCGGTTGGACGAACGGTTCGGGTATTACTGTTGCTAATCCGGGACAGTTCATGTTCCAGGCCCTGGCTTCACTGGCACAGCCTATCTTCAACAATGGTAAGCTGATCGCTAACCTGAAGGTATCGAAAGCAGAGGAGAAGATCGCCCAGATGAATTATCAGCAAGCAATTCTTGAAGCTGGTAAGGAAGTAAGCGATGCCCTGCATCTTTACGATGCAACCAACAAGATGTTGATTCAGGACAGACAACAGATCGAGCAATTGGAAAAGGCCGTAACCTATACGAAAGCCTTGTTCCAGTCAGCCCAGTCAACTTATCTGGAAATCCTGTCAGCTCAGCAGAGCCTTCTTGGTGCGCAATTGACAGAAGTATCCGACAACGTTCAGCGTATGCAGGCTGTTATCAACTTGTACAGTGCTGTTGGTGGAGGAAGAGAGTAATAACCATTAAAACATAGATTATTATGATTAGTCCGTTAGCTTATGTAGATGCCGGTGCAAAACTGGGAGCGAATGTAACAGTTCATCCTTTTGCATACATCGACAAGAATGTAGAGATTGGCGACAATTGCGAAATCATGCCTCACGCCAGTATCATGAGTGGCGCCCGTCTGGGTAAGGGAAACCGTGTATTCAACGGGGCTGTCATTGCAGCAGAACCTCAGGATTTCAAATATAAAGGCGACACGACATTAGCCGTTATAGGCGATGATAACGTGATCCGTGAGAACGTAGTGATCAACCGTGCCACGACTCCGGATGGGCAGACTTTTATCGGTAATGGTAATTTCCTACATGAAGGGGTGCATATTTCACACGATACACATATCGGAAACCATTGCGTATTGGGTTACGGTAGCAAGGTCTCCGGTAATTGTTTCTTTGAAGATTATGCGATCTTCGGAGGTAATATATTGGCAAGTCAGGGCAGCCGTGTCGGTACCTGGTCGATGACACAGACCGGTTGCCGCTTCCGTAAGGATGTACCTCCTTATATCGTGGCGGCTCAGGAACCGATTTCCTACTACGGGGTCAACTCCGTAATCCTTTCCCACCAAGGGGTGAGTGAAAAGGTGATCAAGCATATCAGTCATGCATACCGTATCGTTTACCAAGGAAAGACCAGTATTTTCGATGCCTTGCTGATGATTAAGGATCAGGTGCCGATGAGTGATGAAATACAGCATATCATTGACTTTATCAATGATTCGAAGCTGGGTATTATCGGAAGGTAAGACGTTTATTATAGAAAAGAAGAGAGGATATTGCTTGGGCGGTGTCCTCTTTTTTTATAACCATCCACTCCGGGAATTGATGGATACCTAAAACCTGTCTCTTATGGGTTAATCAAAGAAAAACCAATACTTTTAAGAGGTAAATGTGTCTGTTTTGACACTCTCTTATTTTTTCATGCAACAGTTTCATATAGGTATCTGTTGTATAGCCGTCCGACTACTTCTTTATAACCCAAATACTACTTCTTTCTGATCTTAAAATAACTGTATGCTAATATAAAGATACCTATCCGTTGATTTTTTGACCTGGGTAGTAAACGTTTTCGACCTAGGTGCTAAACGTTTTTTACCCAGGTCAAAAAATTAGCAGATAAGTATGTTCAGATTAGGAACAAGTAGTATTTGCTTTAGGAGACAACTGTATTTAGAATACAAAATAAGGAACTTTTGTTAGTTGTTTAGGCGTTATCCTTATGGTATATCAATAACAACTGTATAATAATGGCCAGGAAAATATTCATAACTAATGGTCGTAATATTATTAGGCTTTCAATTTTTCCCGTGTATACATTTGCCAGGTTACAAATCACTGTACTAGAGATAAATGACAAGCATAGTAAAAGTATATATCGGGAATAGCGTATTTTATTTTTTCTTTTACATTGTGTATAGATGATAGTAAAAAAGAACCAATATGAAGAACACTCAATAGCATAGAGTAATTGAGTTCCAAATCCAAAAAATAAGTTTTTAACGGAACTTATAATTAACATTCCAATAAAGAATATAGC
>OFFJ01001517.1_pt1 | contig 16818 bp, 14 predicted proteins | sample 1521261 | NCBI WGS metagenome assembly OFFJ01 (sample SAMEA3504122, study PRJEB24116) | mouse gut metagenome | biome: mouse gut; feature: mouse-associated habitat; material: faeces | place: Denmark | collected 2011 | reverse complement strand
GAAATTAAAAAAACCGGCGTATTTCCTTCATTGAATTCTTTTACCATTTGCACTCTCTTCTCCTTTGAGGTTTCTCCCGTAATCATATGATATTCAATGCCCTGCTCTTTTAATTTTTCTTCTATAATCCCTAACATAGACTTAAATTGGGAAAACACCAGTATCCGATGCCCGCCGTCCATAGCGCTTTCAATCAATTCCAAACAGGCATTTAATTTGGCGGCCTCTCCTTTATAATTTTCAAAACACAAAGAAGGAGCACAGCAAATCTGTCTAAGCCTTGTCAATTCTGCTAAAATTAACATCTTATTTTTATTAAAATCCGCTTCATTCTGGCTTTCAATATTTGCTCTCATATGTACTACCTGAGCGTCGTACAGTTTCTGCTGTGCGTTTTCAAAACGGACATAACGACATTCTTCCAATTTTTCCGGCAAATCCTTTAATACATCTTCTTTTAACCTTCGCAGAATAAAAGGCCCTACCATTTTTTGAAGGCGGTTTATGGCTGATTCATCTCCATTTTTTACAACAGGCGTTTCAATTTCACGTTTAAATACGTCATAGCCATACAAAAATCCCGGCATTAAATAATCAAATATGCTCCATAATTCACTCAAACGGTTCTCTATCGGCGTCCCCGTCAGTGCATAGCGTATTTTACTTGAAATTACCTTTACAGATTTTGCCGCCGCAGTCATATGATTCTTGATATACTGCGCCTCGTCAATAATTTCATAAAAAAACTGCTTATCTTCATAATACAAAATATCACGTTTTAATAAATCATAAGACGTCACTAATACGTCGAACGTTTCATAATCCTTGATTTTTTTCTGCCTCTCCTCCTGTGTGCCCGTAACCAAAGAAATTTTAAGTTCCGGCGCAAATTTTTGAAATTCTTCTCCCCAATTAAAAACCAAAGAAGCCGGCGCTACAATTAACGATGTACTTTCCCTTCCTTCCTGCTTTGCAGCTAAAAGCACTGAAATCACCTGTAATGTTTTGCCCAGGCCCATATCGTCTGCAAGAATTCCGCCAAACTGCCACGTTTCCAGAGTGCGCAGCCATTTATACCCGTTTTTCTGATACTTGCGCATAATTTTAGACAAACTCTTTGGCTCTTCAAAATCTGCATCCCGAACAGTCTTAAATCCTTTTACTACTTCTTTAAAATGACTGTCCCTGCTGCTGTAAACACCCTCATTTTCTTCTAACATCTTATCCAGATAAAGCGTACGGTACATTGGAAGATGCATTTTCCCTTTTACAAAATCTTTCGGTTTTACATGCGCCGCATCCATTAATTCCGCAAGCATATCAAGGGAATTGTCATTTAGGTTCACAAAAGAACCATCCCTCATACGGTGGTATTTCTTTTTTGCACGATAACTTTTTAAAATAACCAACAGTTCTTCCTGTGAAATATCTTCTGTCGAAATATCAAGTTCTAACAAACCGGATGAAACCGATACTCCAACGGATACTTTGACAGGCTTTATTTGATGGTAACTGCGGAAACGGTTTGTACACTGCACCTCCCCTATTTCCATCAATTTCTGCACACCATTTTCAATTACCCGATAAATTAAGTCTTCATCACAGTTACAGTGCAGCTCCTCTTTTTCCCAGTCAATCTCTGGAAACATCTGCATAACCACATACAAAACCTCATCTTCTCTGACAAGATCACGAAACGGCTCCATACCGCCCGTCTGCCTTTTTCGAATCATATCCAGCAGAGAGACTTCTTTTTCGCCATATCGGGCATAAACCCCGCAAAAAAGATTTTGTTCCACAGCATCCAGATAAAAAACAAATCTTGCCTCCGGAAGCAAATATTCCTGAAACTTTTCCGGTTCTGTCTCTGTAATATCTACCACATCCCGCAATTTTGGCAAAATTCTATGATAAAACTCTGACATACGGTTACGTCCTACATGAAAAGAAAATGATTTGCCAACAGCCAGATTTGCCAATGGTTCAATCTGTTCTAAAAATGCACTGTCTACCTGATTGAGATGGTTATTTTTAATATAATATGCCGTATCTACTCCATAAAACAATTCCGGAAGACTGCCTTTTACCTCAACTCCATGAAATTCTTTCTCACCTTTGATTGATTCAGAAGAAATTTTCATAGATACTTTTGGATTTTTCTTTACGCAGGACAACACCTCTTTCTTTTTCACACGTGCGTCCCTATCCTCAAATTCCACTTCAAAACCAGTCATCTGTTCATAAAATTCATCTAATCTCCAGCCAAATAAATTCAATTCGCCGCCAATACTTAAATTTCGGTAATAATAATTCCGGTTCTCCATCAATCTTAATTGGAATTCTTCTTCCTCATGCAAAACGCGGTTCATAAACCGAATCCACTGTCTTCCTGTTTCCGAAAAACGCTCCATGTTATGATTGATTTTTGTATTGGCTCCGTAAATATCCGTTGCAGACTCTTTCACATTCCTGCAGAATACATCCAGTTTTTTAATTACAAAAAGTTTCTTTTCTCCCACTTTAAAAGAAACCGTCAGTTTACCATTCTTTTTAATCAGACGAGGCAGTAATGTCAAATTTGTATCTTTTTCCAAAAAATCTGCCTCCATCTGGTTTGCCCGTTTTTCCTGATAATAATTCAACAGGCGCTGCCCTTGTTCATCCGTCGCATCCCCAAAATTATGTGTATTCAAATATTCTTCAAGTATTTTTAATAATCCAGCAGTATATGGACAACTGATATTTTTGGAATACCACGCATAATAATAATTTTTCCGGCATTTTGGACATTTGCACTCTATGCCCCTGACTTCTTCTCTGGAAAAAATAATTTTAACCGGAAACTGATCATCTTCAAATTTACCAATTGCATCAATCTCGCCCAATATTTCTCTATCCAGCCGCTCATATCCGGATATAACCTGCTGAAGTATAATTTTTTTCTCATAAATCAGTTTTTCACCTTCCAGAAAAATCTTCCCGTCTATATTCATAGACTCTAAAATACGCTTTGCAAGAAAATAACTATAATGCTCTAAATCTGCAATGCTGTGGGCGGCATGATCCAAAGGTATTTCCGATTCATCTATCCACGAGTCACCAAGAAGGGAATATTCCTCTTTTTTTCTTTTCACAGCAAGAAACTGCTCTTCCTTCTTCTTTTTTTCTGACAATTTCATGGCTTCCTTTTTCTCCTTTTGTCTTTTCTCTTCCACGCGCTATGTGTTTTTGACCAGACGCTTTTCTTCTTCTGTACGATGAATTTCTGATCCACATTATATATAGAAACTGATTCAAATTGTTCATAAAATGATGGGGCTGTTGCAAAATGCGGCTGTCATACAATATATGGTTAAGATTTCTGGGAGTTTCATACCATATTTTGTATTAAGCGGCTATTTTGCGACAGCCCCATATAAAATTATCTTCTTCCATGATGACCGCCGCCATGATGATTTTCTCTATGATGACCGCCGCCCCACTGATTACCACTATTCTGGCTGCTGCCTGCCACGCAGTGGTCGCAGATTCCGTCGCCGTTTGCGTCCACATAACTGCCGCACGCTGGATTTTGTGTGCCCGCCACGCAGTGATCGCAGATTCCGTCGCCGTTTGCGTCTACATAACTGCCGCACGCTGGATTTTGTGTGCCCGTCACGCAGTGGTCGCAGATTCCGTCGCCGTTTGCATCTACATAACTGCTGCATATCGGCTGCGCTTTAACTTCCGTTTGAACTTCTGCCTGTGGCGTCTCTGTGCTCTGTGTGCCGGCTTTTTGCTCTGTTTCAATCTCTGCTTTGACTTCCGTTTTGGCCTCCGCTTCAACTTCTGTTTCGGCCTCTGCTTTGATTTCCGTTTCAATCGTTCCAGTATACGGCTTTTCTTCATCTTTAATATCTGCTTTTCCGATATTTGAAGCAATCACCGGTATCGTTATACCCAAAACAACCAAACAGGCAATCCCTGCCATCCAAATCTTCTTCATTTACATGTCTCCTTTTCAATTATATTCATTTACAGCGCCAATCAGTTCTTTTACATCTAATATATTTTGTTCTTTCAAGTACTTCTCTATGCCGTCTATAATCTCTTCTGACACAAACGGATTATGGAAATTTGCTGTCCCTACTGCAACAGCGGTTGCTCCCGCAAGCATCATTTCAATGGCATCTTCTGATGTCTGAATTCCACCCATACCAACAATAGGGAGTTTGACTGCTCTCGCCGTCTCATAAACCATCCGGACGGCTACCGGATGAATGGCAGGTCCCGATAATCCCCCTGTCTTATTGGCGAGAACAAATGTTTGTTTGTGAATATCAATTTTCATTCCGGTCAATGTATTAATCAAAGAAAGTATATCTGCACCGCCTGCTTCCGCCGCCCTTGCCATTTCCGTAATGTCTGTGACATTTGGACTAAGCTTCATTATTACCGGCTGCGCGGCATATTTTTTAACTTCTTTTGTAATCTGTTCAACCTGTTTTGGATTCTGGCCAAACGCAATGCCGCCTTCTTTGACATTTGGGCAGGAAATATTGATTTCCAGAAAATCTACCGGCTGATCCGCCAGCCGCTTTACAACCTCACAATAATCCGCCGCTGTTTTGCCGCATACATTGACAATGATTTTCGTATCAAACTTTTTTAAAAAAGGAATATCCCTCTTGATAAATAAGTCAATTCCCGGATTCTGCAGGCCGACAGCATTTAACATACCGCCACACGTCTCTGCTATCCGCGGAGTCGGATTCCCTTCCCATGGAACAAGCGCGACGCCTTTTGTAACAACTGCTCCCAAACGGTTCAAATCTACAAATTCGGAAAATTCTTCTCCTGAACCAAATGTCCCGGAAGCCGTCATCACAGGATTCTTTAAAGAAATTCCGGCAAGGTCTACGTTTAAATTCATCAAAAATTCACCTCCCCTGCTTCAAAGACTGGACCTTCTTTGCAGATTCTTTTATTCCTCACATTCGTATGAGTATCTGTCTTCGTTGATTTGCATACACAGCCCAGACAGGCGCCAATTCCACATGCCATACGTTCTTCTAAAGATACATAACATTCGATGTTCTTTTCCCCGGCATATGCTTTTAATGCGCGAAGCATTGGCAATGGCCCGCAGGCATACATAATATCTGCCTGTATCCCATGCTCCAAAACTGCATCCAGCACATTTCCTTTTGTCCCAAAACTGCCGTCTTCTGTTGCCGCATATACTTTACCATATTTCTGAAATTCTTCATATAAAAACAATTTATCTCTATATCCAAGTACTATATTTTTTTCACAATCCAACTGTTTTGCAAGCTCTAACATGGGAGGAATCCCGATTCCCCCGCCAATAATACAAGCTGATTTCTTCTTTATCGGAAAACCGTTTCCTAAAGGGCCAATCACATCCAGATACATTCCGGCTTTCTTCCGTGAAAATTCTTCTGTTCCTTTTCCGGCAATACGAAAAACCAAACGAAGCATATTTTTTATACCGTCAATCTCACAAATACTGATTGGGCGCGGCAAAAGCCTGCTGCCGTCTTCACAATACAAATCTAAAAACTGACCTGCTTTCGCTAATTTTGCGATACTTTCTGACTGAATCCACATATCAAAAATCTGGTCTGCAATTTCCTTATTTTCCAGAATGACGACCCGTTCTCTTTTTTTATCCGACATGTGAAAGCGCCCCTTCTATATCTGTTTTCATATCGACTACTGCCTGCCTGGAAGCGTCTGCAAAATTTTTGCTCCCAAACTGCTGATATTTTTCTTGTTTATAAGCTGCAATGATTCCTCTGGAAGAATTGACAATCGCACCTAAACCGTCTTCTTGAAAGAAATGTGCTAAATCCGCCCCTGTTGCGCCCTGCGCGCCGTAACCTGGAACCAAAATAAAACTCTTTGGCATAATCTTACGCAGTATTTTCCCGGTTTCCGGATAAGTTGCGCCTACGACTGCCCCAATATAACTGTACGAATCTCCCATATGAGCTTCGCCCCATTTGGCAACCATTTCACCGACCCACTCATACAAAGGCCTTCCATCAATCAAACGGTCCTGAAATTCTCCGCTCGACGGATTGGAAGTTTTTACCAAGATAAAAATTCCTTTCTTTTCCTCTTTGCAGACGTCAATAAACGGTTTCACGCCATCTGTGCCAAGATACGGATTGACCGTAATAAAATCTTCATCAAACGCAGAATATGCCTGGCTTCCTACTTGCACTTTCCCAAGATGACCCGCTGCATAAGCGGCAGACGTCGAACCAATATCACCGCGTTTTACATCGCCGATTACAACCAAATCCTTCTCGTGACAATACTCTATTGTTCTTTGAAAAACTTTCAGTCCTTCTATCCCAAACTGCTCATACATCGCAACCTGCGGTTTGACAGCCGGAATTAAGTCGTATGTTGCGTCAATAATTGCTTTATTATACTGCCAGACTGCTTCAGCAGCGCCTTCTAAAGTCTCGCCGAATTCTCCATATGCCTTTTTTAAAATATGCTCTGGTATATAACTTAACATCGGATCTAATCCCACACAAATCGGCGCATGGCTTTTCTTAATTTTTTCTGCTAATTTCTGTATCATAGTAATTTCCTCTCTTTTTATAACGCGCTATATACAACTCTTCCATCCACAAGCGTCGCCATTACTTTTCCGGTCACCTTCCTGTTGTGAAATGGTGTGTTTTTTGCTTTTCCTGCTAAGTCCTCTTTCAAAATCGTATACGTTTTGTTCGGATCAAAAATTACAATATCGGCGGCAGCCCCCTCTTTTAAGGCGCCCTTTTCAATTCCGATAATTTTTGCCGGATTATAACTTAGCTTTTCCGCCATCTGCATTGGCGTCAGATATTTACCAAGCACAAGCTCAGAATACGTCAGGGACGCCGCCGTCTCCAGGCCAACAATCCCAAACGGAGCTTTTTTCATAGACATTCCCTTTTCAATTGCCGTATGCGGCGCATGATCTGTCGCAATCACGTCGATAATATCATTTTTTAATCCTTCCCGAATCGCTTCCATATCTTCTTTGGAACGGAGCGGAGGATTCATTTTAAAATCAGCATTATCTTCTGTAATATCTTCATCTGTTAATGTAAAATGATGCGGACATGCCTCAGCCGTCACTTTCAGCCCGTGTGCTTTTGCATCTTTTAGCATAAGAACGCTGTTTTTAGTCGAGCAATGGCAAAGATGAAGCTGCGCCCCAGTACTCTCAGCAAGTACCAAATCTCTTGCAATAACCGTATCTTCCACCGCATTTAAAATACCCGGCAAATGCAGTTTTTCCGCCTGTTTTCCAGCATTCACCACACCGGACATCATCAGATTTTTGTCCTCGCAGTGGGCAAAAACCGGAATCCCTTCTTCTTTTGCAATCTGCATTGCCTGATAATATATTTTAGTATCCATTACAGATTTACCATCCTCAGAAATCGCCGGAATTCCAGCTAAAACCATTTGATGTATATCTGCTAATTCCTTCCCTTCCTGTCCTTTCGTAACAGTGCCAATCGAAAGCACATGGACTACGGCAAGGTTTTTGGCTTTTTGATGTATATAATTGACAACATCTGCGTTATCCACAACCGGACTGGTATTTGGCATAGCAAGAATTGTTGTAAAACCGCCTCTTGCCGCAGCCAGCGCCCCTGTCTCAATTGTCTCTTTCTCTTCAAATCCGGGATCTCTTAAATGTGTATGAAGATCAATAAATCCCGGCATAACAAAACAGCCTTTTGCATCAATAATCTGATCTGCTTTTGCCGAAAGCGCCGTTTTAATTTCTGCAATTTTTCCGTCTTCAATCAAAAGATCGGATACTTTATCCAATTTCGATGCCGGATCAATTACTCTTCCGTTTTTAATTAATACCTTCATCATTTTCACCTCGCTAAATATTCTACAATTGTGTCGTAACAAAAATATCATAAATGGCTTTTATTGCCGTCTCAAAGTCATTATTTGCCACACCTATAATAATATTCAGTTCACTGGAACCCTGGTCAATCATTCTGACATTGACATTTGCATGGGATAAAGCAGAAAAAATCCGGCCTGCTGTCCCGCGGGTGGCGCGCATCCCTCTGCCTACCACTGCAATCAACGCATAATCCGCCCCCAAATCTATCGTATCCGGCTCTGCAAGCCGGTGAATGGCAGACAATACCTGCTGTTCTTTTCCTTCAAATTCCTCCTGATGTACAAAAACAGTCATCGTATCAATTCCTGACGGCATATGCTCAAAAGAAATTCCATTCTGCTCAAAAGCTGTCAGAACTTTCCGGCAGAACCCAACTTCTGAATTCATCATGTCTTTATCAATATTAACTGCAACAAATCCCTTCTTGCCTGCAATACCCGTAATCGTATACTTCGAATGATGGCAGGTGCTCTCTACAATCAGCGTACCTTCCTCATCCGGCGCATTTGTATTTTTAATATTAATCGGAATACCTGCCTGACGAACCGGAAACACTGCATCTTCATGCAGCACAGTCGCCCCCATATAAGAAAGTTCGCGCAGCTCCCTGTAAGTAATGACTTTAATCACTTCTGGATTCTCAATAATTCTTGGGTCAGCCACCAGAAAACCGGACACGTCCGTCCAATTTTCATATAAATCTGCTCCGGCAGCTTTTGCCACAACTGAGCCGGTAATATCAGAGCCTCCCCTTGAAAACGTACAGACTACGCCGTCTTCTCTAACTCCATAAAAACCGGGAATCACAGCCTTTTCGCATTTCTTCAAGCGTTTCGACAATATTTTATTCGTTTTCTCCGCTTCAAATTCTCCGTTTTTATCGAAAAAGATGACTTCTGCCGCATCGATAAATTCATACCCTAAATACGCGGCCATAATAATACCGTTTAAATATTCTCCGCGGGAAGCCGCATAATCACGTCCTGATTTTTTTGTAAAATTCTCTGCAATCGTACGGAATTCCTCTTCAAGGGAAAGCTTTAGATTCAATCCATTGATAATTGAATCAAACCTTTCTTTGATTTTTCTAAGCTTCATCTTGAAATCTTCTTCTGCTTCCGCAGCCGCATAGCACTCATACAACAAATCCGTTACTTTTGTGTCTTTTGCATTTCTCTTGCCCGGCGCGCTTGGTACTACATATTTTCTACTTTCTTCTGAACGGATAATCTCTCCTGCCTTTGCAAACTGTGCTGCGCTTGCCAGAGAACTTCCGCCAAATTTTACTACTTTTAACATATCTTTACTCCTCAATTCTATTTTTGCCAAACAAATGCCAGATGAGTTCATGTCCTTTGGGAATAAAATTTCCTGTCTCTCCTGCCTCTTTTTCATTGTACTTCCAGTTGTGATTTTGTTCTATTGTACTGTCATATAATAAATATGGTACATTGTCCGAACTGTGTGTACGAATAGAAACCGGAGTCGGATGATCTGGAAGCACTACCATACGGAACTCCTCCCCACACTCCTTTAACCCTTCCACAATTGGACGGATAATACGCTGATCCAAATTCTCAATAGCCTGTACCTTGCGCCTGGCGCTTCCCTGGTGTCCCATTTCGTCCGGCGCTTCTAAATGTACATATACAAAATCGCAGCCGCCTTTTGTCAAAGCGTCCACTGCTGCCTGTGCTTTTCCTTCATAATTTGTATCAAGACTGCCGTCTGCGCCTTCTACTGTAATTACCTTCATCGACGCTCCAACCGCAATCCCCTTTAATAAATCCACAGCTGAAATCATGGCTCCCGTCTTTCCCATCTTTTCTTTAAACGAAGAAAGAGCCGGCCTGCTTCCCGCTCCCCAAAACCAGAAAGAATTGGCGGGATTTTTCCCCTGTTTTTTCCGTTCCAAATTAATCGGATGACGGCTTAAAATCTCGTAACTTTTTTTCATCATTTTAAGAAGTTCCGGCTGAGCAGGCAGTTTTCCGTCAATATTCTGCCCCAAAATATCATGCGGCGGCACAAGGTCGATCCTTCTCCCATGTTCCCAGATTAACAAATGTCTGTAACTGGTACCGGTATAATAACGGAATTCTTCTGTCTCCACTTCATTTCTGACCGCTTCCAGCAAAACAGCCGCATCTCCAGTTGATATCTCTCCCGAACTATGGTCAATCATTCTGCGCGCTTCATAAGCGTCCTCTTCTTCTGAAAGCGTTACCAGATTACAGCGAAGCGCAATATCCGTATCTTTCATCGAAACTCCGATACTAAGCGCCTCAAGCGGCGACCTTCCAGAATAATATTTTCTCGGATCGTATCCTAACACGGATAAATTCGCAGTGTCGCTTCCCGGGCTCATTCCATCGGGAATCGTATGTACCATACCGATTTCCCCTTTTGACGCGAGCAAATCCATCATAGGCGTATCTGCAAACGCAAGCGGCGTTTGTTCTCCAAATGCTTCAATGGGACGGTCTGCCATACCGTCCCCTAAGATTACCAAATACTTCATACTGCTACTCCTTTATCTCTAACTAACCCGAATCACAGAAAGAATACCGTAAAGCTTTTCCTTTTTTTCTGCAAATGCTTCTTCTGTCAAAACTCCGGTAATAAATCCAATTTCCCCTGTTATCTGGGGCGCTTCCACAAATTCGACCTCCCCGAATACTTTTTTAACTTCTTCCTTATCTGCAGAGGTACGTACAAAAAACATATTCTGAATCTGTAAAAACTCAGACAATTCTAATTTCTTCGAGCTCCATTCCACCCAGATATTGCGGTTGATATGCTTTGCAATATCTACCATATCTGCCACTACTGCGGAAGCTGTCGGCAGTTTTCCGGCGCCGCTACCATAAAACATAGCGTCTCCCAATACATTGCCATGTACGAAAACTGCGTTAAACACATCATTGACATGATATAACGGATGTTTGGGTGACAGCAAATACGGCGCTACCATAGCAGCATACCCAGAATCTGTCCGTTTACTGGACGCTAAAAGTTTAATCACACGTCCCATCTGTTTTGCATATTTCATATCTGCTGCAGATACTTTTGTAATGCCCTCTGTATGAATTTCATTAAAATTAACCTGCTGTCCACAAACCAAAGAAGTCAAAATCGCAATTTTTCTGCAGGCGTCGTACCCTTCCACATCCGCGGTAGGATCTTTTTCTGCATATCCTTTATTCTGCGCGTCTTTTAAAACATCTTCAAATTCAGAACCTTCGTCGGCCATTTTCGTCATCATATAATTGGTAGTTCCGTTTAAAATACCAGTAATTTCTTCAATTTCATCTGCCGTCAAACAAGAATTCAAAGACCGTATAATCGGAATACCGCCGCCTACGCTGGCTTCAAACAGGAAATTAATATTTTTTTCTTTTGCAATCGCAATTAGCTCGGCGCCCTTTTCAGCAACAAGCGCTTTATTCGAAGTCGTCACATGCTTCCCGGCTTCTAGCATCGCTTTTACAAATGTATAAGCCGGCTCTACGCCTCCCATTGTCTCCACAACAATCTTGACTTCCGGATCGTTTGCGATTGTCTGATAATCATGTACCACTTTATCTTCCACTACATCCCCCGGAAAATCCCTGACATCCAGCACATATTTTATTTCAATTCCTTCTCCGGCACGTTTCGCAATACTCTCCTGATTCGTATGCAATACTTCCACTACGCCGGAACCTATCGTCCCATATCCCATTACTGCTGCTTGTATCATCATATCCTCCAATCCAGGGAACGGTACTGTTCCCTATCCTTAGTATCCCCTGCCAATCTTATTCATTGAAACAATTATTTTTTAATTCCATTTTTTGTATTTTGTCCCCACAAAAAAATAATACCACACTTGCCCCACCACTGCAATCCCCAGAGACAGGGTATGCAGAAGGAACGGTGTCTGCATACCCTTCCATTATCTTTTCATGCGTCTTATTTTTATGAAACTATAAATAAATAATATTATACATAGGGCTGCGGTTCCGGTTATTATCCAGATGGACGTCTGCGTATGGGCGATTTCACCTGCTTCATAGGATTTATCTGCGCCTAACAGCATAAGATACAAACTTTGTGTGTAGTCTTGTTCCTCAATTGGCTTTTGGGCTTCTTTTATGATTTCTTCTCTTCTATTGGTGTCAAAATAATTTTCTGCCGATCCGTTCGCCGTAAAAAGGACGGCGCCGTCGCTCACATCTACCTGGCACAAAATACCATTATCGGCAGTCGCATTTAGCTGCGAATCTTCATCACACGTTACTGCCGACACGCTCCATCCGGTTTTTTTGGAAAGTTCTGATGCTATGGAATAAAGCCAGTCTGCTTCTTCTTCCATTAAAACCTCTGCATCATCTATAATTGTTACTGCAGCCTGTGTCTGTCCTGATTCTTTCATATCTTGTCCTCCGAATCTGTGCTACTGTCCATCCGGGCTGGACAGCCTAAGGACAGCCATTTCAGATAGCCGTTCATAAACAGGTCAATTTTGCCGTCCATTACGGCGTCTACATTGCTTGTCTCTACTCCGGTACGGTGGTCTTTGGCCATCGTATAGGGCTGCATAACATAGGAACGTATCTGGCTTCCCCAGCCGATTTCTGTGACTTCTCCGCGGATGCCTTCTGCTTTTTTGGCGTTTTCCTGCTGTTTTAACAGAAAGAGTTTGGCTTTTAACATCTGCATGGCTTTGTCTTTATTCATGTGCTGGGAACGTTCATTCTGGCACTGAACCACAATTCCTGTTGGAAAATGGGTGATACGGATTGCAGAAGATGTTTTATTGATATGCTGGCCTCCGGCTCCGCTGGCGCGGTAGGTGTCTATCCGAATGTCTTCTTCATTTACCTCAATATCTATGTCTTCTTCGATGTCCGGCATTACGTCGCAGGATACAAAAGAAGTCTGGCGTTTTCCAGCTGCATTAAAGGGCGAAATCCGTACCAGACGGTGGACGCCGTGTTCGGATTTTAAATATCCATAAGCATTTTCTCCATTGACCTGGAAGGTAATGGATTTTATACCGGCTTCTTCACCGTCTAAGGAGTCTAATACTTCTACGCTGTATCCACGCGACGACGCCCATCTGGTAAACATACGGTAAAGCATAGCCGCCCAGTCGCAGGATTCTGTTCCTCCGGCTCCGGCATGAAGGGATAAAATCGCGTTATCTTTGTCATATTCTCCCGATAAAAGTGTTTTCATCCGGATTCTTTCTAAAGTCTCTTCAAAGTCGGCAAGCTCTGCCTCTGCTTCGCTGACTAAAGAGACGTCGTTTTCTTCTCCTGCCATCACCAATAAAGTCTCAATATCCTCAAACTGCCCTTTTAATTTTTCAAAAGTCCCTACATCATCTTTTAAGCTCTTTAAATGCTTCATTTTCTGCTGGGAAACTTCTACATTATCCCAAAAATCAGGTGCTTCCATTTCCCTTTCCAATTCTTGGATTTGCTGCTCTTTTGCAGCTAAGTCAAAGTGAATCCCTCACTTCCACTAATGGCTTTCGATATCCGTTTAACGCTGTTTTAAGCGCATCTAATTCTACCACTAACTTCACCTCTTTCTTTTTTTCGTTTTAAATCTATTCCAAATAGAAATTACTATCCACGCAATAAGCAGCCCTAACAATGCCCCTATGCTGTCTATTGCTACATCTTTTAATTCACAGGAACGCCCATCTACGAATAACTGATGAAATTCATCTGTTGCAGCATAGAAAACCGCTCCTAATTCCGCCCATAAATAAGGCTTTTTCTGCAGTTTGGGATACTGCATACAATTTCCAAGTAGAATACAGGCGAAAATTGCATATTCCGTCATATGCGCAGCTTTTCGAACCGGATGCTCTAACATATTCGCATAACTTAAAATCATCTCATCTTTCCAGTCCAGGTGAGCCGCCCGACTCACACTCTCTACAATCTGGTACACAAGTGTTCCGCTGATTTCACTAGACTGATCTGCCTTCTGGCTGGAAAACCCAAAAATAACAACCATCCATATAACCGCCGCTGCAAGCCAAAAATATCTGCTTTTGTGTCCTGTTTCTTTCATTACTGTGTAGAAATCTCCTTATTTAATATTTCCATTGCTTTCTGCACCTGATTATCCAAAAGCTCATTGTACTCCTCTTCTTTAACACCTGAATATTCATATTCCAGCTCAACATCCGGCAAAATCCCAGTCCCATGGATATTTTCACCCTTTGGCGTAAAATATTTTGCCGTCGTTAATTTAATGGCGTCTCCATCCGACAGCGGCAGGATACTTTGTACAACGCCTTTCCCAAAAGTTTTCGTACCGATTAATGTTCCATATTCAAAATCCCGGATTGCCCCGGCTAAAATTTCAGAAGCGCTTGCGCTGTTGCCGTTCATCAAAACTGCAAGCGGGCAATCCATCTGTTTTTCTTCATCAGAGGTATAATCCTGCCTCTTTTCATACTTATCCTGTGTATATACTACCGTTCCTTCCGGCAGAATATCATCCAACACTCCAGTTACCGCCGTAATCATGCCGCCTGGATTATCCCTGACGTCCAAAACCATAGCCTTCATTCCCAAAGCTGTCAGCTCCGCTACCGCAGTTTCAAACTGTGAAACCGTAGGCTCTCCAAATTCCAAAATATGAATATATCCAATGTTTTCATCCAACATCTTATGCTCAACCGTTGGAAGATCAATGTTGGCGCGTTCTACATCATATTCAAGATAATCCGTCTCACCTTCTCTGTATATTTGAAGATGTACTTTTGTCCCTTCTTCTCCACGAATATACGTAACCAAATCGGAAAGTTCCATACTAACCGCTTCTATTTCCCCTACCTGCACAATAATATCATCTTCCTGCAAACCGCAGGCCTCTGCCGGAGATCCTTCATATACATGTGTAATCGTCACCTGCATCGACTCTTTGTCCTGTTTTAACCCTGCCCCAATACCATAATAGTTTTGTGTAGCGCTGATTTGCAAATCTGCGTACTCCTGCTTTGTATAATACTCTGTATATTTATCGTCTAAACCTTTCATTAAACCGGAATAAATACCATTTGCAAGTTTCTCTTCTTCTACCTCATCATAAAAATACAAATTAATGTATCCCATCAGCTCATTTATTTTATTCTGCACATTTTCGCTAAGCACAGTTTTGACGTTTTCCTCGCCGCCGTCTGGTGTAATTCCAATCTGGCTTTTCACAAGCCCAAAAGAGAGAAACACTGCCGCGCCTAATACCAACGTCGACAAAATACCGATTATCATACCTTTTACAAAACTACCTCTGGATGTATGCGTTTCCTTTTGCACTTCTAAATCTTCATATTCCCTGTCTTCCAAGTCCAATCATCCTTTCTCAAGGCTTTCTGCCTATCATTATACGTATTATCTGCTTAAATAATTCCATGGGCTGACATAACTTCCATCCAATGATACCCCAAAATGCAGATGGTTTCCAGTAGAAATTCCCGTACTGCCTACTTTTGCGATTACCTGCCCCTGCGTCACAGCAGCGCCTTTCTCTACACATAATGATGAGGCGTGCATATAGACAGTATACAAACTTCCGCCATGATCTAACATCACATAATTTCCTGCACTGCTGCTGTATCCGGCAAAGACAACAACACCTCCTGCCGCCGCCACAATATCCGCACCCTGCGCAGCGCCAATATCAATTCCCTTATGATTTGAGGAAGCTCCTGCCGTTGGAGAAATACGGTTTCCATAATCACTTGTTACCCGCCTGCTCGATGGACACGGCCAGATAAAAGTACCGGAAAACGGAGGTTCTTTGGAAGGCTCATTTCCTTCCGATGGAATTTCGGTGCTTCCTGTTTTAGCCCTGGCCTTTTCTTCCGCCGCTCTTCTTTCTTCTTCCGCCCGTTTTCTGGCAGCCTTTTTCTCTTCTTCTGCCTGTTTTATCTGTTCTATCACTTCATTTTGCGCTACAATCTCCGCCGCAAAAGCGTCTGCCAGGCTGTCTGCAGTCTCTAAATCCTTATCCACCGACGCAAGTTCTGTCTCCTTTGCCGCAAGCAGCGTCTGTACTGCCTGCTGTTCTTGCTGCACCTTTGCTTTTAACTGTTTTAATTCCTCTTTGTCCTGTTTTAATTTCTCACTGGTATTTTTCACTGTTTCCTGCGTATTTTGATATTTCAGCAACATCTTTCTGTCGTATTCAGATATTTGATTTATATACTCAACCGCATTGATAAATTCTACAAAACTGCCTGCTGACAACAGCCGTTCCATATAAGAGGTCCTGCTGTTTTCATAGATATACTGAATACGGATTTTCATACTCTCATATTGCGACTGTTCGTTCTTGCGCGTCTGCTTTAACACCTGCTTCATATCAGAAATTTCAGTATTTTTTGAATCCAGCTGGCTTTCCAAATTATCAATATCCGCAGAAAGATTTGTAAGTCTTTCATCTAACTGCGTCACTTTATCCGTAATACCCTGTTTGGAATTTTTTAATTCTTTAATCAAATCTTGCGCCTCTTTTAAAGAATCTTCCAATACCTTCTTTTCCTGTCTGGCGTCCTTAAGCGAATCTGACGCCGCGCCTGATAGGGGCGCTGTAAAAAACAAAAGGGCAGACATCAGACAAAAAACATAACATCCTAAAATACGTTTTTTCATAAACAGCCCTCATTACACGTTCAAATGCTTTCGAATTGTAATCCTGCTACCCAAAAAACCAATGCCAACACCAAGAACCAGCGCTGCCGGAACAAGCGCATGGAATACTTTATCAACTGGAACAAAATTAATCAAATTACTTAAAAAACTGAATTTTGCCCCTATGTATACTACAATTTTGTTATAAAGCAAATACAACAATAATAAAGGAAGAATGGCGCC
>OFFJ01001516.1_pt1 | contig 16822 bp, 12 predicted proteins | sample 1521261 | NCBI WGS metagenome assembly OFFJ01 (sample SAMEA3504122, study PRJEB24116) | mouse gut metagenome | biome: mouse gut; feature: mouse-associated habitat; material: faeces | place: Denmark | collected 2011 | reverse complement strand
CTGTCCACCCGGATGCCCATGCTGGACAGCTCCAGGGCAATGTCCAGGACAGGATAGTAGACGATGATGTCCGCGTTCAAAGCCCAGTCGTCATAGTCCGGCGCCCGCCCGTCATGGGGCTTGCCGTTCCCCAGGGCCCCGCCGATCTGCATGATGCAGACCGCGCCCTTGGCCTTGGCTATGTAGTACTCCCGCTCCTTGGGCGTATTGTCCGGGAACATCTCCTCCAGCTCGCCTGTGGTGACGAAGAAGATGTCGTGGGGGAGAATCTCCTCTATATAATCATAGTGGATGGACATGTACTTCTCCGTCTTGCGCAGCACCTTGTATACGGTGCGCACCACATCCTCTAAGGTGTCCAGGCTGCGCTGCTCCCGGGTGATGATCTTCTCCCAGTCCCACTGGTCCACATAGATGGAATGGATATTGTCCGGCTCCTCGTCCCTGCGGATGGCGCTCATGTCCGTGTAGAGGCCTTCTCCCACGGAAAAGCCGTATTTCTTCAGAGCGAAGCGCTTCCATTTTGCCAGGGAATGCACGATTTCCGCTTCCCGGCCGTCCTGATATTTGATGTCGAAAGCAACCGGGCGTTCCACGCCGTTTAAGTTGTCGTTCAGGCCGGATTTGGGGTCTACCATGAGAGGGGCAGATACCCTGAGAAGATGCAGGCGCTCCGCCAGCAGGCTCTGGAAGAAATCCTTCACCATCTTGATGGCTACCTGCGTGTCGTACAGGTTTAAGCCGGATTCATAATTTTGGGGGATTGAAAAGTTTGGCATGATGCTGTTTTCCTTCTTTCTCATTTTTTGCATGTCGAACAGATTTGCAGTCATTTTGCGCTTTATGTATTGGCTTTGCAGAAGCGTTCACGTTTTCATCCATAAACATATGTCCGCAGCAGAACATATATACATGAACATATCCGCTTACCGTAATACTGTATCAAATTGCGCGGATACGTAGTCATTACAGAATCCTATCCTATTTAAACGCTTTTCTGAGGATTTTGCAAGGGTTTTTCCTAATTTTACGAGAGGAATTTACAATTTGGAAACATTTCTGTATTATAAGGATAAGGGGTAAGATACCTTTTGGACCCGGCATCATAATACTAAAAATAGGAATGTGAACGAAGGGAGGCGTAGGCTATGGCGGATATTCTGATTGTGGAAGACGATGAGTCCATTGCGGAGCTGATCTATATGAACCTGTGTGCGGAAGGATATCGCTGTACCTGTGCCCATGACGGCATGGAAGGGGCGGATTATCTGGAAACGGGAAAATTTGACCTGGTGCTGCTGGACATTATGCTGCCGGAGGTGGACGGATATGAGCTTCTGGAATATATTAAGCCCACAGGGACTCCCGTTATCTTCCTGACGGCAAAGGGTACCGTGGAGGACAGGATACGGGGGCTGAAAGCGGGGGCGGATGACTACCTGGCGAAGCCCTTCCAGGTGGGAGAGCTGCTGGCCAGGGTGGAGGCCGTGCTGCGGAGAATGGGCGTGGGCGGAAAACGGCTGGAACTGGGGGATGTGACGGTTCTTACGGATTCACGGCAGGTGCTGAAGGGCGGCAGCGCCGTGGTTCTGACAGCGAAGGAATTTGACTTGCTGGTGGAGCTGATACAGAATAAAAATATTGCGCTATACCGAGAAAAATTATACGAAAAAGTGTGGAAAGAGCCTTTTTTCGGAGAGACCAGGACGCTGGATGCCCATATCCAGCGGCTGCGCAAAAAGCTGGGCTGGGAGGAGCGGATTAAGACGGTGTTTCGGATAGGCTACAGGCTGGAGGGATAGGATGCGGCTTTTTACAAAGTATTTCCTGTTTGGGACGTTGGTGCTGGGGTTGGCTTTTTCAGTGTCGGGGTATTTTCTGCTGCATTATTCCATGGAGAGCAGTCTGGCAAGAGAAGCGGAGTTTGCTTTGACACAGTATCAGTATGATAAATTTACGGTTCAGTCTGCCATGCTGAGCAATTCGGATATTTCCATTTTTGTTGATACGGAGGACGGGCTTATCCCGGACAACGGGTATATTTTCTCTGGTTGGAAGAGTATTGACACTTCGGCGGTGCGGCAGCTTCAGGGAAGTATGGAAGTGGCGGACAGCGGGCTTGTGAAAAGTCTGTTTGCCGCCCTGGCGGAGGAGATCAGTTCTCCAGTGGCTTTTTTTGCGAAGGATGGAAGCCGGCTTTATTCGGAAATTGAGGGGATTGATGATTCCTTTCTGGAGGGGCTGTCGGAGGAGGCGCATGTGTGCCGGTTTCGGGATACCCCGGAAGGCGGCTGTGTACTGGTGGGGAGTATTCTGGATTGCAGCAGCCTGGGCACGGTTGAAAATATGTGGAGCGTTACGGAGGATAATCAGGGGATGCTCAGGGTAGCGCCGGAGGAAGGAGACGGCATAGAAGGAGACAGCGAGGAAGGGGATGGCATAGAAGGAAACGGCGAGGAAGGGAGAGCGGAAAGCAAATACGCTGCAGAAGGTGAAAATGTCATGGAAGGAGACTGGCTGAAGTCAGTGGAGCAAAGCAGAAGCGCCGAAAGGGCTCTGCAGGATGCAGCGGAGTACCAGACAGGCAGTTCGGAAAGTTTTGAGAAGGTTTTCTTTGTGACTCAGTGGGACATAAGTAAGACCATAGGACAACAGCAGACCCTGAGGCAGTATTTTATCCACTGCTACCTGATTGCCATGACGGCGGGAATGGTGCTTCTGGGAATTCTGTCCGCGTTTCTGACCAGGCCTTTGAAGCGGATGTCGAAGGCGGCAGGCAGGATGGCCGAGGGCTATTACGAGGAGCGCCTGGCCATATCCGGAAAGGATGAGATCGGGGAACTGGCGGGAAGCTTTAACCGAATGGCGGATGCCGTGGAGGAGAAAATCGGGGAGCTGTCCAGGGCAGCCAGGGAGAAGGAGGATTTTGTGGCGAATTTTGCCCATGAGCTGAAGACGCCCCTTACCTCTATTATCGGTTATGCGGATACAATCTATCAGAAAGACCTTTCCCGGGAAGACATTCGCAGAGCGTCCTGGAATATCTGGAATGAGGGGATGCGGTTGGAAGCGCTTTCCTTTAAGCTGTTGGAACTGACGGTGCTGGGGCGGCAGGAGTTTCCTTTGGTGGAGATGCCGGCGGACGAACTGCTGCAGGACGTGGCAGAGGGGCTTGCGCCTCTTATGGAGGAAAAGAAGATTGAACTGAAGCTTGAGGCAGAGCAGGCCTATGTCAAAGTGGATTATGACCTGCTGAAAACGCTGCTGATGAATCTGGCGGATAATTCCGTCAAGGCGGGAGCCGGCCGGATTGAATTGTCAGGTGAGCTGGTGGGAGAAGGGGCTTCGCCGGTTTCCGGGGGGCAGTATCGGATCCGGGTCAGGGACGATGGCTGCGGTATGGAGGAGGAAGTGCTTTCCCGTATCACGGAGGCTTTTTACATGGTGGATAAGGCGCGGAGCCGGAAGCAGCATGGGGCAGGGCTTGGGCTGGCGCTGGCGGACAGGATTGCCAGAGTGCACGGAAGCGCGCTTATGTTTGAGAGCCGGAAAGGAGAGGGGACGGAGGTGCGTTTTTGGCTGGAGATGAGCCAGGCTGCTCGGTTGGAAAATGACGAGGAGAATATCCCGGGAGCCGGAGACAGCATTGGTTCGGGGATTGGCAGGGACGCTATATCGGAGACCGGTGAAAGCGTTTTCATGGAAACCGGCAAAGAGAATGCTTTCAGGACAGGTGAAGAGGATGAGGAAGGTGGGGCAGATGACAGGAACAAAGAAGGCTGATCAGGTACAGGAGAGACATTTTAAGGCTTTATCAGGGAAAGCGGGTGCTGTACTTACCAATTCTCTGGGGATTTTGTTTGCTTTCGGAATCGCCTTCGGGGGGCTGTTTCTGGTGTACCACCGCCTTGTACGGGAGGAGAATGAGTTTCTGAACGAAGGCAGCAGGATGGAAGTACTGGTGCAGTCTGAAGCTGTGCCGGTGCAGGATACCGGTGAGGAAGAAGTGGTGCAGGCGCTGTTGACGGAGAGCCAGCTGCGCCGGGTGGTGGAAAAGTGGGAGACGGAAACAGGAGCGGTACCTCACGAGCCGTGGGAGAATCAGTTGTCCCTGGCAGAGGCGGCTGCCTGCGGCAGAGAGTGGGTCGAAAACTTTCTGCTGCCTAATATAGGCATTGAGGATTATAAATTGACGGAATACAGTGCAGACTGCTCTCTCTGGGCCTGGCGGACAGATGTGGAGGAGGGTGCAACGGATCCGGAATACAGTTACTGGACTGTGTTTATGGATGCCCGGGATCTGACGGTGAGACTGATTCTGAATGCGGTGACAGGACAGGTGTTGAGCGCTTATGTCAACAGCACGCTTCTGGTGGAATATCAGGAAGAAGATAAGTTACAGGAACTTCTGTATGCCTATGCCGGCTCTTTCGGCCTGGAAGAGAAGTATATCCTGTATATGGAAGGGGAGGAAAATGAACTCTGGGTGCTTAGCCGGAACGGGAGCGAGGGGATACATGCTTCCATGAAAACCAATAGTTTTGTCATTGTGTCGGCAGAGAACAGATATGCCCAGTCGGAGCCTGTGGAGCTTTTCACCATTGATTTAAAGATGGGGACGCATTAAGATGAAGCAGCCCTCCCTTTGATTTTACAACTTAGGCACAAGTAGGACACAAGCCTTTGACATTTTTCTGCTATCATATTATCGAAATCAGATATCGTTCAAAAAGAGGAGCGGTTACGGAAACGAAACTGCTCCGGATCGGGAGGTAACGGAAAAATGGTAAAAAAGAGTTGTAAAGCCTGGATGGCAGCTATAGTAGCCACAGCGCTTTTTACAGGCATGCTGGGCGGCTGCGGAAAGGCAGGCCAGGAGAGCGGCAGCGGCGGCAGCGGCGGTAACGGGGGAAGTGTGTCAGAGCCGGGCGGCAGCAGTGGAAGTGCGTCAGAGACAGGAAACGGCGGTGACGCCGGACAGAAAAAGGGCATGTACGTAGAGAAGCAGGAGGCGCTGCCGGAGGAACTGTCCGACTGGACCATCGTGCAGATGTATAAGGCGGAAGATAAACTGCGTCTGCTCGCAATGAAGCAGGACGGCGACAGGACCGTCTTAAGCCAGTGGGAAAAGCAGGGGGAGGACTTTGCGGAGGTGACGCCGGGGTGGTTTGCCGGCCTGGAGCTTCCCGCCCTGGAATGGATGGAACTGGGGATGGCCCAGGGAGAAGGGGACCGACAGTATCTGTATACCGGTTACACGGCGGAGGGCGAAGAGGCTTTCAAAACCCGCCTGTGGAAGGGCGAAGGAGATACGGTTCAGGAAATTACGCCCCAGGAGTGGACCGTTCCGGATGAGGAATACGGCGGTTATGAGTTTGTGACGGGAATAGCGGCGCTGGACAACGGCACTCTGGCTGCGATTTCTTATTCATCCGTGCAGCTTTTGTCCGGGGAGGACGGCAGCATACTGGAGAATGAACAGCCGACTGCCTTATACGAGGGCGGCGTGGTGACGGACGGAACGAACACCTATCTGTGTACCGGAGAGCAGATTGAAAGGAGGAAGGACGGAAAGAGCGCCGGGGCGGAGAACATTCCCTATCCCGGAAGTACCGGCGGGGACGGGGCAGTTGTCATCGGCGGCGCGGGCTCCCTGGCTTTTGACGTATTGAAGGACGGGACTCTGGTGGGAGCCGTGGAGACGGGGATCTACCGCCTGGCAGCCGGGGATGCCCAGGGACAGTGGGAGCAGCTGGCGGAGGGCATGGAGACGGACTTTTCCATGACAGAGTTATGGTGCACCGATTTCGTCGCTTTGGAGGACGGCAGCATTTACGCGCTGTTCCAGGAAAACGGGGAGATGAAGCTGAACCGTTACGAGTATGATCCGGAAGCGGTTTCTCAGGTGAAGGAAGTGCTGAAGCTGTACACGGTCTACGAGAATCCGCTGTTAAAACAGGCGGCGGCCGCATACCATAAGGCGCATCCCGAAGTGAAGATTTCCATAGAGTACGAATACCCGCAGTATTATTATGAAACCCCTGACTACGACGCTGTCTACCAGAAGCTGAACACCATGCTGATGGGGGACGGGGCTCCGGATATTGTGGTGATGGATCATCTGAACCTGGATTCCTATGCGGATAAGGGGCTTCTTGCAGACATTGACGATGTGGTTAAGCCCATGGAGGAAGGCGGTGAACTGCTGTCCAATATTACGGGTGCTTATGTGCGGGAAGACGGTAAACGTTATGTGGTGCCCCTGCAGTTTGGCTTCAACATGGTGATGGGACGGGATATCACAGTGGAAGATATGAGTTCCATGGAGACCCTGGCGGGCTTTCTGGCAGGCGCCGATTCCGGTTACCTGGGCGACCGGACCGTGGCGGAACTGGTGGATGAATTTTATCCTTATTTCTGTGACGAGATTGTAAGCGACAAGCAGCTGGACAGGGAGGCTATGGGCAGGTATCTGGATTACCTGAAGATGATCGGGGATAATTGCGGCATCGTTGCTTCCAGGCCGGAGGATAAGATCATGTCCGGCATGTGGGAGCTTGCCTCCGAGGCGAAGCTGGCATTTAACAGAGTAGTAGGGTTTATAGACTGCATGTTCCCCATGAGCATGGTGGACTATATCAAGGGAGACTACACTGCCTTTGAGAATCGGTTTATCCCTTCCGCGCTGATAGGGATTTGCTCCAGGACAGAATATATGGACACGGCCAGGGATTTCATAAAGTTCGCGCTGTCACAGGAGGTGCAGGATGTGGACAGCTTCAACGGCTTCCCGGTGAACCGCGCGTCATTAAAGAAGCTGGCGGCAAAGGACCGCTCCAACTTCTCGGCGGCGACCATGATCAAGGATGATGAGGGCGGCTATATCGAATTTGACAGCAAGCCCTATCCCCAGGAGACGGCAGACGCGCTGGCTGCGCTGTGCGAGACTCTGGATAAGCCCGTTAAGGAAGACAGTAAGATCAGAGAGGTGCTGATCGAATGCCTCGGCGGGTTCCTGGACGGCTCCCAGTCCAGGGAGGATACTGTCCAGAAGATTGAAGACGGGTTGAAGATGTATCTGGCGGAATAGTGTGAGAAGAAGTTCTAAGCCTGTAGAATGTGCAGGTTTAGAACTTTTTATATAAGCAATTCGCCTGAGACTTCATAGTCTTTTTTCGTACATTTTTCGTACAGTGATAAATTTTTCTTGCAATTCTATGCATACCATGTTACTCTAAACGTAAGCAAAGAATTCAATTCTTACAGGAATCTAAAGACTGAAACAGTCTTCTCTGTAATTTATGCGAATAGAAGCCATGCAAAGCGTGGAATCTGTCAGATCGAACTTCTTGCCGGGTGTGAGCCTATATCCCAGGGAACTTTAAAACGCAGCCATAAGCAGGGAGGGAGAGATGCCTTTCCCGGAGGGCTGTCTGTGCCATCGAGAAAGGAAGGGTGGATTCGTTATGGAGGAAACAAAGAAAAGGAAGCAAAAGAGGAAGAAACACAGAGAAACAGACATAGCCTATCAGAATAAGGACATTACCAGCAAGCTTTTGGCCGAATATTTCGGAGGGAAGAGCTTTCGTGTATACGGATTGGACATACCGGAAGTGAAGGCTGTTCTGCCTACGAACATACCGTCCGTAAGAGCGAACGAGCTGCGCCTGGACAATCTGTTCGAGCTTGCGGACGGTACCGTTGCGCTGGTGGACTATGAAAGCGAATACAAAAAAGAGGACAAGGTAAAATACCTCAATTACCTGGCGGGAATAGCCGATCGGTATCAAAAACAGAAAAAGGACTGCCCAACGCTCCGCATGCTTGTCATATACACAGGGGACATAGAGAGAAGACAGGTTTCTGACGAATACAATATCGGGGCGGTCAGGGTGAAGCTGGAGCCGGCATTCCTCTCGGAGCTGGATTCCGGGGAAATCTTTCGGCATCTGAAAGAGAAAGTGGAAAAGAACGAGCTGCTGGACGATGAGGAGCTGATGGAATTCATCATACTGCCGCTTTCTTTTCGGGAGAAGGAAGAGCAGAAAGAAAAAATACGTGAAAGCGTAAAACTGGCGGCACAAATCCAGGACAGGAGCCGGCAGCTCTTTGCGCTAGCCGGGATACTGACCTTTACAGACAAATTGATTGACACGAAAACGGCAGATCAAATAAGGAGGATGATTGGGATGACCAAGGTTGGGTGGATTTTTGAACAGGAAAAGCAACAGGCGCTTGCAAAGGCTGAGGAAGAGAAGCAGAAGGAGCTTGCAAAGGCCGAGGAAGAGAAGCAGAAGGAGCTTGCAAAGGCCGAGGAAGAAAAGCAGAAGGAGCTTGCAAAGGCCGAGGAAGAAAAGCAGAAAGAGCTTGCGAAAGCAGAAGCGGAGAAACGGCAGGCGGCGAGAGAATCTGTGGTTAAAATGATCAGAAAAAACTATCCCACAGAAGAAATCGCGTTTATAGTCTCAGACTTTTCCTGGAATGACATAGAGGCGGTGCGGGAGGAACTTGCAGGGGAGGAATGATTACATGGTCTGCACGCCTGCTGTCCGGGAAGAATGCCTGTCGGAAAAGCAGACGGGGCGGAACCGGCTGAAAGCGGCATAAAGACATACTGCCTGCCAAAACTTCTGATTGCAGTTTCCCCCGTTTTCCAGTATAATCATATCTGGCAATCAGCAACAAAGGAAAGCATTTTCCGAAAAGAAAGGCAAGGTTTACTATGGACATTTTTCAGACAATCAAAGAAGAGCTGAAGGTGGAGAAGTGGCAGGTGGAGGCCGCGGTAAAACTTATCGACGAAGGCTGCACCATCCCCTTTATTTCCCGATACAGAAAGGAAGCCACTGGCTCCCTGAACGACGAGCAGCTGCGCGACCTGCATGAGCGCCTTATCTATCTCCGTAATCTGGAGGAGAAGAAGGAGCAGGTTCTGGGCAGCATCGAGGAACAGGGCAAGCTGACGGAAGAACTGAAGGAAAAGATTCTGGCAGCCCAGACTCTGGTAGTGGTGGAAGACCTGTACCGTCCCTACCGTCCCAAGCGCAGGACCCGGGCCAGCGTGGCGAAGGCAAAAGGACTGGACGGCCTGGCAGAGTACATACTGGCCCAGAATGCCCAGGCGCCCCTGCTGGAGGAGGCGGCAAAATATGTCACTGGCAGTGATGTGGAGGAAGAAAAAAGAGTAAATACTCCGGAAGAAGCCCTGCAGGGAGCGAAGGATATTATCGCGGAGAGTATTTCCGACAATGCGGATTACCGCAGTTATATCCGTGAGGCTACCATGGAAGAGGGCATGATTGTCAGCACAGCCAGGGATGAGAAAGCCCAGAGTGTATACGAGATGTACTATAATTTCGAGGAGCCAGTGAAAAAGATAGCAGGGCACAGAGTATTGGCGCTGAACAGAGGGGAAGCGGAGAAGATGCTGACTGTGAAAGTCAATGCTCCTGTGGAGCGAATCCTGCGCTATCTGGAGAAAAAGACCATTACTTCAGACAACCCTTACACTACGCCGATACTGCAGGAAGTGTCAAAAGACAGCTACGAGCGTCTGATTGCGTCCGCAATTGAAAGGGAAATCCGGAACGAGCTGACGGAAAAGGCTGAGGACGGCGCCATCTCTGTATTCGGCAAGAATCTGGAGCAGCTGCTTCTTCAGCCCCCCATCGCAGGGAAGGTGGTGCTGGGCTGGGACCCGGCTTTCCGTACCGGCTGTAAGCTTGCCGTGGTTGACCCAACCGGCAAAGTGCTGGATACGAAGGTGATTTACCCTACCGCGCCTCAGAATAAAGTGGAAGAGTCCAAGAAAGAATTGAAGAAGCTGATCAGCAAATATCAGGTGGACCTTATTTCCGTAGGAAACGGTACCGCTTCCCGGGAGTCCGAACAGATTATCGTGGACCTGCTGAAGGAACTGGACAGGCCGGTTCAGTATGTGATTGTGAGCGAGGCGGGAGCCAGCGTATATTCCGCCAGCAAGCTGGCCACCGAGGAATTCCCCAACTTTGACGTGGGGCAGAGAAGCGCCGCGTCCATTGCACGCAGGCTTCAGGACCCGTTGGCGGAGCTGGTGAAAATCGATCCGAAGTCCATCGGTGTGGGACAGTATCAGCATGATATGAACCAGAAAAAGCTCAGCGAAGCCCTGAGCGGCGTGGTTGAGGACAGTGTGAACAAAGTGGGCGTGGATCTGAATACGGCATCCGCGTCCCTCCTGGAATATATTTCCGGAATCAACAAGACGATTGCACGGAATATCGTTGATTACCGGGAGACTAACGGACGATTCACCAACCGGAAGCAGCTTCTGAAGGTGGCGAAGCTGGGACCCAAGGCATATGAGCAGTGTGCAGGTTTCATGCGTATTCTGGACGGCGACAATCCGTTAGACGCCACTAGCGTCCATCCCGAGTCCTATGAGGCAACCATGAAGCTGTTGGATAAGCTGGAGTTTACGATGGAAGATGTCCGGGAAATGCAGAAGAAGGCAGCTTCCGGAAAGAAAGCCGGTTCGGGGAAAACAGGTGCATCTGCGGGTAAGACGCCGGCGTCTTCCGGAACGGAAGGTAAAAATCAGGCAGCGCAGAAGAAACAGGGACAGAAAGGCATCCGTATCTCTAATACCAACACAGCCATGGGCAAGGCGCTGGCAGCAGCCATGGGCGGAGCAGCGGAGCAGCCTGACGCAGATAAGAATCGCCCGAAAGGGCAGGCAGCTGCCGATAATCGGAAAGAAGTGCGGCAAGCCGTCGAGTCAGCGGGCAGTTCTGATATACTGGCCAGGTTCGGCAAGAAGATTAAGGACAGAAAGCAGCTGGCCGAGGAATTGGGAATCGGCGAGATTACCCTGACAGATATTCTGAAGGAGCTGGAGAAGCCTGCCCGGGACCCCAGAGATGATATGCCCAGGCCCATCCTGCGCAGCGATGTGCTGGACATGAAGGATTTGAAGCCCGGGATGATTCTGAAGGGAACGGTCCGCAATGTCATTGATTTCGGCGTGTTCGTGGACATCGGCGTCCATCAGGACGGCCTGGTGCATATATCCCAGATTACGGACCGCTTTATCAAACATCCCCTGGACGCAGTCAGCGTGGGCGATGTGGTGGAAGTACAGGTGCTGGGCGTGGAGGAAGCCAAGAAGCGCATCAGTCTGACCATGAAGATCAATAAAGAGAAGAAATAGAGGATTTTTTCATCCATGAAAATGTCGCAGAGGGTTATACTCTGCGACATTTCGTATTCCTTTTTTAATTATCTGAAAATATTATACTCAAATTTCGCATATTTTGCAACCCCAATGACGATTCTTTTATTTATCCCTTTTAAATTTGCTTTAAATCGGCTTGTTATAGCAGTCCCTTATTCTGTAAACTTATAAGCGTCCAAAGTACAGTATATTACGGACGGGCAAACCGCGTGTAAGGACACAACGGTGTACGATTAACAAAAGAGGAGGAACGCTGCTATGGCGAGAGGAGAAAATGTATTTTATCGGAAGGACGGACGTTTCGAGGCCCGCTATGTAAAGGGCAGAAAGACGGACGGTAAACCTGTTTACGGTTTCTGCTACGGGAGAACCTATGAGGAAGCCCGGGAAAAAGCAGAACGGGCAAAGCAGATGCTGAAAAAGGCCGAAAGCGCAGAAGAGGACGGCAAAAATACGATATCACAATTTTGTGACAGCTGGCTGCTTGCGAACAGTACAAGGCTGAAACCTTCCAGCTGCGCAAAATACCGTGCAGATATTGAAAATCATATCAAGCCCTTTTTCGGGACAAGACATCCCGGAAAGATTCAGCCGGAGGAAGTGGATGCCTTTACCCGGATGCTTTTGGAAGAAAAAAGGCTGTCGCCCAAAACCGTCCGCAATATTCTGGCGCTGTTTCATTCCATCCTTTTTTATGTAAAAAAGCGTCTGAAAGAGGAGCCCCAGGCTCTGGATATCAACTATCCGAAAGAACCCCGGAAAATGGTAAGGGTATTGGATAAACGGGAAGAATCTGCCCTGCTGCAGATTCTGGCCAGGGAGATGGACTTAAGTAAATTCGGCATCTATCTGGCAATGCGTACAGGAATGCGGATTGGGGAAGTATGTGCTCTCCGTTGGTGCGATATCTCTCAGGAGAACGAAATTATCACTATCTGCCATACTGCACAGAGACTGCCGCAGGATGTGAACGGCCCGGAGATCGTGAACAGAAAGAAAAAAGCCGGGGAAACAGGCAGGAAAACGGAACTGGTTATCAGCACCCCCAAAAGCGACAGTTCCCTGCGGCAGATTCCGCTTATGCCAGATATTGCGGCTCTGTGCGGCCGTTTCCATGCGAATTCTCAGGATGCCTTTGTGCTTACAGGCACAGATAAGTGTATGGATCCCCGGAATCTGCAGCGCAGACTGAAAAGATACCTGAAGGAATGCGAGATTGAAGAGGTACATTTCCATACCCTGCGCCATACTTTTGCAACCCGCTGTGTGGAGACGGGATTTGATGTAAAAACCTTGAGCGAGATATTGGGACATTCTAATATCGGCATCACCCTAAATCAGTATGTTCATCCAAACATGGATTTAAAGCGCCATAATATGGGGCTCCTGAAATCTGTGATTTCCCTGTAGGGAAACGCTTTGCAGTCATTTCTCCAGTCATTTCCGCAGTCGTGAAAGCCAGCTCGGCTTTCAGAAGGTCTCATACAATAAGCCCTGACAGGTGCCGGTTCTCTCAATGTCGCAGAGTATAACCTTTTGCGTCATTTTGGAGCTTTTTTTTAGTGTAAAATTCGGAATCTTGTACGCAGACAGTTTTTGTGGAGGACAGCAGAAAGAGGGGATATTTTGGAAGCAGTAAGGCGGGGGGATAAAATAGGGAAGCTGACAGTGGGGGAAGACACGGGGCAGCGCAAGAACGGTTACATAATATGGAAATGTCATTGCGAATGCGGGGGAGAGATTCTGGCGGACACCCGCATGCTGCAAAGACGAAGCGTAAAAGACTGCGGATGCGGAGGCAGGCTCCGCCCTGGATAGCGTGATATATCAGGACGGCGTTTCGGGATGCTGACAGCACTGCAGCCTACAGAGGAAAGAGGCAGAAACGGCAGCATCATATGGCGGTGCCGCTGCGACTGCGGAAACGAGGTGCTGGCGGATTTAAGCCAGCTCACTGCGGGGAACAGGAAGAGCTGCGGCTGTCTGAGTCACCCGGCGCTGAAAGACTTCGCGGGGAAGCGGTTCGGCTACCTCACAGTGCTGGAGTATGCGGGAAAAGAGGCGGGAATGCATAGATGGAAATGCCGCTGTGACTGCGGTAAGGAGACCGTGGTGGGCCAGACCCTTCTTCAGTCAGGCAAGACGAAGAGCTGCGGCTGCCTGCAGGCCGTCACTTACAGAGAAAATCTGAAGCTGATGGAAGGAACCTCCGTCACAATGCTGCAGGCCGTGAAGAGCGGCCGTCTGCTCAAGTCCAATAAAAGCGGTTATAACGGCGTGTATTATGATAAGAGGAGAAACAGGTGGGTGGCCCAGATCACCTTTCAGGGGAAGACAAAATACCTTGGATCTTTCGAAGAACTGGAAAAAGCCGTTAAGGCAAGGCAACTGGGTGAGGAAATTTATGACGAATTTCTGGAGAAGGTTGGAGCTATTGACAGTGGGCACAGTGAGAATCATTCGGGGGAGGGAGCAAGCCGGAGGGAAGCTGACAGATAATTTCCTTTGGCTGCATATCTGCGCATATGGAAATGAAAAAAGAATGTGTTTTATCGTTTCATCTGCTTGGCGCATTTTTCTGCGGACATACAGAGGAAGAGAAGACCAGGAACAGTGTATTAATAGGAAAAACCAGCAGAAAGGTATTGTCATTTCTACAATATTTTATCGTGAATCATGGGCGGACTATTTCGGCGGAGGAACTGATCGGGCAGTTTTGGGCGGACAGCGGCGACCCGGCCAGCCTGCTGCGGAATATGCTGTTCAAAATACGGAAACTCCTGAAGGCGCTGTACCCGGAAGAAGACGGGCTGATTATCACCCTGCAGAATTGCTACAGATGGGCTCAGGAGACGTGTCTGAAAACAGATGCGGAACAGTTTGAGGCTTTCTGCCTGAAAGCCAGAGGGCTGCCGGAGGAAGAATACTGCAGCCAGCTCTGCCATGCCATCGAACTGTACAAAGGAGATTTCCTGGCGGGTAACGACTCGGAATGGGCCAGGACGCTGCGGCAGTATTACCGGACGCTCTATCTGGACGCCTGCAGGGCGGTGCTTCCCATTATGTATAAAAAAGAACAGTGGGTGGAACTGGTCAATGTCTGCAATCAGGCCTATACGGTGGATTTCGGGCAGGAGGATTTTACGGCTTACTATATGCAGGCGCTTATCGCTCTGGGGCAGCCGGGGCAGGCGGTGGAGAGATACCGGGACTTCAGTGATAAGATGCTGGAGGAATATGAGATGCCACCCACGGAGCGGATAGAGCAGCTTTATATGCTGGCAGAGGGATTTATGAAGAACGGCGCAGACGAAAAGGATATCCTCAGCCTGATATGCGCAGGCGAACCGGATACCCATGCCTTTTTCTGCACTTTTGGGATACTGCAGAGCATCGTGGCTCTGGAGCGCAGACACATGGAACGTTCGGGACAGATTTCATCTCTGATGGTGATCAGCCTGGACAGCGGCGCCGTGCCCACTACGGACAGCAGGAGGCTGGAACGGATACTGCTTGAGACATTGCGGGCGGGAGACCCTGTGGCCAGGCTGAATGTGGGGTCCTATGTCATCATGCTGACGGGAGCTGACGAAGAGAGCGCCCGCATGGTATTCGGACGCATCGACTGTGCGTTTCACAGGAGATACCGGCATTCCGGCGCCCGGCTCAGCTTTCGGGTAGCGGATCTGCGGCAGAGATATGAAGCCTGTGCAGACAGCGGGACTGAAGAATAGAGATGCGGAAAATTTGTGCCATAATTTGGAAAGAAATAAACGGACTGTAAACAGGATGCTGTTAATGTGTGGATATAGTCAAGAGAAAGGTGGCGGATATGATGTTATGTGGGAAGATGGTTCCCTGTCAAAGCCGGGAGGCGCTTGTGACTGTAACGTCTTACTGCGGCGGGCACATGGACGGTTATCTGCGGCATCCCAGGCTGGAAGGGAAAGCTGTGAAGATACAGAGCCTGGCACAGCTGATATTGATGCTGAATATGCTGCTTGACATGGAAGCCTGTCCGGGCAGCCCGCTGCCGCTGGTGGTTCCGAGAGACGACGAGGGACATCTGGCGGATTTCAGGATTCAGATTCTTTTCAGGGAACATTACACCTGGCAGGGGAAACTGGTCTGGCAGGACGAGGCGCAGGAAGCGGTGTTCAGGAGTGTGCTGGAATTGATACAGTTGATAGATGAGATCCTGGAGGAGTGAAGGGAGGTAGTTTGCAGGATTGCCGCTTTGCAATAGTGATATCAGATAACAGGAAAGCAGTTCATAAGGGTATAGTGGACAGCAAATAAGCAGAGGAGGGAAGAGGGGTAAGAAACAGAAAAAATCAGGGAAGTAACTTGTTTGGCAAAACGGAAATTTAGGAACTGAAAAATAGGCAGGATAGAAGTAAGTAAGGAGGATAGGTAATGGACAAAAAAAGTATCTTAAAAAGTATTGCTGCCGCAGGCATGATGTTTGGCGGAGCGAACATGCTCGAAGACGGCAATGTTGTGTACGCGGCAGAGTTGGAGGAGCAGGAGAAGGAAGCGGTCGATAAGGCTGCAGAAGAGCTGGAAGCGGAAGCGTCTACATCGGAAACTCCCAGTGAGTTCCTTGAGATAAGCAATTCGGAGATGGAGCAGGGGATAGAGATAGTGGATGATGCTCCTGTGGAGGATGTGCAGGTTGATGGGAGCGCGGCAAGCGACAACGCGGAAGATAATGAGAGCAAGACTGCGAACGACAGCGCAGAAGTTAATGAGAGTGGGACTGCGAACGACAGCGCAGAAGTTAATGAGAGCGGGACTGCGAACGACAGCGCAGAGGTTAAAGAGAGCGAGACGGTTGACGTATCTGACAGTGCCAGCGAGTCTGACGGTGCTGGAGAAGGTGCAAGCGAAAGCACTAGTATGGTATCAAGTGAAAACATATGGGATGAGACAGAATCCGTGATAGCGAGTGAGCTGTCCGCAGGCGCAGATGATGTTACCACGAATGCGTTGGTAAATCTGTTTGGCACAGCGACGATGGCGGAAGGTGAGGAGACTACCACATATCAAGATTGGAGCGATCTTAAAAGAAGAAATCCTACCTTAGCGAAGCAATGGGAGGATCAGTGGGATGCCAATAAAGCTAGGTGGTGGTGGAGATTTGGTGTTGGTTCAGCTATCGAGAATTGGAACTTCTGGGAAATATTTAGAGCGAAAGAAAACTATCAGAATTGGGCAGTGGAGCAAATAAATGCTGGTATAAAGGCAGAAGAGGCGGATTCGATAATGGCGAGCGAAAGCGAGTCCCTTGTGGCTAGCACTGAAGCAAGTACAGAAGCGAGCACGAAAGCAAGTACAGAGACCAGCACCGAAGCAAGTACCGAGGCGAGCACAGAAGCGAGCATTGTGGCAAGTACCGAGGCAAGTACTGAGGCTGGCACAGAGGCAAGTACTGAGACCAGCACAGAAGAAAGTACTGAGTCCAGCACGGAAGCAAGCATGGAGGTAAGTACTGAGGCGAGTACCGAGTCTAGTACTGAAGCGAGCACGGAGGCAAGTACTGAGTCCAGTACTGGGGCGAGCACCGAGTCCAGCACGGTAGCCAGTACTGAAGCAAGCACAGAAGCAAGT
>OFFJ01001515.1_pt1 | contig 16822 bp, 11 predicted proteins | sample 1521261 | NCBI WGS metagenome assembly OFFJ01 (sample SAMEA3504122, study PRJEB24116) | mouse gut metagenome | biome: mouse gut; feature: mouse-associated habitat; material: faeces | place: Denmark | collected 2011 | reverse complement strand
CTTGCAAACACTCTGTCATAAGGGCAGGGGCTGCCGCCTCTCTGCATATGACCGGGAATCGTCACGCGAACCTCTCTGCCGCTCTTCTCCTGAATGGCAGCCGCAAGCTCGTAGGACACGGAAGGATGAGGTCTCTTGGCCAGCTTTTTCTTGTATTCCTTCTTGGAAAGCTTTGCATCGTCCTTGGAAATGGCGCCCTCCGCCACCGCAATGATGGTAAAGCCGCTGCCCTTCCTGTCTCTCTCCTCGATCTTGGAGACCACCTTCTTTATGTCATAGGGAATCTCCGGGATCAAAATGATGTCTGCCCCGCTGGCCATGCCTGCGTTCAAGGTCAGCCATCCCACCTTATGTCCCATGACCTCCACAATGAACACCCTGCCGTGGGATGCTGCCGTGGTATGGATATAGTCGATGGCGTCCGTGGCGATATCCACGGCGCTCTGGAAGCCGAAGGTCATGTCCGTTCCCCAGAGGTCATTGTCGATGGTCTTGGGCAAAGTAATCACATTCAGTCCTTCCTGACGCAGCAGATTGGCCGTCTTGTGGGTGCCGTTGCCCCCGAGGATCACCAGACAGTCCAGCTGCAGCTTGTAATAGTTCTGCTTCATGGCCTCCACCTTGTTGAGGCCGTTCTCGTCCGGATCTTTGATGGTCTTGAAGGGAGTACGGGAGGTTCCCAGCATAGTGCCGCCCTTGGTCAGGATGCCGGAGAAGTCCTTGCCCGTCAGCATCTGGAACTTGCTGTAGATCAGCCCTCTATATCCGTCCAGAAAACCGTAGATCTCCAGCTGCTCCCCGCTGTTGTACAGCGTCTTCACAACCCCCCTCATAGCCGCATTCAGGGCCTGACAGTCCCCGCCGCTGGTCAACATGCCAATTCTCCTCATGTGTAAATCCTCCTTCTCTGATTTTTATCCGGGAAGACGTACCCGGCGCATATGCCCCAACGCCGCGCCGCCTCTCCACAACCATATTAAAATATTACCCTTTTTGGAATAAATTTGCAACCTTTAGAGAAAAAAACGTATCCGGCACTTGCAAAATAGCGCCGGATGCTATAGAATAGGATTTGTTGTTGGAGAGTTATCGAAGCGGTCATAACGAGCTGCACTCGAAATGCAGTTGTCCTTTACTGGGCACGTGGGTTCGAATCCCACACTCTCCGCTAGGCGTTTACGTCCACAAGCGGGTTTGCCGCTTGTGGGCTTTTTTCATTTTACCGCTTTTTCGGGAAGTATATCCTCAGTTCTCTCCTAAAATGGGCGAGTTCTCTCCTAAAAACTGTTCGTTTTCATGCAAAAAACGCCTTTATTCGAACTCTGCCCTATGTATTGGCGTATCTTCTAAATATGATACGCCTTTTTCCTAAGAGATTACTTCCAATGCCCCACTTAAACCTTTTGCCATTGCATCCGCAGAGGACAGCTTGGAATTATAGTCCAGATGGGCATATACATTGGCGGTTGTGGAAAAGTCGCTGTGACCGAGCCATTCCTGTATCTGTTTCATCGGTACGCCGTTTGTGAGCAGCAACGATGCGCAGCTGTGTCTAAGGTCATGATAGCGTATGCGCCGCAACTCATTCTTGTCGAGCAGTTTCGGGAATGCCGCCGTAAGATAATGGGGAGAAATCAGCGTCCCCATCTCGTCCACGCAAATGTATTCCAGATACCGATTGTCATAGCATTTCCTGCACACCCGTCTGTATTCTGCCTGCTGCTCTTTGACTTTCAAGAGCTTTTCTTTGAAAACAGGCACAAGGGGAAGCGTCCTCATGCTCGATTTGGTCTTTGTGGTATCTTTTGCCACTTGGACGTGCTTGCCGTCAATGGTGCAGGAAGTCACCGTGTGTCGGATGGTAATGGTGCCGTTCTGGAAGTCTATGGCATCCCATTTCAGTCCGAGGGCTTCGCTCCGCCGCAGCCCGTAAAAAGCACCGAGAAAGATGGGGATTTCAAGCAGGGTATCCTTTGCCGCCTCAAAGAGAGCCTGCATCTCATCGCTGTCATAAAAGCTGCCAATGAATTTATCCGCCTTGGGACGTTCCACTTTGTCGGCAGGATTTACGCTTATGAGGTCAATCTTGACGGCATACTTCAAGGCTCTGTGTATCACTGCGTGGTAATGGATTACCGAGCTTGCTTTCACTCGCTTTAGCTGCTGCATATAAAAGGTCTGGATGTCGATTGCTTTCAGCCCGGCAAGCGTGGTATTTCTTTCCTTAAAATAAGGAATGATGATGCTTTTTGCCATCCCTGCATAGGAAGCATAGGTGGTAAGAGCGATTGTGGGCTTTGCAATCTCCAGCCATTGCAACAGGAAATCGGAAAACATCATATCATCCTGCACGGGCGTACACTCTGGCTCAAAGGTCTGTCTTGTCTGCATCAGCATTTTCTCTGCCCTCTTTTTGTTTCCCTTAACGGGCAGACCAATGGGAAACCATTTGGTTTTTCTTTTTCCCGTTATGTCGGGATAGCTTAAAACCATTTAAAAAAAGCCTTTCTTCTCTTGCAGATGTCCTGCTACCATAAAATAATATCCTCCTTTTTGTAGCACCTCTGGGCTTCTGCTGTTGACCGTCTTTATTATAGAAAAATCAGTCTTGAAAGTCCAATGTGCAAATTTAAGGGTTTGGGACAGTTTGCAGATTCAACCGCAAATAGGAAAGCAGGTGGATTTTGGGTACTCTGTACGCTCTGCCTACCTTTAAATGTTCGACTTTGTTCTCTCGAAGCAGCTGATAGCCAGTCTTGCTGCTTACGCCAAGAGCCTTGCTCATTTCCTCAACTGTCAGAATATCGGGGTATTCTTTGAGGATTGAGCCATATACTTCGCCAAAGCTCATACGCCGCTCCTTTCGGGCGGTATCGAACCCATTTGAACGCCAAGGCTGATAAGCAGCGGCATGACAATCGCTTCCATATTCAAGCTGTCGCGCCTTGCCAGTCGCTCTTTCAGCCGTTTCTTGTCAATGGTGCGTATCTGCTCCAACAGAACAATGGAGTCGGCGGGAAGCCCGCTAACTCCATTCAAGTCATAATGTGTAGGCAGCTTGCTCTTGGTCTGCCTGCTTGTGATAGCCGCGATAATCACGGTAAGGCTGTATCGGTTTCCTATGTTGTTGGAGATAATAAGTACGGGGCGTGTACCGCCTTGCTCCGAGCCGATAACGGGGTTAAGCTCTGCGTAGTAGATGTCACCACGCTTAATAATTCTATCCATGTGTTTGTCCTCCCATCTGGATTTAGGCAGGAGTTTCCTGCCTATGTAGCCGCCAGATACAAGGAAGCGTTTAAGGTCGGCGGGCATAAAAACAAAGCCCTGTTTCCATAGACCGCCCTGCATCTGGCTTGATATGATAGGAGCATTTCTATGTTGTCCAAAGCCAGCAAAGTTGGCTTTACACCCACGAAATGCAAATGCGTTAGATAACACTAAAATCCACCAAACGGTCAGCAGCGAACTGACGCCACGGGAATCGCACCCCAACTGTCGGTCTGACAGAGCCGCCCTCATTGCCTGCGGATTGGCTACCGCTCGGACTGTGACTGGACGGGAGTATCATTGTCCTCTTTGTGGGTCATGGCGAAATCGGGGGCTGTCCGATATTTTGAGTCGGTAGTTTCCGCTCACCACCTTTCATCGCTTCTGCTTTTCGGCAGGTCTTGGCGTACCGCTGCACACGCTTTTGCTCATCACAATCACAAAGAGAATGTATTTGGTGAATGGGTATTCGGTTGTCAAGGAGCTGTCCCCATTTCCGCTATACAAAGGAAAATGGAGCGAAGGCTTTTTCGCCTTACACCCCATAGTCCTCGGCAACGCCCGTTTTTGGACGCTACTTCAAATATTTTTTAATTTTTTCTCTGAGTCGTCTCATGCGCTTGCAGACCGCCTGCTCAGTCAAACTGAGGGTCCTTAACTTCAATCAAAACTTCCTGCTTGCACTTCGGACAGTACAGCGGATAGTTTTTCAAAACAGTATCCTTTCTGATTTTATTGCGGGTTTTATTTCCGCAAAGAGGACATAATAGCCATTCTACCTGCTTCATATTGTAACCTGCCTTTCACAAGTAGTTATTATATTTACAGTACATTTACTATATCATTCTGCGATAAGCTTCAGTAACACAATTTCTGGACGGTTATTAAATCGAATGGGGATAATACTATTACCAAGTCCTCTGCTGACAATCATATTTGTATCACCTTTCGTGTATAAGCCTGCATCATATCGGGGGAACAATCCTTGATTTGGGGCAACCAAACCACCAATGAACGGTAAACGAAACTGACCACCATGTGCGTGACCGCTTAAAACTAAATCAACACCACAATTTACACAGGTTTCAAACAATTCTGGGCGATGTGAAAGCAAAATAGTGTAATCATCTCTATCTTCGATTAGTCCCTGCAATTTCGTGTCAACCATAGCAGGAATTTCTCCAAACATATCCCCTTTAATCGTTAAGTTTGGGTCGGAAAGTCCGATAAGTGTAATTGCCTCGTCTTTATATTCCAACTGCATTGATGCATCTTCAAGCACAACTACCCCAATTGATTCCAGTCCTGTTTTAAGCTCGTCATACTGTGGCAGACTGGCTTCGTGATTACCTGTTACATAGTATGTACTTGCAATTTGAGTAGCTTCTTTTGCAAAGTCAAGTGCAATATCAATTTCAGTATGTTCCGCATCAACTAAATCCCCCGTTATTACTATGATATTTGGCTCACATTCTGACAGTGCTTGTAACAGTTCTGCATTGTTCTTCCCAAATACCGCATTATGCAGGTCTGATACTTGAGCAATTTGAAATCCGTCAAATGCAGCGGGGATACGATTGCTTGAAACAGTCACCGTACTTACCATCAAAGCTGTATTGCCCCAGATAGTCCAAATAGTCAAAGCAAGCAAAACAACAATCAGTATACATACAGAAATCAATGCTTTTTTAGATAATCTTTTTTCATGGCATCCTCCGTCTTTCCTCTATTAGGATATAGAGCCAACCTTACAAAAAGATGAATTTCAGCTTACGGTTTCGTAAGGTAGCAAAGCAGGCGGCATTTTGAGAAGCCGCCTGCTAAAAAAACTATTATTGTATATTGATTGTTTCTACAATAGACATATTATGAATTCTCTTTGTCGGTCTGTGTATGGCAATGGCTACGGAAACCAAGACAATCAGAATAATTATACCGATTTTTGGCCAAGGTATTGCCCACGGGTCTCCCCATTGGCGACTTACCAATATAGTAAACAGAAACTTATTACAAAGCAAACCGAAACACAAACCTGCTACACTACCGATGGCAGCATAGGTAAAGGCTTCTGCCGCAATCATTTTTGAAAGCTGTCTGTTGCTTAATCCAATGGCACGAAAAGCCCCATATTGTTCCGTTCGTGCGGCTACACTCATTGCAATACTGTTTATGATGTTAAAAACCGTAATCAATGCAATTAGAACTAAAAAGCCATAAAGGAACAGCCAGACGCAGTAATACACACTCAATGTGTTGCTGTTATCCATCCGTTTATCAATAAATGAATATCCTGCCCCATAGGTTCGGTGTATTTCATCCACATCGGCATCGGTAGCAGCAATCACCTTGTTGTAACGTAATCCCTCGATACCGTCTTCTATATTCAAGGCAGCCTGTAGCAGGTTGAACTCTTCGTTTTCATATACCACCTTTTTAGTCAGCCCGTAAGAGTTCAACGGCTTACCACGCAAGCTAAATACTGCTTGTGTGTTTACGTCACGGCTTTTCGTGATAGAACCACTTGCAGAGTCTCCCTCGGTAATGAATATGCAAGATTCGGTCTCTTGGTCTTTTCCCTTGCCGTCGTTGAGGTGGTAGCGGCAATCGCGCAATTTACGGTTGTGCAGGTTGGCCTTCTTGGCACGTTCACGAGCCAGTTTGGTAACACCGGCAATCGCTTTGCGTTCCTTTTCAGAGTCCTGTATCTTTTGCAACATGACTTCTGCAACCAATGGGTTTTTGTGGAGGTAATTATCCACTTCCGTCTTGATAAAGTCTCCTACATATTTATTTACGCTTACACCACCCGGAGACATGGAAGGCGAACCGAGTTTGGTTTTTGTCTGTCCCTCGAACTGGGGTTCTTCCACGTTAATGGCAATGGCGGCAACGATACCGTTACGGATATCAGCGTACTCCTGGTTTTTGTTATAAAATTCCTTGATGGTGCGGGCAATATGTTCTTTGAGTGCACTTTGGTGTGTACCGCCTTGCGTCGTATGCTGTCCGTTGACGAAGGAGTAATATTCTTCTCCGTATTGGTTGGTATGTGTGAAGGCTATTTCAATGTCTTCCCCTTTCAGGTGGATGATGTTGTATAACCCCTGTGCGGTCATGTTGTCGTTCAGCAAATCTTCCAGACCGTGGCGTGAAATGATGCGCTGACCGTTGTAAATTATGGAAAGGCCTGTATTCAGGTACGTATAATTACGCAATAACATTTCCACAAAGTTAGCTTGGAAAGAATAGTTCAGGAATAATGTACTATCCGGTTCGAAGAAAATGTAAGTTCCGCTCTCTTCATCGCTGTTTTCCGTGACATCGCTCTGAAGAATACCTTTTTCGAAAATGGCGATACGGACTTTGCCTTCACGATAACTGCGTACCTCAAAACGGTTGCTAAGTGCATTTACGGCCTTGATACCTACACCGTTCAGTCCGACGCTCTTTTTAAAAGCCTTGCTGTCGTACTTACCACCGGTGTTGAGTTTGCTTACTGCCTCGATCAGCTTTCCTTGCGGAATACCCCGACCGTAGTCGCGTACGCTGACACGGAGATTCTCCTCAATGCTTATCTCGATCCGTTTACCCGCACCCATTTTGAATTCATCGATGCTGTTGTCCATTACCTCTTTTAGCAATACATAAATACCGTCGTCGTTTTGCGTACCGTCGCCCAAACGACCGATATACATACCCGAACGGACACGGATGTGCTCCATATCGTCAAGATGACGAATGTTGTCTTCCGTATATTCTACATTGCCTTCGGGCATCAGTCCGTTGATTTCTTCCATAAATTCTTATTTAGTTGACAAGGTTTTCAGTTGACGAGTTGACGAGGGAAATGGTCTGTCTTTGTAATGGCGCAAATACAGTGCAACCCTTTGTTTCCTTGTCAATTTGTCTCTTGTTCCCTTTTATTTAATCTCTTTCACGAACGCCCTGCGCCGTTTATGCTGCTCTGTTTTAAAGTACTCCCATTGGGCTTGTACCTTGCCGTTCATCTCCAGTTCAGGGTTGCTCTCTGCAAATATAAAACCTAATTTTTGATAAACCGGAATTAAATCGGAAAATAACAATGCGTTAACACCTTTGTTCTGGTACTCCGGCTTCACTGCAACGAGCAATAAATCCAACATTTTGGCACGGCGTTTCATGAAGAGAGCCTTCAGCAGATAATACCATCCGAAGGGCAATAACCGTCCGTGTGCTTTTTGCAAAGCTTCGGACAAGGATGGCATGGAAATACCTACGCAAATCAGTTGGTCGTCGGCATCCGTGATAAGTGTCACCATACGCAGGTCTACAATAGGAAGGTACATCTTCACGTATTGGTCGATCTGCCGTTGTGACAGGGCGGAATATCCGAACAGGGGTTTATAAGCTTCGTTCATCAGTTCAAAGATGGCCTGACCGTAATCTTGGGCAATCTTTTTCGCAGATGTATATTTTTTGATTTTGAGATTATACTTACGTTGAATGAGGTCGGAGATACGTTTGTGTTTTTCCGGTATGGCATCCGGAATATAAATTTTAAATTCTACCCAGTCGGCATCTTTTTCAAAGCCCATGCGTTCCATGTGTTGCGGGTAGTAAGGGTAGTTATAGATGGTGGCCATTGTGCTGAGTTGATCGAAACCTTCGACAAGCATGCCTTCCGCATCGAAGTCTGTGAAACCCAAGGGACCTTGTATATGAGTCATTCCCCGCTCTTTACCCCATTCTTCGACCGTGCGGATCAATGCGTCGGAAACTTCGGGGTCATCGATGAAATCGATCCAGCCGAAGCGGACGTTCTTTTTATCCCAGGTCTGGTTGGCTTTATGATTGATAATGGCAGGCTACACGTCCTACTATCTGATTGTCTTTGTAAGCTAAAAAATACTCTGCTTCGCAGAATTCAAACGCTGCATTCTTCTTTTTGTTGAAGGTGTTGAGCATGTCGTCGTAAAGATCAGGAACGGAGTAAGGATTGCCTTTGTATAGCCGGTAATTGAAGCGGATGAACCGTTTCAATTCTTTCATTGTGGAAACTTTTTTGATTGTTATTGCCATAATTTTATGTCTAATGAGGGGGCAAAGATACATGATAATCTTTAAAATACCACTTTAAACATTATAAATAAGTACAACAGTATAAGCTATATAACAAAGTATCAGTATGCTGCCCTCAATGCGGGTAATCGTTCGTTTGGCAAAGAAAAGCCCGAAGAACCAAAGCAGAATACTTGAACCTACCAGTACCAGCAGATCCAGATTAGTGATGCCTGCCAGATGCAGGGGTGTAATAGAGGCACTACATCCCAGTACAAAGAAGATGTTGAAAAGATTGCTTCCGATTACATTACCGATGGCAATCTCAGGATTCTTTTTGAGAGCAGCTACGATGGAGGTAGCCAGTTCGGGTAGGGATGTACCGCCTGCCACAAGCGTCAGTCCGATGACGGACTCGCTGACTCCCAGGCTGCGGGCAATACCTGTGGCACCGTCCACAAAGAAGTTACCGCCGATGATAAGCCCTGCCAGTCCACCTATTATATATAGGGCAGACCGCCACATGGGAAGTTGCTTGATTTCTTCGTCGGGTGCTTCCCCTTCTTTCTTTCCCTGAAAGGCGATTGCAAAGGTATATCCCAAAAAGATGATAAAGAAACAGAGCAATAGCAAGCCATCCGTAGTGCTGAGAATGTTTTCTGCACTATGGTCCAGCAATACATCATTGGCACAAATCAATAGCACGATGGAAGACAGGATGCAGAGAGGAATTTCTTTACGTAACGTATTTTGGGAGATGACGATAGGAGCAAAGAGCGCTGTGCAACCCACGATCATCAAAGTATTAAAGATATTACTACCTACCACATTTCCGATGGCAATGTCTGCACTGCCTTTCAGGGCGGAAGATATGCTAACCGTCAGTTCCGGAGCGGATGTTCCGAAAGCTACGATGGTAAGTCCGATAACGATGGACGGTATATGGAAACGTTTGGCTATGGATGCAGCCCCGTCCGTCAGTCCATTAGCGCCTAAGAGTATGAGGAGAAGTCCCCCAATCAGGAAAAGAATATCCATATAAATACTGATTTTTGTGCAAATATAATTAATTCCTTTTATGATAAGTGAAAAACATTCCGTATGTTTGGTGCGTTAAACAATTTATAATTTTAAGTAACCTGATTAAGGACTTTTTATATGAAGGGAATTCGGGCGTTGTGTTTTGGGCTGTTACTGCTGTTTGCGAGTGGTGCATCCGCCCAGTTGGTAGAAAAGGTTTTAGACATCTTGAATGAAGATACATTGGGAACAGTGGTTGCTCAAAAGCCGGATACTGATTCACTGCATCTGTTGAAGATAAAAGAGGATCTGGAGACATCAAGATTGAATGAGGCTAATCTCCGGATGGAGATAGAGCAGATGAAGTTGAAGTATGATGCGGCGGACTCTCTGAAGCTGGCCAAACAGCGGTTACGTATTGATTCGCTCAGAAGAATGACTCCGGGTATTCCTGTAATTGTGGAAGGCGATACATTATATTATCTGTTTGCCAAACGTGGCGGTCACACTCCCCAACAGCGCGCCGAAATGAATGCGGCGGCAATTACGGAACTGGGCAAACGATTCAATCTTCAGCCGGATTCGGTTTATATAGACAGCAGTGATATTGTTACCGATCTGATGTATGGCAATAAAGTTCTTTCCTCTTTCACGGATCAGGATGGGCTTTGGGAAGGCTGTTCACGCGACCAGTTGGCGGCTGCCAAGCGAAAAGTGATAGTGGACAAGCTGAAAGTGATGAAGGATGAGCATAGTCTGTGGCAGCTTGGTAAGCGTATTCTTTATTTTATTCTTGTAATTGTAGGCCAGTTCCTGTTGTTTAAACTCACTATCTGGCTGTTCAATAAGCTGAAAGTCCGTATTCAACGTCTGAAAGATACTAAACTAAAGCCTATTTCTATTCAGGATTACGAGTTACTGGACACACAGAAGCAGGTAAACCTGCTTGTTTTCCTGGCAAGTCTGCTGCGCTATGCCGTCATGTTGCTTCAGTTGATTTTGACGGTGCCATTACTCTTTGCTATATTCCCTCAAACCAAAGATCTTGCTTATAAGTTGTTCTCGTATATCTGGGAGCCGATAAAGAGCATTTTCCTGGGTATAGTGGAGTATATTCCCAACTTGTTTACCATCTTTGTGATATGGCTTGCCGTGAAGTATCTGGTGCGACTGGTTCGTTATCTTGCCAGTGAAATACAGTCGGAACGGCTGAAGATAGGCGGCTTTTATGCCGACTGGGCTATGCCGACGTTCCACATTGTGCGCTTCTTGCTTTATGCATTTATGATTGCTATGATTTATCCCTACCTGCCTGGCTCCAAATCGGGGGTCTTTCAGGGAATATCAGTCTTTGTCGGATTGATTGTTTCGCTGGGATCGAGTACGGTGATCGGGAATATCATTGCAGGACTGGTTATCACGTATATGCGTCCGTTTAAGTTGGGTGACCGTATTAAGCTGAATGATACAACGGGAAATGTGATTGAGAAGACACCGTTGGTAACGCGTATCCGTACGCCGAAAAATGAGGTAGTTACGATTCCTAACTCTTTTATTATGTCTTCGCATACGGTGAATTTCAGCCAGTCGGCACGCGACTACGGGCTGATAATTCATTCGGAAGTGAGCATCGGATACGATATTCCATGGCGAAAGACCCATCAGCTTCTGATTGAAGCGGCGCTGAATACTCCCGGAGTAGTGGATGACCCGCGTCCGTTTGTACTGGAAACATCTCTTCAGGATTATTATCCCGTCTATCAGGTGAATGCATATATTAAAGATGCCAATCAGTTGGCACAGGTTTATTCTGATTTGCACCAGAATATTCAGGATCGGTTTAATGAAGAAGGCATAGAAATAATGTCGCCCCACTATATTGCTACGCGAGATGGTAATGAGACAACTATACCTAAGGATGACCTCCGGGGAAAGAAATGATGGCATTTACAAGTTATTTCCCTCGCGATGTAAAAGCATTTACTTCAGTATGTAACGGCCTTTACCGCCTATTGTAACGCTCTTTACCTCGGCATGTAAATGGAGTTACAGTGCGGGGGTAACAAAGTTACCATTTGGGGTAACATGGCTTTTACCGTGCCATCACAATTTCCGAATAAGGATAGCCGATGCCGGGAACGGCTTGCCAACTTTTGCTCACCAAATCGTAAGCATAGATCAGCCTTCCTCCCCGATTTGTATCGAATAGAACGTAAAGTTTCAGTGTCTCCGTATCTTTAGCGAGCATGGTTACTGAACGTGCCGAATTGGGGAATGTGGCGAAAGGTTCCTCCAAACTCATCGTAGCTTGATTCCAAAGACACAGATCTGTCCGGCCATCATCGGCTCTTACTATGGCATATCCGCCGGTGCGTACGTATTTGGTAGTTCCGGTGTCTTTTCCTGAGATTATTGTCCAGAAGGGAATGAGTGCGGTGGCCTGTATCGATTCGCCGGTATATACCTTCCTGCTACTTGGATCCAAGCTCAGTGCGACGGGTGTGAAACTGTTGTTTCCATTATCAGCCGAGAGTAGCAGATAACTGTCACCCTGTACACCGGGATAGCGTGTCAGAGCTTCAGGCTTTATGTCGGCGGGCAGTTCGTAGCGGTAATTCAGAGTTTGGTCAATGTCACGGGTATAGGGCCATGATCCGATGGATGCCAGCATCATTTCATTGTCAGATATTTGCTTTACGGCTATTATGGAGCTTTGGCCGTTGCAGAGAGTCAATATATTTTTGAGTCCCATATCTTGCCAGAAACGCATGGATAGGTCGTAGCTGAATACACTACGCACTCCATCTTTCGTCTGTATTCCGCAGAGGTTCTGAGTTTCAGGAACATTTGCTACGCAGGAGAAATCTTTCTGGTCTTCTGTCAGTCCCACGATGTTTGTGGGCGTGCCATTTGTGAGGTTTACGTGCTCGATGCAATTATTATAACCCGTGCTGGAATGGGAATTGACAATGCCATAGAGCTGGAACTCTTTGGGTGCTTCACCGTTGGTAACAGCAATCTCACCAAGTGTCATGATGTCACCGGAACGGCGCAGGCGTATTTTGGTTTTTGAAGCAGGGTAGTGTCCGGGCGCCAGGAAAGTGATGCTTGTGGCGGTCTGCTCCACCATAACGGGTGATACTCCGAGGGCGTATCCTTGGTAGTTCATTGCGGGCTGGTCGGGGAGTGGCCAGTATATTTCGAACATGAAGTTGTCACCGGGCTGGAAGCCTTGTGCTGAGATGGTTACTTTATCACCAGGATTGAAGCTGGTCTGTGTGGGCATTACGATATCGGTTACCAGAATAGGTTCTTTGTCTTCATCTTTGGCACATGCAGCAAACAGCAGACAAAGTAACAGAAAGAGAGATAAGTTCTTCATAGCGTTTCTATTTTTAATGCGACAAATGTAGCGTTTTCTACTGATATTCTTTCTTTTTTTGTCTGATATTATACTTCCACTCAACTTAAATCTATAGAAAGAAAATAGCTCTCGAAATAGACTTCTTTCCACGGTCTCTTTTCCTAAAAATAAATATTTTGCATAATAAATGCAACTTTATCCTTGATTATTTGGATACATTTATTGTATTTTATATCTTTGTGAGACAAAACGAGAACCTACTATTTTTTTACAGACATAAACCAAATGATGAGAGTTAATCAATTACTTGGAATGGGTGCGTGTTTCGCTATGCTCGCACTGGCAGGATGCATGGATAAAGATGTTTATGATCCTGGTAAGGATCCGACGGTATTAAAGCCGGAAAGTGAATACTTCGATTTTACCACAACTACTAATGTGGCGTTCGAGGTCAACTATGGGGAGATTGGCAGTAATGCCTTAATAGAGATCTTTACAGAAGATCCAATCTCTTACAATGAAACAGGCTCGTTCGTTATTCAGGGTGAACCAGTTTATAAAATATTTGCGGATACCAAAGGACGTTTCGTCGGCGATGTGGAATTGCCTACGGCTGCTAAAGTTGTGTATGTTTTCTCGTCTACCTGGGGTGTACCTATGTGTGTGGAAGCGGATGTGGAAAACGGAAAGGTGACGGTGAACGAGACGGACGCTGCTTCGCGGGCGGCAGCTGCTACACGGGCGAAGTCAAATTTGAAGTTAGTTACAGTCAATAATGCACAGAAAGTGTATTCCTTGGTGGAGATTAGTGATAGTTACGGAAAACCTGGGGATATCAATGGTCTGATTGAGGATAATAAGGTTATTAGTAGTAAGTTTATCAATAACGTACAAAAGGCCTTGTGGAAAGGTAAAAACAGTAAACCAGATAAATTGAATAATTCAAATTATGTGAGAGATACTGAGCACGTCAATACCACTATTGCAAAGGCCTATCAAAATGAACAAGGTCAAATCGTAACAGTGGCAGATGCTGAATTGTTCTTTACTTTTTTAACAGAATCCTGTTGGTATCAGAATGTAGTGGGGTATTATTATTATAAGACCGGTGAATGTCCTGCGGCTCCTGATCAAGTGAAGAAAATCGTTATCTTCCCGAATGCTTCGATTGCAGGTAATGTACCTTATTTGAATTGGGGCGATAGAGTGCCGGGAGGAGCTACTAATTATGGTAGTAGAAATGCTCCTTTGAAAACGAACCGAAAGGTACAACTTCTTTTCCAAGATGAGCAAGGGAACCTTTCTACGAAATTTCCAGCGGGGTATACCATCGGTTACTTTATTATTGCTGATGGTTTTCAATGCGGTAGCAAAGGCTATGACGGTTTTATAGATACAGATAAGAGTTTCGTTTACTCCAATGAAGAGTGGAATAAGAACTATCAAGGTCAGAAAGCCCGCTTTATCTCTCTTTCAGCCGAAGGGGGTACTGTGGTCTATGGTGTAGAAGATGGTGGAGACAGCAGTTACGAAGATCTCCTCTTCTGTATTGATGCGAATCCTAATGAAGCCATCCAAGATCCTGACCGCCCTGTCATAGACCCAGATGAACCGGAAGTTTCTGAAACCGAGAACAATTATATATCTTTTGCCTATGAGGATATCTGGCCTTCGGGAGGTGACTATGACCTGAATGATGTTATCATAGAATACCATCGTTCCATTACCTTCAATAAGGACAACTACGTGAGTGAGGTAAAAGAAACCTACGAACCGGTACAAAAGGTGGGTGCTGCCACGAACAGGAATGCGTTTGCCGTACAGTATGCCACAGATCAACGCGGTGAGATGGTTCTGCCATCTGGTGCTGTGGATGAAACACAGACTAATTCGATCATTCTCTTCTCCAATGCTATAGATATGAGAAATCAGAAGTTTGTGATTACCCGTACATTTGCTGCTGGCACCATGAAGAAGGATGCCTTAAAAGTTGGAAACTCAATATTGAATCCTTATATCATTGTGAACTATGAGGGGGCTGGAAAAGACAATCGTACTGAAGTGCATTTGCCAAAGTCTAAAGCTACTAACTTGGCAAATTCTGATCAGATAGGTAAAGAGGCGGATGCTTACTATGTAAATAAGGATGGAAAACACCCGTTTGCCATTTCGATACCCGGCACTTTCACTCCTGTCACGGAGACTGTGACGATAGATAAAGAATATCCCGATTTCGAGAAATGGGTAGAATCGGATGGTAAAGAATATACAGATTGGTATAAGAATTATCAGAAGTCTGCCAATTGATATTTTCCCATTGGAAAAGTAAAAAGGAAAAGATAAATAAGAGGGTGTTTACTCAGTTGCCAGGTTAATGAGCAAGGAGTAAACATCCTCTTATTTTTGTGAAAAGCTTACTGTGAGTTGCGTGTTACCGTATGCAGTATGTTTCCTTTTTTATCGATCATTCGTAGCATCAGCGTCTTTTTATCCGCAGATATTACGGAGAAACCCGGTTCAGGACTGCAAAACACTGTTCCATCCGTGGGTTTTACCTTGCGGGCAAGGGAACCGGAGGAGTTGACGATGTAATCAATATTGCTTCCCGCCTTGCGGATATGCTGGAAGTTATGAATGTGCCCGCAGATATACATGTCTACTTTGTGCTTACGGAGTATCGGATCGAGTCGCTTCTGCATATCCAGGCGTTCGCTGTCGTCCTTCGGAGTTTCGGCGTAGATGGGGTGGTGTCCGGCTACGATAATCCAGTCTTCTTTGGCATTGGCCAGCACTGAATCAATCCAGGCGAGTTGTTTTTGCAAGTCTTGTTTGCAAGCGTCGGGATAGGTGGCGGAGTCATTGCGGTATTTGTCCATCATGGGGGCTGTGTCTATCCAGACGATACGGATAGTGATTCCTTTGTCCTCAAATGCTTTTGTATAGTAGCGGGCGGGCATGGTCCAGCGGCGGCTGATGTTGGTGTAGTCCATTACTGCTTGCGTGTTGCCGCGGTATTCGTGGTTGCCAAGTACGGGAAACCAGTCAATCATCAGTTCCGGGTGGGAGTAGATGAGTTCGTAGTTGGTCATCCACAGAGGGTCGTTCACGCTGCGCACGCCTTCAAAATGGTGGATGTCTCCGGTGGCGACTACGAACTCGGGACCGACTTCTTCGGCCATGGTTCCCATCAATTCGGCTATGGGCTTCTGGTCGTAATAACCGTTACGGCCCAGGTCGTTGGCAACGTAGAAGTTGAATTTCTTGTCGAAGATGGAATAATCCGTTATCTGTGCGGTTGCCCAGTTGCTGAGGAGGACAACTAAAAGGAGAAAGAATACTTTTTTCATTATTATATTGATTTGATTGTTATTAATTTGTTGGCGGAATTAATTAGCTTCCTTTCTGTTGCGGTTATGAACTGAAAAAGCAGAGTAGTGGTGCATATTGTTTACAAATGATGTGTCCTCCTATAATAGTCGTATATTGAACCTAATTCACTCGTATACTGAATGCCATTCACTCGTATACTGAATAGGGTTCAGTCGTATACTGAATGCAGCATATCCTATAAGCATTGATATTCAAGATATTACGAAGCATCCTCATCCTTTTGATAAATTACAACAAATATTCCAAATTACACCATTATCTGCTGACGTTACATACTAAATGGAAAGCCCCAACAGACCTGTTTATTATAATATCACCAATAGCGAACAAAACTATAGGTATAAATATCATCTCCTGTAGTAGTTCCTTCATATAGTTTATAGCCTTTTATATCACCATGATAATCAACTAACGGAGAACCATTATAATCCATTTCGTAAGTTCCTTTCGTTTCTCCTTTCGGAATAGTGATTGATGCATTGCCGTCATACTTTCCCCCATCATTGTATGCTTCGTATGGGATTCTGCAGCTTATATCTTTTTTTACGGGATAAGTTGTGGTGGCAGTAAAGACAGGATGATTGGAATAAAGTTCCTTTACGGAAATTTCAATACGATTATCCGTTCCGTTTTGAGTAATACCAACTGTCAATGTCTTATTAGATCCCGGCTGTTTCAATACAATTTTTCCACTTCTAGGGGAAGAAGTATTGTCCTGGGCTACTACCGATAGAACATATA
>OFFJ01001514.1_pt1 | contig 16828 bp, 19 predicted proteins | sample 1521261 | NCBI WGS metagenome assembly OFFJ01 (sample SAMEA3504122, study PRJEB24116) | mouse gut metagenome | biome: mouse gut; feature: mouse-associated habitat; material: faeces | place: Denmark | collected 2011 | reverse complement strand
GGAGTAGCGGCTTTCCAGTAGCGCCCGCTTGTCGATGATGCAGGCCTTGAGATCGCCGGGAAGCGTGGCATATACGCCGGTGGCCTCGTCGTTCAGCGTCTGGAAGAGCTTGGAGGCCCGCCAGGGGGTCGGCTCCGCCGCCGTTCCGTTGTTGGTATTGGTGTCGTTGAACACTTTGGTGCCCGCCAGGCAGTCGCGGGAGATAAAGTCGATGTGGTGGCCGATCTCGATGTCGCCGCAGCGGTGGTACTGGTCAATGCCCGCCACCTCCATGACAACCTTCTCCCCCGTGGTCAGGGTGATGGGCTTATAGTCGCCGATGCGCATCCCCTTGAAGTTCCCGGCCTGGATGCGGGCCTGCAACGCGGCCCAGCTCTCCGGCAGCTCCTTCCCGTAGGGAACACCCCCAGAGAGCACCATGACCGACAGAAGGTCCAGCGCCCCCTGCACCGTCTCCGCCTCCAGGCCGCTGGCTGCACCATCATAGGACACCTGCGCGGCGCTCACAGCAGTCTCGTCATCCGCCGTAAACTCGAAGGTATGCGGCCCCTCGCCCAGGCTCTCCTCCATCTCGATCTTCCCGCCGCCAGGCACCGTCACTGCGTCAGGCGGGACAGGCGGCTCCTGGGGGACGGCCTTTCCCTCAGCGTTGAACCCCACCACCTGGCCTGATTTACCCTCAAACTTATCCTGCTTTTGGCTCAGAAGATCAATCAGATCGTTGTGGTCCTTTGCCGTAAAGTTTCTGCCGACGGGCTCGCCCGCCATCCAGGTCCTGGCCTCCCCCTCCACGCCTCGCTGGCAGCCGGAGAGGGCGTCCGCCGTCTTGGCGGCGTAAAAAACGGTTTCTCCCGTCTCATCCGTCCCGATAGTGGCGAGGTTCGGTCCGTCCGGAAAACAGGACACGTCTGCCACCGGAATAATCGTATCCGCCGCGCCAATGTTGTCCGCCAGCACGGTCTGAGGCGAAAAGGCGATGCCGGGATAAAGCGTCGTACTCATAGCAAATTCTCCTTTTTATACCGTCATATCTCCACGGGATTGGACAAAGCCCTGGATCATCAGATCTAGGGAGATATAAGCCAGATCGTCTGGCCGCACCTCCAGGGACAGCCAGCTCCCCCTGGGGATCCTCCTGTCCTTGTCCAGCAGATAGCCGGTGATGTCCAGCTCCGCAGTGCCCCCGGAGAAGTCCGCCTTCTTCACCCCGTTCACGTACAGAGCAAACGCCTTCGGGTTTCCAAACCGGAAGATGCCCGGTGTGATGCTGTGGGAGTGGGCGGGGACGGTCACCTTGTGGGAGTGTCCCCGGATGGTGATGGTGTGCCGGTGATTTGGAATGGACACCTCATGGGTGTGGCTGGGGATCCGCACATCGTGGGTGTGACTGGGGATAGATACATTGTGGGTGTGACTGGGGATAGAGATACTGTGGATGTGGCTGGGAATTTCCACGCGGTGCGTGTGGTCCTGAAAGGTCACCCGGTGTTGATGGGAGCGGACATAGCGGAATCTATGCCCATGCTTGTCCGATCCTCCCAGCTCCGTCTGGCCGTAGTCGTACACCACGTTGATGCCGCTGGTTCCTGTATCCGTGGTGGACCCGCCGCCCCCCTCGGAGGTGGTGGAGGCCCCGCCGCCTGACGAGCTGGTGGTCTGGCTGCCGCCGCCGGAGGAGCTGGTGGTCTGACTGCCGCCTCCAGCTGAACTGGTGGCCTGGCTCCCCCCTCCGGAGGAGCTGGTGGTCCTGGTGGCCCCGCCGTCGGAGCTGGTGCGGGTCTCGTCGTCCGTAGTGGAGGAGGTGACCACCTTTGCCGCGTCGCTCTCCGTACTCTTGGAGTAGGCCCGAAAGCGGCCTATGCGGATCTTCACCAGGACCTTGTTGATGATCCGCATCTCCTCCGGGATGAAGAAATCCATCACCGCGCCGGAGGCGCTGTCGCAGTTGGCCTGAAGGGCCTGGCTGTAGATCTGCGTGGCCCCCTGGGCGTAGGTCTCCTCAATCCGCTGACGGTCCGCCAGGTCCGCCACGGAGGACGCGATCGATGTCTCCCGGTTGGCCACCACAAGGGAGGAGAGCGCCGCGTCCTCGTGGTTCCTCGTGATCTCCGTAATGAAGGTGTCCACAGGCTCCCCGTTCTCCGGGTCCATGATCCGGACCCGCTTCCCGACGGCGGCCCGGTCAAAGTCGGAGGAGGTCATCTCCTGAAAACCGATCTCATAGGAGACCATGGGCTCCTGTAATTCCCGGAGCATGGCCTCCGCCGCGGCCTTGAGGGAGGCCGGGTCCTCATAGCGCCGGTCCACCCAGACCCGTTCAATGATACCGTACTTGTCTGTGATGGACCTGGGGCTCTGAAGGTAGGGCACGCCGCTGTTGACGGAGCGGATGTCCAGCTGATTGACCCCCTCGCCGTAGCCCAAAGGATAGAGCCTGGTGGCGATGCTCTGTGGGTCCCGCCCCCGCTGGTAGCTGGTCATGTTGTGCCGCCGCCGGATATACATCTCCGGCCGGCCGGACGTATCCAGCCGCTTCAAAGACAGCCGCCAGGGATAGACCGCCGTATTTGTCACCCACATGTATGGGCCCGCCAGAGGAGCGGCGATGGAGAAGAGGGCGGAAAGCAGGGATTCCTGCTCCCAGCCGTACTCGAACTGGTTCCGGTAGTCGCAGGCATCCAGAACCCAGTTCCGCACCAGCTGGTGGTCCAGCACGTACCGGATCACGTCCGCCGTATAGGTCCCCAGATTGCCCACCACATGGTAGCCGTACAGGATATTGTCAATGAGGGTGGCCAGCACGTGCTCGCACTGGTAGGCGACGCTGCCGGTCTCGTCCATGTATAAGCTCTCCGGCATGATCCGGTAGAGCTCCCCGCCGTTGTGGCGCACATAGTGGAAGGGCTTGCAGAAGCGGTTTTTCAGATCGCTGTACGGCAGGGAGAAATAGAGATACCAGACCGCGTTGATCCGCTGCTGTTCGGATGAGGCGTGGGCGTTTTCCGCAATGGCCACCCGCCGCAGGGCTCTGTCAAAAATCTCAATCATAGGTAGCGCTCCGTGTAGATGAGCTGTCCCTCCAGCCGCCCGCCGCTGGCGCTCTCCACCACCAGACGCAGAAGGCTGCGGGAAATGTTGATCCAGTCCCCGGACTGGGTGTGCAGGGCGTTCTCCCCGTTGAGCAGGACGGAGAACAGCTCGCTGTCAATCCGCAGCTCCCCGCCTGGCGGGATGGTGAGCTGAAGGGTGGTCCGCTCCGTGGTCTGGGAGGTGGCCTCCAGCATGGATGTCAGCACCTCCGAGGCCAGCAGCGCCCCGGGTATGTTCTTGCTCCCGGCCGTCTCCGATGTCAGGCTGTCCGGCAGCTCCAGCCGGGTGGGGAGGTTCTTGGAGCCGTGGACCGCCGCCGCCAGCGCGTCCCCGGAATTCAGCGCGGCGGGGGTGTTCTTGCAGCCCCTGACGGCGGCGGTAAGCGCCCCGGCAAAGGCCGCCTCCGTCACCACGTCCGCCGACATGCGCGCCGCCGCCGTCAGGCTGTCCTCCTCAGTGAAGGACGCGATGACAGAGACAGTCCCCCGGGCGGAGCCCTGTAGGGCCTCCGCGTACCGCTCCCGGACAAAGACGGGCACCGCCGCCCCGGCCAGCGCACCCAGGGCCTCGGAGAAGGTCTCCGCAATGCCGGTCTCCCGCTCCTCCCGGTTTACTGAGTAGCGGAGCCGGCTGTATCGCCGCTCGCCGGTCATCAGTTGATCCCCACCTCAACGGCCCCCTCGGCAATGGTGGGCATGTAGCCCCGCTTGAGGTCCACCGTCTCCGTCAGGGCCTTGATGTACACAGGGTCCCCGGAGGATGCGGCGGAATAGAGGGCGGAGTGGGTCCAGGTGCCCCAGGCAGTGGAGGGCCGGGGAAAGGACGCTGCTGCGGCGTTCCGCACGATGATCTGGCCGGAGGGCTGCTCCGCCGGCGCGCCGAAGGTGAGAGCCAGGCGCTGGTAGTTCTCCCCGGACAGCTCGGATCCGGAGGCCTCCGGCGAACCGTTCCACAGGGAGAAGTAGGGGGTAATCCCCTGCACCGTGGTCCCCCGGAAGAGGTTGAGCACCTTTGTCTTCCACGTCCGGGACAGGTTGCCCGTGAGATAGAACAGCACATCCCCGGCCAGGAACACCGGCGGCTCCTGGGCTCCGATGACCAGGGGCTCAATGAGCTCCCCCCGGGCCAGCATGTTTCCGCCGGTCAGGGAATCCATCACGCCGATATGGGTAATGGTGCCCACCGCCGCGTCAGGCGTGGGAAAGGTGATGTCCGTCAGGTTCTGGATCCCCATGCCGCCGTTGGCGTCCGCCGGAGGGGTGAAGGTGATCTCCATGCGCTTGTAGCCCGTGTAGCTGACCTCCGTGCCGCTGGCTCCGCTCTCGCCAGGATCGTTGAGGTACAGGGCCAGGAAGCACTTGGCCGGAGCCGGGAAGGTAACGCCCCGCAGGACGTTGAGGACGCCGCTCTCCAGATAGTCGCAGGCGTACATTGTCAATCACTCCTTTTTGTGTTGTCCCGCTCCCCGGCTTATGATAAAATGGCGTCGAGGAGGTGGTCTATATGACGATTCAAGCATTAATCCTACTGTCCCGATTAAAAAAAGTTCAAATGAATGAGGCCGGGACGGTTTATTTCGATAGAGATCATTTGACTTTTTCCACCGTCCATGAGGAAAACGCCCCCTCCAGGGAAATCAGCGTGAAAAACTGGCGCTATTCGTTGGATTCGGTCTTGTCCTATCTGAAAAAGCGCGATCTTGTCATGATGGACGGTCTTTTAGGGGAATATGTCCGGGTCACGCATGATGGCTGGCGCATTTGGCAAACTGCGATTTCCAGGCTCGCGTGGTTTCTGTTTTCCTCTATTCTTGTTCCTGTTGCTGTTTCTGCTGTTACGGCGCTCATTGCGCTGTGGATCGCGGAGTGGTCTTAGGGAATCACCCCAGCTGCGCGGAGAATGACAAGCGTTGTAATAGCGCTTGTAAAAACGCTGAACAGTATTCGCAGAAGGTTTATGTCAAACTGCCGCACTTTCTTTTCAAACTCCCGTCTGTCCATATTTCTCCCCTTTTATCAAACGTAAGAATACAGAGCTGTCTTAATCCCCGGAAGGAGCTTAATCACTCCTTTTGATCGCTGTAATGGTCACATTGAGGACATTTGCCAGGGAGGGGTTCCGCAGGACGATGAGGCAGGGCGTCTCCGCCGTGCCCCGGTACGCCACCGGGTTCTCCCCGGAGGCGATGGGCTGGGTCACCGTCCGCCCCAGGGCAAAGGGCGGGTTGCAGGACCAGGTCAGGGTAAATTCTCCGTATTTGAGGTGCTGCGCCATAGGCGGCGCGCCGGAGAGGCTGGCCATATAGTGCTTGTCCGGCTCCTTGTCATAGGAGAGCCGCCCGGAGCCGGAGAGCCAGTAGGCGATCTCCCGGCAAATCTCCGGAACAGTTTTCCCTGCGGGACACTTGAAGGCGCACAGAATGGTCTCCAGCCGCTCATCGTACACGTTTCCCCGCACACCCTCATAGCTGCCGGACCGGCCGGGGATGGTGATCTTTCCCTCCCGGCGGGCCGGGAGAATGGTCCTGGCCTGATCCTGTGTGTAGATGCCGAAGGTGCTGCTATGCACCCCATGGAAGGAAAAGCCGCTCACAGCATGCCGCCTCCTCTCGATCTGAGCTCCCGCGCCGTAAGATAGTACAGCTCCTGGGCCACCCGCTGGGCGTCCCCCTCCTTGCGGACCTCCATCCTGTCCACGTAGATCTGGATGGGCGGCACATCTTCCCAGCGGTTGGAGACCGTATCCGCAGGGGCGGCGGTCCGGTTGTCCACGGCCTGGGGCACGCGGAAGGTGGAAGGCATGGCCCGCTCCATGCTGCGCAGGGCGGCCTGGGCGGATTCCTCGTAGGCGGCGGCCAGGCTGGCCTTCTCGCGCTCCACGCCCTCGATGATCCCCAGGATGTCGTTGCTCCCCATCTGCATGAACTTCTTTGACGGCGAGTGCTGGTCCACCTCACGCTTGTAGGCCTCCATCGCCGCCCGGCCCATCTCGGCGTACTCCGCTGTCAGTTCCCGCTTCATGCTGGCCGTGCCGCTTATAAGACCCTGTATGTTATTCTCGCCGATGGTGTACGTTTCATCAGACAGATCCATATCCTGGATGGCATCCTCCAGATCACGGACAAGATCATCCATCCGTTCCTTGAAGTCAACTTCCATATCTGCTACGGTATCGGAGAAATTCCTTTTTCCCTCCTCTACCTTTGCAAGCTCTTCGTTCAGAGCCTGGATATCCTCCTCTCCGCCCTGAACAATCGCCGCAAGGATCTGCGCGGATTCCTGACTGCCATCGGAGAGCTTGCGCACCAGGCCCTCATCTACGCCAAGCTCCATAGCCCGCTGGATGTTTGCTGCGTAGGTCTCCATATAGGAGACCTGCCCCTTGAGGGTATCAATCAGACTGTCAATGGATGTCTTGGCGGTGCCGTCCATCTTCTCGAAGAGACCCATCTGTTGGTTTAGGCTCTCCATGGCCTCCTCATAGGTTTTCTCATAGGACGACTGGAGCCCTTCCAACTCAGAGACAAGCTCCTCCACGCGGGAGGTCATCTCCTCGGTCTTTTTTATAGTCTCTGCTTGCCGCTCTCCGTATTCCCGGGACGCTTCCTCCAGTGCCGCGATCTCCTCAGCATTGGCTTTTTGAGCCTCTGTGAGGGCATCAATGTTATTTTGCAGGGTGATTACGCTCCCGGAGCCTGTCTCACGGGCCTCGTTCAGCGCAGCCTGAGCAATCTCCAGTTCAGAGGCAATCTGCTTTTGTTCGGTGTAAAGCTCGCTGATCCTGGAAACCTGAGCTGCGTACTGCTCCTGCGCCCCGGCCTTTTCCACCAACCGTTCCAGGGCATCATTGGTCATATTAATGGAATCGCTGGCGGCATCGTAGGCCAGACCTAAATTAGGCACAGCCTCGTTGAGTTCCGCCACCTTCTGGGCAATAATTTCCTTCTGGGCAGCGGATTTATCCTCCACCGCCAGCAGCTCCTCCAGCACGGCCAGGGAGGCGGCGGTGGACTGCTGGTGTCCCTCCATGGTTACTATGAGATCATCATAGGCCGCTTTGGTGTCCTGTAGAGATGATGTAAATGCTTTAATCTCCTCATCGGCAGATGTGGTCATCACAGCAAAGGCTCCAATGGCAGTCACCGCTGCGACAGCAGCGGTTGCAATAAGTGTAATCGGATTAGCTACTGCTATAGTAGCATTCAGTGCGGCCGTTACGGCTGTGATGGCTGCAATACCGGCGGCCAGCGTTCCTAATCCCGTAACACTGGCTGCGAGTGCTTTTACAACAGCTGGATGCTCTGCAACAAAATCGGTTGCCCATGTAAATGCGTCCGCTCCTGTATCGTAGAGATTTTTCAAAGATGGATTAAGCTGGTCACCGATGGCGATCTTTAAATTTTCTGCGGCGGTTTTCATACGTTGGTGGGAGTTCTCTGTGGTGTCGGCCATGGTTTTGTAGGCTGCCTCTGTAGCTCCGGCACTATTCTGCATCTCGCCCAGAACGCTATTAAAATGCTCCGCGCCCTGGTTAAAAATAGACAGAGAGCCCACACCAGCCTCCGTGGAACTCCACAGCTCGTTAAACGCGGTGGTGTTCCCGTTCACACTGTCCCCAATGATTGCCAGGATATCACCTAGAGATGCGCCGTTCTCTGTAAGTGCCGCAAAAGACTGCCCAGTCTGCTCTTGAAGAACTGCTGCGGCCTTAGAGCCGGAATCTCCCAGTTCGCTGAGCATTGCTTTGATTTTTGTACCAGCCTCTGACGTTTCTGTACCGCTGGCGGTAAGTACTGCATAGGCCGTGCCCAAATTATCCAGCTCGACATTGTAGGCAGATGCTAAAGGGATTACACCGCCTACTGATTTTGCGAGTTCATCAACACTGGTCTTGCCCTTATTCTGTGTAGTTATGAGAATATCGGAAACTTTCACGGCCTCATCGGAAGACAGCTTGTAGGCATTGATGGCAGTAGTGAGTACATCCACCGCAGTCTCCGTTTGCGTGAAACCCCCAACAGCCAGCTTTGACGCCTGCGCGACAGTATCCACAGCTGCGGCAGTATCCACACCGGCAGAAATAGCTTGGTAGGTGGCCTCCGCGATGGCCGAGGCAGACTTACCTGTCTCGCTAGATAAGCTGATGATCTGCGCCTTGATTTCATCCATGGATAGGGCGGAGGTATCCGCGATAGTGGCTACCTTGGCTATGGAGGCCTCAAAGCCCTCAGCGGCGGCGGAGCAGTCCATCAAAGCTTCTGCGATTTCCTGAACGCCTTTGGCGATCCCGGCGGACGCCAGAACGGCGGCCAATTGGTCAATGGCAGATTTAGATTTATCCCCGAAATCCGCTGAACTGTCCCCGGCCTCCTTGACCTCTTTCCCGTATTGGTCAATGGACTTTGCGCAGCCGTCCGCGCTGGCGGCGGCCTCCTCCAGGTGCTGGCTGTTTTTCTGCGCGGCCTCGGAGAGGCTGTTCTGCTCGATTTTCGCGCTGTTGAGCTGCTGCTGCCAGCTCTGCACGCCCTTGACGGCGGCGGCGCTGGCGGCCTCGGCCTCCTGCTGTACCTTCGTCCACTTCTCGATCTCGGCGGTCAGCTGGGCCTGCTCCTGCTGGGTGTCGCCGGTGCTGGACTTCAGCTTTTCCAGCTCGGCGGCGTATTGCGCCACCTTCTTCCCCGCGTCGGCTGCCGCGTCGGCGTAGGCCTGCTGGTGGCTCTGCGCGTTCTTCAGCGCGCTTTCCAGCAGGGACACCTTCTTAGCCTGCTCCGCCTGCATGTCGGAGAGGGCCTTGCCCTTGGCCGTCAGGGCCTCCATGCTGTTGGCGTTGTTCTTATACTCGCTCTCCGCCAGGGCCAGAGAGGATTTGAGGGTCTTCAGCTCCGCGTTGCAGGCGGAAAGGGCCTGCTTATATTGGGCCTCGCCCTCAATGGCCAGCTTTGTGGATATGGTTCTTGTCGCCATCAGTCATCCTCCTTTTTCTTCCGTGCCCCGTGGTCCCGGAGATACAGCTCCCAGAGGTCCCCGGCCTCACCCGGCGTGGACAGCAGCGTCTCCCCCCGGGTGAGGCCGCAGGCGGCCCCGATACGGATATAGTGGGCCCGGGTCACCCTGTTTTTTTTTGCTCATTGAGCTCTGCCAGTCCCAGATCAACCTCATCGTTCTCCGGCTCCACCTCCCGGCCATAGCCCAGGGTGATGGCGGAGGTCACCGCCAACTTCAGCCGCGCCAGATCCGCAGGGGCCAGAGAGGCGGAAACGCCGTCCTCCTCCAGAATGGGCTGGGGCGTATATCCCATCTGCCGCCGGGCCAGCTCTCCCTGCTCCGCCAGTATGGCGGCCGCCTTGCAGGCGGCGGCAAAGCCGTCCCGGGTGTTGGCGGACATGGTGTCAATGAGTTCCCTGGTCCCGCCGAAGCGCTCCTCCAGCTGGAACATGGCCTCCACGGTAAAGCACAGGTACCGCTCCCGGCCGGCCAGCTCAAATCTTACTGCTCGCATGTCTCAGCTCCGTCCCGCCTGCGCCTCCGCCGGTATTCGCGTCGGCGCTGGCCGGCGCAAACGCCTTTACCCAGGCGAGAGCCTCCGCCTCGGTGTCAAACTCTTCCGTAAAGCGCCAGTCTCCGCTGTTGCAGGGGAAGATAATGAAGGTTGTGTTTGTGGTGCCGAAGGTGATGCTGTCGGTCTTGGTGTTGGCGGTGTCGCTGCCGAGGGAGGCCTTGACCAGGGGGAAGTAAATGCCCTTGTAGAGGACCCTCCGCCGGCGCATGAGCTTTTTGTAGTAGGCCAAACCGCCGGGAGGGGGATCGTCCTGGATGTTGTACCGGACCTGCTTCCCCTCCACCTGGACGCCGTAGACCTCCGACGCCACATCGTCCAGCATGTCGTCGGTCTCCATAGCCAAAGAGCCGCTGACAAACTCATCCACGCTCTCCGCCAGCTCATCGTCTGCGTAGAGCTTACCGGAGGCCATCTGTAGGGTCACATCCGCCTTCACCAGCCGCCCGATCTTCACCGGGTTGTCCTCATAGACGGGGAGCTTCCCCTCCGGCTCCTCTTTGATCTTCCTGAAATAGGGGTTTTTCGCGCCAAAACTTGCCATAACTGTTTATCCTTTCCCTAGAATCCCATGGATTCCAGCCACTTGTCGTATTCCTTGGCCGCCGCCTCAATGGCGGCGTCTTTGCACTGCTCGTTGGCCCGCTGGATAAAGGGCCTGGGGGGCTGACCACGCTTGCCGAACTCGTTGACAAAAGCGATCTCCGCGTTGCGGGTGGTGGATTTCTTGTTTTTGCCCCGGGTGCGGGTCCCCTTGAAGACAACCTGCACGGACTTCCCGTCCTTTGTCCGCCGGACGCGGTCTGTGGAGATGGAATCCGCCAGCTTCCCGGTGGCGTATTTTCCTTTCAGCATCCCACGGGCGGTCTTTTTCTGGGCGTCCACGGCCACATCCGCCGCCGCCCGCAGAACGCTGTCCGGGACGATGTCCGCCCCCAGGAGGCCGTCGAAGTCAAAAACGCCCTCCACGCTCAGTCTGGCCATCCGGATCCACCTCCTCCGCAATCTCGCACTCGAATACAAAGTGCTGTCCCTCCTGATCGCTGGCATCGTAGCAGCGGGGCCAGGTGAAGCCCGCCTGGTGCAGGGCCAGCTTTGTCTGCCGCACTCTCCGGGTGTAGTTCCCATCCAGAGGGGCGAAGAAGTGGACATTCACCTGCCACAGCTCACACCCCGGCTCATCGTCCGCCCAGTCCTCCCCCTGGGAGGAGCAGGCGAAGGTGTAGTACCGGGGCGGCAGGTCCGTTGCGGCGGCGTACAGCAGGGACTTCTCCACCGGGTCCCCGAAACTGCCCAGCGCCGCAGTGATCCTTGCCTCCACGCTCATCGCGCCGCCTCCTTCCGCTGCACCGTTACCTCCAGCCAGCAGTGCCGGTCCTCCACGTCGTCCACACTGACCACCTCATAGGGGACCGGGTCCTTTCCCTTGTAGACCAGCAGCGTGGGGACGATCCTGGGGGAGTAGCGCATGGTCAGCTTTGCCGGCTGACGGAGCTTCAGCTGCATGGCGGTGAACACCTCCGCGCCGTGGGCGTTGACCCACTTGCAGTGGACCGCCTGCTCCCGGCCCTGGCTGTCATGGAATACCGTCTCCTCCCGCTGGTGGGGGCTGCCCTCGCTGTCCACCTCCTTCACGGTCCGCCGGAAGTACACCAGGGTCCGCAGCTCCCCGGCCATCGCCTGCTTTGCCAACCTTGATACCTCCCTTCTGCAAAAAATAAATCCGTCAGTCTGCACTGAATACCAGACTGACGGATTTGCGCTGTTCAATTTTACGGAATAGAGAATCAGAAGAAATCTTCAAAGTTAAGGGATATGAACTTGCTGGGGAGGCACTCATTAGTGATAGGAACGCCCCAGGTATTCAGCACGGTCCTGGTCATCGCGCCAACCTCCTGCGGGCTCTGTCCCATGTCCAGCATCACCCGCCGGGTGACCCAGATCAGATTCGCCAGCCCGCCGGGGGATACATCCGGCATCTTGGTTTTGACAACCTGTACCGGAGCGGGGCGCATACTGTAGGAGCCGGTCTTGCGGATGGAGGGCAGGACCTCGGATGTAACCCAACGCTTGAACTTCTTTGTGTCCGGCAGCCGGCTGGAGAAGATCAGGCTGTACAGGCCGCTCTCGTTGATGATGGTCATTGCTCGGTTTTGACCTGACCCGTCAAATCGACGGGTCAGCTTATCCTCATCGTCAACATGCCTTCTCAAGGCTTGATCTGGATCACCATATCCCAGCGCCAGGGCCACATCCTTACCAACCAGCCAGGGTTCGCCGTCAACCTCAACGGCACGGACTTTTCCAAACTCGGGGTTATTGAAAATCATAGGTTCATTCATGCTGTTATCTCCTAACTTAAATTCGGTGTAAAGCAAAGAAATAAATGTCTTTCATTGCTTTGTCATCTGCCAGAAGTAAAATACGGACGATGCTTTTAAACAGATCAGCATTACTCATCTCCGCACCTCCGCCTTCGCCGCGCGATAGCCTTTGGCCTTGCCGTAGTTGAATGCCAAGCAAACAACATCAATTGGTATTTTCGCTGTGGCATTGGCCAATTCCACAAGTTCCATGAAATTCATTTGATAAGAATCATGCTTAGCCATCTTCGTCCGCTTGATGTACCGCTCCATTTTCTCAATCTCGCTCATATTGAAAACCTCCTTGAAATTGTCCGGGAGGTCTGATATAATCAGATTTACCAAACCTCCGGGTGTTGGTGAGTGGAAACAGTCTGTTACTTGTTGAGGGTCACAGGCTGTTTCTATTTTTCTTGGCTCCAAACTGTTTCTACATACTCCTCAAGCCGATTGATTGCTACTCGTACTGCATGGCTTCTGCTAGTTTCCATGGCAGCAGCACACTTGTCTAATTTTTCAAGTGTTTTTTCGTCCATTCGGACACGAAGCATGTAGTCTTTGGGACTTTCAGTTGGGCGGCCTATCTTTGATGCAGCCACATATTCACCTTCCTTTCGTTGCTACAAAAGAATAATAGCATTTGTAGCAACATAAGTCAAGAGGTTTTTCTAAAATTTTTTTATGTTGTAATAGGGTATTTATTGCTTGACATTGTCGAAGCTTTGGGCAATAATTTAGTATTGTTTGGGATCCCTACTCAAGAACTTATGGAGGAAGATTATGAAAAAGTTGTACCGCATTCTTTGCATTACTCTACTGATAGCGATTCTCTTATCCGCATGTGGAAATACCGTCACGCCAGAAGCATCAATTTCTCTTGAAGAATACAAAATCATGGTTTCAGATTTTAACTCCCGTATTATGGAAGAATCCGTAATCTTGGCCAATGCTGGTATGTCTGAGTATAACTATTGGAAAGCATATTCTAGTCTTCCAATGTATGGGGAGCTTGATTATCAAAAAATGGCAGAAGCTGCGATGGAGTGGCTGTCCGAGAACTCTGATGCTGATGCAGAAACCGTCAAAGCTGCTTATGATGAATTGATTGTTGCTTCTATAAATATTTCCGATGCGAACATTGATGGAGAAATTCCAGAGGAGCTCCCGGAATTGGTTCAAGCCCTTTTTGGCGCTTACCACGCTTTGTATTCCCTTGTGGTGGAGCCATCTGGTGAGATTGGAGATTTTCTCATTCAGCTGAATAATCATGTGAATGCAATAATGGCCTTTAACGAAGATATTTCTGCTTTGATAGAAGAGGCTTAACAGGCTATGAAGATTGCGCGTGAGGGCGAGGCCGACGGCCTCGCCCCACTTGTTTTCCCTTGCCTTTGGCAATCAATGGTTGCAGTGCAAATCCGTCAATCTGGTATTCAGTTTTCAAGGTGCAAAAATTGGTCCTGGAATGTGTCCAAGCCGGACACATTCGTGGCTTTAATGGACTTCCGTCCGTTTCAGCTGGTTCACCGTGTGCCGGAAAGCCGGATTCTCAACGGCCGCGCCGGATACCGTGATCTCCCGCCTGTCCCAGCCGTCCAGCACCAGCGCGTTGACGCACAGGTCATACTGCGCCCGGCGGGGCGTGCCCTCCGGCGGCTCGGAGACACCGGCCTGGGCCATGTAGGCCAGCGCCGCGCCGTACAGCGTCTCGAGCAGCGCCGTGACCTCCGGATCCTCCGCAAACTCCGTCAGCTTGCAGTAGGCCAGCAGAGCGTCCCTGCGCTCCGATGTCAGTGGGGCCATGGGCTACTCCGTGGTCTCGCCGCCGGGGGCGGCGGGGGCGGTGATATAGCCGTTGACGAATGCCTCGTCGTCCCAGGCGGTGCAGTCGTCCCGCAGGGAGCCCCGCCAGATGGTCATATCCTGCTCAAAGGCGTTGAAGCTGCCCACAACGGCGGAATCGGACACCTTCACAGAGAAAGACCGACGGTCCCAATAGACCACGCCCTCCTTCAGATATCCCAGGATCATGGGGATCTTCCCCTCTGTGGTGGGGATGGTGTCGTTGTCGTAGGTCTTCACCGGCAGGGTGTGGGGCCCCACGCACAGCCTCAGCTGCTGGGGATTGGCCGGGTTGGGCGTGAGCAGGTAGCGTCCGTTGGCGTCCTTGAGCGTGCCCAGCCACAGCAGGCCGTCGTCGTTGGTGATGAGCTTGCTGACGTCCCGGAAGGCGCTGCCCAGGCCAACCCATGCCCGCAGAATGCCGTCCAGATCCTTCAGGTCCTTGGCTGTCTTGGCCGCGATCACGGCCAGAATCTCCTTGTTGGCGGTGACCCGGGCCTCATCGGCCAGCCACTGCTGGGCCAGGGCGGCAATGTTGTTGTCGCTGTCCTCCAGCAGCTCGTTGGTCACGGGCAGATAACCGCCCCGCTTCTCGATCTCATAGCTGATCGTGGTAAACTGGGGCGTGGCAACCTTGCCGAACTTGGCCGCCTCCGCCACGGTGGCGAATCCCTGGTGCTGGCCCCGCTTCTTGATGGTGCGCCGCCCGCTGGGCTTGGTGGTGTTGATCACCTGCACCTCGTCCAGCAGGCTCTCCTTTGTGCCCCGCAGCTCGATGATCCGGGTCACGATGTCCTCGGGCACCGTGTAGCCGCCGTCGGCGTCCACGCCCTCCTGCATCATGGACCCGGCGGCCTTCTGCGAGTAGAACCGCTCCCGGGCGGCCTGGGCAAAGGCCTTCACGGCCTGCTGATAGCCGTCCTCCGGGTTCTCCGTCTGGATGGTGATGCCCTTCTGGACGGGCTCCTCCACGGGGTCCTCGCCGCCGTAGCGCTCCTGCTCGGCAAGCAGGGCCTTGACGCGCTCAATCTCCCCGGAGAGCGTCTGCGCCTCCGTGGTCAGCGCCTCCGCCCTCTCCAGGTCTCCGCCCTCCAGGGCGCTCTGGGCCTCCGCCACCTTGGCCTTGTGGCGGCCCAGCAGATCGTACAGCTTCTGTTTCAGTTTCATGTGGTTGGTACCTCCTCTAAAAATTTGATTTTTTCCAATGCAATCACCGCGGTCAGCTCCTTGCGCCGCGCTGCATCCTTATCCTCCGGGGGAGCGGCCGGCTTCTCCTGATCCCCGGCGTAGCGCTTCACCACGCCGGCCTCCCGCTGGGAGGGCACGGCCACAAAGCTGACCTCATAGGCGTCCTCCGGGTCCCCCAGCTCCACGGTGCACAGCGCCCCGTCGTAGCTCTTTCCCGGGCGGTGCTCGCAGTAGGCCCGGGCCTTGTCCGCGCCGCAGATGGAGCACGTGGCCCGCTTCACCGCCACGCCCACGCTGACCTCCCGGTTGATGCCCGCCTCAATGGCGTCGATCATGGTCTGACTGGCCCCGCTGCGGAGCATGTAGCAGCTGAGGATGAGGCGGCTGACGCCGTCCTCCCCGGTCTCCACCGCCCCCGCGTACACCCGGGCCACCTGGTTTCCGCTGCTCCACTGGTGGTCAGCGATGAACGGCTTGCCCACATAGAGCTCCGCCAGCTTCTCCAGGCATTCCTTGGAGAAACGCTCAAAGTCCCGGTCTACCTGGGTGTCCGCCGCGGCCACGCGGAAGGTGAATACCTCCTCCTCCGTCAGCTCCCGGAGGGTGAGCCGGTTGATGAGGGCCATGTCCCCGGCCGCCGGAGCGGCCTTGAGGACTACCGCCCCTTTTTTGATATGTTCCACTACGTTGTCTCTCCTTTCTCCCCGCCGCCGGCGTTTCTCTGCCGGCTCAGCTCCCGGAAATCCTCCAGGGGGATGTAGTTCAGGCTGCCGTACCGGGTGTCGCCGCCGGGCACATCGGGCAGATCCTCCAGTGCGCGGATGTCGTTGGGGCTGTACACGCTGATCTCCCGCATGGTCCGGTACCAGGCTCCTCTGCTGGCGGTGTCGCCCCGGAGCAGAGCCATCATGTTGTGGCGCACCTCCATGCCCCGCCGCCGGTCACTGATGGTCAGCAGCTTGAACGTCTCCTCAAATTCCATCTGGGTGATCGTGGGCTGGATAGTGCTTACGCAGAATTCGATGTTGTTCTGCTCGTTGCTGGAGTAGCTCTGTTTTCCCTCCCCCAGCTTGTAGAGCTGCACGCCGAAAAACCGGGAGATATCCGCGATGGTCACGGCCTTGTTCTCCACGAACTGCGCGTCCGCGTTGCTCATGGCAATGGGCTGGTACTCCAAGCCCATATCCAGCACCGCCACCCGGAAGCTGTTGCCCGCCCCGGCGTGGACCTTCTCCCACTCCTGGCGGATGATGTCCTTTGGCTGGATCCTTTTTCCGTCGTCCAGGACAATCTCCGATCCCAGGTCCGTCTGGGTCTTGAGAATGCCGCTGGGCCGGCCGCCGTTTTCGTAGAGGGCCTGCTCATAGCTCTGGGCGGCCGCGGCGGTGCGCAGGGTCTGCTGCGCCCGGTGGAGGACGGAGACGCCCCGCACCCCGTCGTGGGAGTAGGCCTTGAAGTGCAGAATGTCCGCCGGGTCAAGCTTGTACATCCGCCCGCTTTTGGGCTCGCTGGCCAGATACCACAGCTTCCCGGTTCCCGGCTCAATTACCGGCTCGCAGGAGGCTGGGGGCAGGGGGATGAGCTCCATATTCTGTACCGTCTCCACGCCGGGGAATATCTGCACATTTTCCACCTGGAGCATGGCGTAGCCCGGCTGCTCCGCCCACACGCTGCACAGGGCGCAGGGGGCGCCGTCACCGGGCAGGCCGTTGGGGGAGGTGCTCTCCGCCGGGACGGGGGTGTCGATCTGTATGGTGTTGATTTTTCCGCTGCTGTCGGTATTTTGTATG
>OFFJ01001511.1_pt1 | contig 16856 bp, 15 predicted proteins | sample 1521261 | NCBI WGS metagenome assembly OFFJ01 (sample SAMEA3504122, study PRJEB24116) | mouse gut metagenome | biome: mouse gut; feature: mouse-associated habitat; material: faeces | place: Denmark | collected 2011 | reverse complement strand
GACGATATCTGCCCCGCCGTACCGTTATCCTTCATCCGCAGCGCCGCGACGGAGCGTCCCAGATATCTGAACGGCGCGAAACCCGAATATACGAGCAGCACCAGTCCGCCGCCTATCAATACCGTAAAGAGAGGATAACCGCCTATGAAATCGCTGGCAGCTATAATACTATCGTCGATCGTTTGCCACATGTCAGTCGAAATAATTTCTGATACAAATATAGAAATAAGCGAGCGCAAAAGCAAGTTTACTTGCATTTTGCCGAGCGGGAGTATATTCGACGAAGTCAAATACAGTGAAATTACGGATGTATATGCAATAATATCCGGATATCGTTGCAAACCGATTATTTTTTATTACCTTTGATTGCGTTTTGAGACTATTTTAACTAAAAACATATCCAAAATGAAAAAACTTCTACTCTTAGCGGCATCCCTCTGCATACTCTGCCAGCAGCAGGCCGGCGCATGGGGACGTCTGGGACATCAGGTCGTAATCAAGGTGGCCGAGCGTCATCTGACCGACAAGGCCAAACGCAACATCGCACGCTACATGCCCTACGATCTGATAACCGATGCCGTATGGATGGACCACCACCGCCGCGACAAGGGCATCGACTACACAACGGCATGGCATGTCTACAACGTCGACGAGAACCACGAATACAATCCCAACGCCCGTCTCAAACAGGGCGACGCCATACGCGCCTTGCAGATCGCCGACTACAACCTCGCCCGCTACCGCGAACTCAACGACTCTACCGTCGTGATGAATCTGCGCATGCTGCTCCACTTCGTAGGCGACATGCACTGCCCGACCCATTCGTATTTCCCCGGGCCGCGCTGCTTCTGGGAGTGTACGCTCAACGGCAAACCGCAGAAGTCGTTCCACAGCGTCTACGACAAGATGCCCGAGCTGATCTACGGCGAGATGTCGGCCGAAGAGGTCGCCGAGCGCATCGACACATGCAAGCGACGCGAGATAAAGAAGATACAGTCGGGCTCGCTCTACGACTGGGTTCGCGACTGCGCCGACAACAACGCAGTCATATACCGGTGGAACCCGGTCAATACCGAGACGCTCGACCCTAACACCGTCGAATTGTCGCACGAACTGGTCGACATACAGATGCGCAATGCCGGCTACCGTCTGGCATATCTGCTCAACGAGTATTTCGGAGAGTAACATCTGCGGCACACCGGAACGTCGGGGGCAAGGCAATACGTCTGAACGTATGCTATCGCTCCCGGCGTTCCGTTTATCGGCTGCGCGGAATAGGCTCCCGGGAGTCAGAATGCAAACAAGTTTGCTTTTACCCCCGACTTTGCGTACTTTTGACATCGTCGAATATACTTCCGCTCGGCAATGCTCAAATAAATTTGGCATTGCCCTCGCTTATGCGTATATTTGTCCCACTGAATTACTATTAACTGTTTTACTATGAAAAAAATCATCACTGTCGCCGCCGCACTCTTGGCGGTGGTGTCGCTGCAAGCTCAGCCTCAGGTAATAGCACACCGCGGTTATCATGCCAAGGAGGGTGCGGCACGCAACACGCTGGCAGCACTCGAAAACGCACAGCAGCTGGGCGTATACGGCTCGGAGTGCGATGTCAACCTTACATCCGACGGCGAGCTCGTCGTTATCCACGGTCCGTGGCTCGGCGAGAAGAACGAGCCCGACCGTCTCAATGTTCAGAAGAGCGACCTGGCTACGCTGCGTTCGAAGAAGTTGGAGAACGGAGAGGTCGTACCTACATTGGACGAGTATCTCGACCAAACGGCCAAGGACAGCAATTGCAAGCTCATCATCGAGATCAAGGACCACGATACGCCGCAGATAGAGACTAAGGTCGTCAAGATGGTCCTCGATGCGGTCAAGCGCCACAAGTTGCAGGATCGCGTGGAGTATATCGCCTTCCGCGAGCATGTATGCAACGAGCTGATACGTCTGGCACCGGCAGGCACCAAGGTGGCCTACCTTAACGGCACGTTGAAACCCAAGTATCTCCATGCCGCAGGCTATACCGGACTCGACTACAAACTCGACGTATTGAAGAAGAACCCGAAGTGGATCGACGAGGCTCACAAGCTCGGACTCACGGTCAATGTCTGGACCGTCAACAAGACCGAGGACTTGAAGTGGGTCATCGACCACAACGTCGACTACATTACCACCGACAATCCGGTCGAGGCATTGAGCCTTATCGGCAGGTAATGAGGCGACTGCCCGATTAAACATTATCATCTGCCCCCGCCGCGAACGCGGCGGGGGTATTTCGTTCTAAGATGATAGAACTTTCGGACGAACACGGCATCCGGAATCGCGGCAGATCAGGGAGTCCCTCGTCCCATATCACGCAGTTACAAGACTATCCGCGTTGGCAGCATCCGCAAAACAGCCCGGCCGGCAGCTCAGGCTCACGCCGTATGTTAAATAATCATTAACAATATATACCGCATTTGGCCGATCATGGCGTATGTGTTATTTTTGTTCGCGCATAGTACAAACTACTAACTAACTGCGATGGAATTCATCTATACTTTCATGTTGGCCGTAATGGTAGTTCTCGCCATCACAGGCCTCTTCATCGGTGTGATGAACGATGCGGCCAACTTTCTCAACTCGGCCATAGCCTCGAAAGCCGCATCATTGAAGATCATCATGGCCGTCGCCTCCATAGGCATCATAGTCGGCGCCGCCACTTCGAGCGGCATGATGGAGGTTGCACGAAGCGGCATGTTTCATCCGAGCATGTTCTCGTTCCGCGAAGTGATGATCCTATATCTGTCGGTCATGCTCGCCAACATCATCCTGCTGGACATATACAACACCATGGGTCTGCCCACGTCGACCACCGTGGCGCTGGTATTCTGCCTTCTGGGCTCGGCCGTAGCCGTGTCGTGGCTCAATCCGGCCAACGAAATGGCCGACTGCATCAAGTCGGGCGGCGCGCTTACTATCGTGGCGGGTATTCTGCTGTCGGTCGTGCTCGCATTCACGTGCGGTACATTCGTAATGTACCTTTCGCGCCTGCTCTTCTCGTTCCGCTACAAGCCTATGTTCCGCCGCTTCGGCGCATTGTGGTGCGGCATATCGTTCACGGCGATCGTCTACTTCGCTCTGTTCAAGGGTCTCAAAGGCATGCTGCACGACAATCCCGTCATCCAGTTCATCGACGAGAATCTGCTGCTGTCGCTGGCCGCTATTTGGGTCGTATGCAGCATACTGCTCTACTTCGCGCAGATGTTCAAGGTCAACATCCTTAAAGTCAATATTCTCGCCGGCACCTTCGCCCTCGCACTGGCATTCGCCGGCAACGACTTGGTAAACTTCATCGGCGTTCCGGTCGCCGGTTATGAATCATATTGCGAGGCGAGCGCCAACGGCGGCATGCTCGACAACATGAGTTTTCTGGAAAATCAGGCCTCGGCCGATCCGCTGCTCCTCCTCGGCGCTGGTCTTATAATGATCGTCACTCTGTGGACGTCGAAGCGCGCGCTGTCGGTCAGCAAGACCGAGCTGTCGCTCTCGTCGCAGGACGAAGGCGGAGAGCAGTACGGCGCCACCAACGCTTCGCGCGGTCTGGTGCGCATGGCTATGGCCATAAACTCGGCCTACGAGCAGATCATGCCGCAACGCATCCAGCACGCGATCGCCAAGCGCTTCGAGCCGCTGACCGACGAGGAGCGCGAGGGCGGTTCATACGACCTTATCCGCGCGACGGTCAACCTTACTACGGCATCGATTCTGATCTCGATAGCGACATCGCTCAAACTGCCGCTGTCGACCACCTACGTATGCTTCATGGTATCTATGGGTTCGTCGCTGGCCGACAGAGCATGGGGTCGCGAGAGTGCCGTATACCGCATATCGGGTGTGCTTACCGTCGTTTCGGGCTGGTTCATCACCGGTTTCGGCGCAATGCTCATCGCTTTCGTAGTCGGCTTTACGCTTGTCAAGGGCGGCGATGCGGCAATCTACGGCGTCTCGCTGCTGTGCGGCTGGCTGCTGCTGAGGAGCAACCTCAAAAAGAACCGCAAGGCCGCTCAAACCACCGAGAGCAAACCCGTGGTCAAGACCGCACAGGACGCTATCAATATCGGCGTCGCCGACGTGATCGACACCATGCGCAACATTACCAAGATATACGACCGCACGCTGATCGCCACCTTCAAGGAGAACCGCAAGGCGTTGAAGGAGGTGGTGCAGCAGTCCAACGAGATATACGAACGCTCCAAGGAGCGCAAGTACGAGATCATGCCCACGATAGCCCGAATGAAGGAGTACGAGATCAACGCGGCGCAGTACTACGTGCAGGTGGTAGACTATCTGAGCGAGATATCGAAGTCGCTGATCCATATCACGCGCCCCTGCTTCGAGCATATCGACAACAACCACGAGGGTATGTCCAAGGAGCAGATCGACGATCTGATGCACATAAACGACGACGTGGAGCAGATATTCTCGCATATCAACATAATGTTGCAACGCAACGACTTCGGCGATCTGGATCTGATAATGGAGCTTCGCGACCAGCTGTTCGAGAACATATCCGAGGCCACGGCCAACCAGCTGCTGCGCATCAAGCATAAAGAGACCTCGACCAAGGCGTCGATGCTCTATCTGACCATTCTCAACGAGACTAAGACTCTGGTGCTTCACTCGCGCAATCTGGTCAAGTCGCAGCGTTACTTCCTCGAACACAAATACGACAAGATATGAATCTGAAATACGGCCTCGACGATCGTCCGCCCGTCGGACAGATGCCGGCATACGCGCTGCAATGGTTCGTATTGGCCGTGGCCGTCGTCGCCACAAGCACGTTCGTCGCAACAGGCAGCGAGGCCGAAAAGATGTTTTTCTCGCAGAAGATGTTCGCCGTAACCGGCATCACGACGATCATACAGATCCTTTGGGGACATCGCATGCCGCTTGTTGTCGGACCCGCCGCCGTACTGCTCGTGGGTGTCATTACCTCGCTGCGCGCCGAAGCCGACGTCGATGCCATATACTCGTCGATAATATGCGGCGGCGTTGCCGTGACGCTGCTCGGTGCTCTGGGTGCGCTCAGACGACTGGGCAGGCTGTTCACGCCCCGTATCGTCGTCGTGATATTGATGCTCATAGCATTCACGCTCGCCCCCACCATATCGGGGCTCGTATTCACTCCGGCCGCCGGGACTGACTCGCCTCACACCTTCGGACTTCTGTTCGCCCTTATGGCGACTCCCGCCATGGTCGTGGCCAACCGCATGCTGCGCGGAGTGTGGAAAAGCCTTACCATTCCCGTCGCACTGGTCGTCGGCAGCGCAATATACTACATGCTCTACCCCACTGCGATCGTCGTCGAAAGCGACTACTCGCAAGTATCGCTTTTTATCGACCGTTTCGTCTTCGACCCGGGACTGGTGCTCGCATTCATACTCTGCTACACGGCACTGCTCATTAACGATATCGGCTCAATAGAGTCGCTCGGCGCCATGTTGCAGGCCGACCGGATGCCGAGCCGCTTGCGTCGCGGAGTCTGCATTACCGGCGCGATGAACATCGTCGCAGGGTCGCTCGGAGTACTCGGCCCGGTCAACTACTCGATGAGCCCCGGTGTCATCGCCTCGTCGTCGTGCGCCTCGCGCCATGCCCTGCTGCCTGCGGCCGTAGGCCTGATACTGTGCGCGCTGTCGCCGCACCTTATCTGGCTGCTGTCGCATATACCCAATCCCGTCATCGGTTCGGTGCTGCTCTACCTTATGGGTACGCAGCTCGCGGCATCATTCGATATGATGCGCTCGACAGGCGCCGCCGCCACCTTCGGCGATGCCCTCACGCTGAGTATTCCCATAATGATAGCACTGCTGTGCACCTCGCTTCCGGCCGCAGCCGTACCGGAGATCATCCGTCCCCTCATAGGCAACGGCTTCGCCATGGGCGTAATCGCGGTCATGCTTATGGAGCATCTGTTCAACCGCCCGCAAAAGGACTGACGGACGCATCTGCAATAGATATCCGCACGCCTGCACAGACGGTTACGGTCAATCGAATCAGACATTATGAAACGGCTATCTACTTTTATCGTGCTTCTTGCGGTTGCCGCTGCATTCATATCGGCCGCCCCGATCGAGGATTGCAAATGCAAGGGAAAGCGTCTGTACGGACGTGTCAAAATCGTGGATGCCGATGCCGACTTCAATGTTCGAGTAGTCGATGCGTTTCCCGACCTCGACGTAAAGATAGTCGAGAGTTTTCCCGACAGATGCGGACGCTGGCAAATAGTCACGTCGCACGAGGATTTCAGCATCCGCTTCGTTACGAGCTTCGAAGACTTCACGATCCGATTTGTCGAATCCTTTCCCGGACAACGTTGATCCCGGCCGAGCGGCCGACGCTCTGCACCGGACACAAAAGATTACCCCTGCCGCACTATGCAGCAGGGGTAAGGCATTATATGCGGCGGCATTAGGCCGAAGCCGCTATCGCGTCCTCAGGAACCCGATGCCGAAGCGCTCGGTTGCAGCGCGCTCCAACTCCTCTCTTACCGACGGGTGCGCGATACCGATAAGGGCGCGTGCACGCTCCGCCAGATTCTTGTTGCGCAGATACGCCGCACCGTACTCCGTAACGATGTACTGCGCCTGAAAACGCGTAGTCACGACACCCGCTCCGCGAGCCAGCGTCGGCACTATCTTCGACAACCCCTTGCCGGTCATCGACGGCAGAGCGATGAAGCACTTGCCTCCCTCGGACAAGGCGCCGCCGTACATGAAGTCGTGCTGGCCGCCGACACCCGAGAATATCGTCTCGCCGATCGAGTCGGCGCATATCTGTCCCGTAAGATCGACCTCGATAGCCGAGTTTACGGCCATAACGCGGGGATTCTGGCGTATAATGGCAGGATCGTTCGTCCATGCCACGTCGCGGATCACAACATCGCGGTTGCCGTCAAGATAGTCGTACAGACGGCGGCTGCCCAACACGAGCGATGCCACCGACTTGCCCGGCAGGATCTTCTTCTGCGAATTGTCGATAATGCCTTTCTCGATAAGCGGCACCACGCCGTCGGTCATCGCCTCGGTGTGCAGTCCCAGATGCTTATGGTCGTGCAGGGCATCCAATACGGCATTGGGTATACCGCCCACGCCGATCTGCATCGTCGCTCCGTCGGGTATCTCGGCGGCGATATATTGTCCTATGCGACGCTCGATATCGTTGGGCACGACCGTCGGCAGCTCCACCAGCGGCTCGTCGCCGCGCACCAGTGCTGCGATCTTTGAGACGTGGATGACCGGATCGCCGAACGTCCGAGGCATATAACGGTTGACCTGCGCTATGACCGTCTTAGAGCACTCTACGGCCGACACGGCCAGGTCGGCCGATATGCCGTATGAACAGTATCCATCCTCGTCGGGCTCCGAGACATTGAGCAGGCTGACATCCAGAGGCACCTGACCGCTGCGGAACAGGAAAGGTATCTCGCCCAGAAAGCCCGGCATAGTCTGCGCGACACCTTCGCGAATGGCACGGCGCAGATTGTTGGCCACGAAAAAGCTGACGGCCTCGAACGAGTCGACAAGCTCCCTGCGCGCATACGGCGCGTCCTCGCGCCCTATGGCGAATGCCGAGTAGACCTTCACGCCGCGCAGCTCGCCGGCACGGTCGGTCATAGCACGCACCAGCACCTCGGGAATCGACGTACTGCCCTGAATGTATACCGAGTCGCCCGATTTTATCAACTTGACCGCCTCGGCGGCCGATACGTAATTTATCTTCTCCATAATCAATAATCGCGGCTGAAAAGTTGTAAACGTCTGTCGAGCTCGTCATACTGGTCCTCGGTAAGGTTCGATACGCAGCCGCGCAAGCCCTCGCGCGCACTGCCCGTCGAGCCGAGGGCGATGGCGCTCACACCGTAGTAAATAAGTTTGTTGATAAGCTGTTCGCTGGTCATGTCCTTATATCCGAACGTGAAGAAGAAGCCGTCCGACACCTCGCGGCCGCAGTCGTTGTCGTAGACCACATGAAAACCGTTGCGCTGCATGATCTCCTTGACGCGCGCAGCACGCCGCGCATACTCGCGCGTATGGCCTACGAAGTCGAGTCTGCCCTCGCACGCCGCATCGAACATAGCCGCCATGGCATACTGCACCGAGTGGGTCACGCCGGCCGAGAGAACATATACGATAGAGTATATGAAGTTGCGGCGAAACTCTCCGTCGTTGCCGTACCTGACACCGATATCATCGAAGCAGCGCTTGGCCACACCCGGGTTTATCGCCACAACGGCGCCGCGCTGACCGGCATACGAAAATATCTTCGACGACGATAGCAGATGCACGCAATTCTCGGTATAACGACCGACGGTTGGTTGATACGGCGGCTCGAACGGACGGCTGCGATCCTCGCGGAAGTCCATGTTGAGATATGCCAGATCCTCGACCGCGATGCAGTCGTATTGGGTCGCCATGCGGCCTATTATCTCCAACTCCTGCTCCGTCAGACACATCCACGACGGATTGTTGGGATTGGAGAATATGATGCCGCTGATGCGCCCCGAGCTAAGATGCTCTTCGAGCTTGGCCTCCAACTTCTCGCCGCGATACTCCACGACATCGAACGCCTCTACTCTTACGCCCAGCACGCGGCACTGCGCCTTCTGCACCGGGAAACATGGGTCGATGAAGAGCACCGTATCGCGCTGCTTGCGCAGCTGGCTCAATGTAAGTATCGTTGCGAAAGCACCCTGCATCGATCCTACCGTCGGCACGATGCACTCCTCCGGAATGTCGATGTCGACGAAAGCCTTGATGAATCTTCTGGCTGCCTTGTTCAGAGGGTCGATACCCGTTATAAGCGGATACTTGGCGCCCACGCCCCTGCGCAGCGCCTCGCACTCTGCCTCGACGCCGATCTGCTCGGCATCCAGTCCGGGCACGCCCTGCTCCATGCGTATGTAACGCTCGCCCGTCTCGCGCTCGATATTCGACACGACGCTCACGAGCTGACGTATCGACGCCACGCCCAACTCATGCGCATTGCGCAGGCCGTTGGCTATACATATATCGTCGACGAGCCGTTTGTCCAATGGTCTATCCATAACGCCCTACTTTTTGCTGTTGTCGTAACCGGCACGCAACGCCGCAATATTCTTGGCCGTAACCTCCTCGCCCTTACGCTGGAAGATACGTCTTACGCCGGCCTCGATCTTCTCGTACTCTATGTCGAGCATGGGCACGGCGGCGCCCAGCAGCACCATGTTGGCCGACTGCACGGGCGCACCGGCTTCGCGAGCCAGCTGCTCCACGTCCAGAACCACGCGGTTGGGCAGACGGTCGAGATGCTCTCTCAGAGCCTCGATGTCGGGATAGTTGTCTATATTGACGAACGGCACGCTGCTGGTCACTATCCAGCCCTCCTTTTTCAGATAGGGCAGATAGCGCAGCGCCTCCATAGCCGTAATCTTGCTTGCCTTTTGCATCGGGCTGAGAAGAGAGATAAAGACCGTCAGAAGACTTACCCCCGCCGCAAGCAGGATGACCCACCCTTTCACCAGGCCGGCATCCCCGCTTTTAAAGATTGCCTTCATCTGTTCTCCCAGGACGCGGTTGCCGTCCATGGACGAACTGACCATTGCTTTGACCATCGGAATTGCTCCTGCAAGCCCGAGGATGATCCCCGCCGGAACCGCTATGGCGGCGACGGCAAAACCTTCCCGGAGCACCAGTTTCCGGATCTGCCCCTTTGTGGCCCCGATTGCCCGAAGGCGCCCGTACTCCTGCACTTTATCCAGCATGGACACATAGTAAATGCTGTAAATAGTCAGGATGCCCGCCAGCACGATGACCGCCAAAAGCGCCCCAAGACCGGCGTAAAGCGCCCCGTCTACATAATTGGCAAAAAGATACTCTGAATTGACCTTGATATCATTCTTCGATAGCCCGTACTGCTCTCCGATAACACTTATCCGCTCCTCAATCTTCTCCGTGACCATCCCCTCAATATCGCGCAGCTGGAAACACACATCGTAAACGTGCTCCCCCTCCGGGATGATTTCCTTTGCAAATGCCTCCGACACCATAGGGGTAAATATCCCTTTCTCCAGAGACTCCGGCGAATCTTCTGTCATCCCGGCGATGGTGAATTCCTTCTCTGCCGTCTTGAGGAGTTTCCCTTTTCTCACGGGCTGGTAAGGCACCTTTATCCGGTCTCCCACGCCTCCCTCAAGACCCATAGCCTTAAGGCATCCTTCGGACACCACGATTTCATCCGCTTTTTTCGGAAATGTTCCTTCCTTAAGCTCCATCCTGGACAGCTCAATCATCGTCTCGTCAAGAGCGAACATGTCGGCAGTGATATCTTTATCCCCGGTATATATCTTCCCGGCAATCTCCCGTCTGCACACCGTCTCAAATACATCATCCTCTGCCATCTCTGCCGCCGTCTCGCCGTCCACGTTCCGGTACACGCCGTGAATCGGGGCGTAGAGTTCATTTACCGCCTGGAACTGGAGGCTTAGCTGCCCCGTCACCATGGTCGGCAAAAGTGTCAGTAAAAATGCCGTCAGCGCGATGGCTGTCCCGATCAAAATATTCCTGCTCTTGTTCTTCCTTAAATTGGCAAATGCTGTCGTCGTAATTACGTTCATCTATCTCACCACCTTGCCGTCTTCGATGATCATTACCCGATCCGCCATCTGCGCAATGGTCTCGTCGTGGGTGATCATCACTAATGTCTGTCCGTATTTGCGGACGCAGGACTTTAAGAGCGAGATTACTTCCATCTCCGTCTTGGAATCCAGGTTCCCCGTGGGCTCATCCGCCAGAATAATGGCGGGGCGGGAGGCAAGCGCTCTGGCAATCGCCACCCGTTGTTTCTGCCCGCCAGAAAGCTGGTTTGGCAGAGATTTAAGCTTTTCCGCAAGGCCAATATGCTCCACGATGTCCGTCACAAATCCTTTGTTCACCTTCTTGCCGTCAAGCCCCAGCGGGAGGACGATGTTCTCCCACACATTCAGCGCCGGGATCAGGTTGAAATCCTGAAAGATAAACCCGATCTTCCTCCTACGAAACACCGCGAGCTGTTCGTCCTTCAAGGAAAACAGATTCTTTCCCCCGATGATGACTTCCCCGCTATCCGGCCGGTCAAGGCCGCCCAGCATATGCAGGAGGGTACTCTTTCCCGAACCGGAGCGGCCGACAATCGCCACAAACTCTCCGTTCTCCACCTCGATGCTGGTGTGGTCGATGGCCCGCACCTCATTCTCCCCGTCGCCGTAATATTTTACCAAGTCCACTGTCTTTAATATCGTTTCCATAAATCATAAGGCTCCTTTCTGCATACATTTCCTTCCTCGGTATGTACACATCATAACCCCCGAAACTTACAAGAACGTAACAGGAAAGATAACAGTTTTGTTATACTCCGTATTCCTTCGGCAGCATCATCTGCAGCACGCTTCCGCCTCCCGGAGCGTTAAGCGCCCTTACGCTCCCGCCCTGCTCTTCTAAGATTTTCCGCACAAGATAAAGTCCTACCCCTGCGCCCTCTTCCCTTTCCACCGCCTCTCTCTTCCCGCGGTAGAACCGCTTGAAAATGTCCGCATACTCGGACTTCGGGATACCGATCCCCTCGTCCTCCACCTCGATAAATACATAGGATACCATGGAGTTTACCCGAATCTGTACCCTCGTGCCCGCCGGGGAATATTTCACCGCATTGTCAAGGACATTGGACACCGCCTCCGCCGTCCACCGGGCGTCATGGCAAAGCCTTACCGGCTCAAAGTCCATAAGCTCTATCTCGATTTCCTTCTTCTCCGCCTTCATGTAGACGCCGTTCACCGCCCGTATAAGCGTCTCCTTAAGATCTGCCTCCTTGGGCGCGAGCTTTATCATATCTGCCTCCAGCCTTGAAAGGTTCGAAAGCGTCTCCACAAGCTGGCGAAACCTCTTAAGCTCCCGCCCGCTGCGCGCTAAAAATTCCCGCCGCTCCTTATCATCAAGACTTTCATCCTGTATAAGCTCATAACTTAACTCAAGCGCCGCCACCGGAGTCTTAAGCTGGTGGGAAATGTCCGTCACCAGCTCCTTCGTGTTCTCCTTCTCCTCCACAAGCTTACGTCTAAGCCCGCCGAAAGCCTCCCCCATGCGGGCAAGCTGCTCCGCAAGCTGGGCGCAGATTCCCACGCCGGTAAAGTCCTCGCTGCCCCGATACCCATAATTCCCCGTCTCGAACTCCTCCAGATACCGGTAAATGGCCTGATAATTCTGGTATTCCCTCCGGTAATTCAAATACCCCCAGATTACATTCAGCGCAGCCGCCGCGGCAAAGCTTACCGCCCACACCATAAGGTCTGGCTTAAGGACGAAAAAAAACACTGCGAAAAATACGGTGATTCCTGCCGTACTTATAAGCAATGTGCGCTTAAGCTCCCTCTCCAGCCAGACGTAGCCGCGTTCCCGGGCTTTGAGGTGGTTGACGATATACTGGTCATTTGTATGATGTATGTTCATTTTGTAACTTCTCCTGTATTTGACTTGCCATTTACGATGTATGAAAATTCAGAGGTAGTCTCCCCTTGCATAGGAGCCGTATAAAATCACTTGTACTAAATGCGAACCAATCAGGCTCTTCATCTGCTGTGAAAACTGATATACAATATTTCTTAACTTTATCCGGCATAAAATTTCCCCCTTTTCGAAGTTAAATATATTTTACTCCATTTTACCTTGCTTGCCTATCCCCAAATTCTTTCCTGCACATTACGATTCACGGCTTGAAAGCCACGCTGCAATTCGCTGTAGAGAAACAGTTGGATTTTCACCAAAAATCGGTTATACCATAAGATATCCTGTAAACAGATGAGGTGCTGCAGATGTCAGATAAGCTGAGTGTCATTTTAGGAAACTACAAAGACGCAGTGATAAAAATATTTGAAGGAAAAGCAGCACACTTAGTATTATATGGTTCTTACGCCCGCGGTGACTTTCATATAGACTCTGATGTAGATATCCGCCTGTCAGCTCTGACATCTTCACAGCCATGCCGCCAAGCATAGACGCAAGCTCTGAGATTGCGGCGTCAAATTTTTCATATTCGACTTGCAGCGCCGCAGCGCCGGAATACAGGCCGCCGGCTCCTTCATTTTCTATACAGAAAATATCTATCCAAGTTCACTCCTACGATATCCCGCATACATCACCGGCAGCAGCAAAAGCGCCAGCAAAAGATACACCGGTATCAGTATCTCATACACGCCATGCCCCTTCCCGCCGATTTCATAGATCAGGTTATCCCGCAAAAATGTACTGATCCTGAGCAACATATCCGGGAACAGATTCATCGCTTTCGTAAGGAACGGCACCCGCCCAAGAAACATGGGCGCGCAGGACAGCGCGAAAGGAATGGTCACCGCCGCCACCGCCGAGCGGCTCTTTGCCGAGACAAACACCGCAAAAAGCAGAATACATAAGTGGGCGACATACCCGCCGAACATGGTGAGCAGCCACTCTTCAGCAAAAGTGATGTTATACATGCACATCCAGTTGAGCGAGTCGGTCTGGATCATCAGCCCCGCCCCCTGAACGCCCAGCATCCCAAGCACCAGACCGGTAAAAAGGAGCATGACCGCCCAGTAGATGACCGTGACCACTGCAAAACACACCTCCACCTTCGCCAGAACGCCCCGGTTTCTCCCGTAATTGGCAGAAAAAAACACAGAATCTGCCCCGAGCTGGAACTCGCAGGAAAACACACCAGAGACTAAAAATCCGATGATGACGATGGAAATAATCATCAGCGTCGGCAGATACTGGGAATCAAGGACAGCCTTCCACCCGTCCGCATAGCTGTAGTAAAGAGGCGCCTCAAATTCCCCATACCGGCGCAGGAGCACCTCCTTCTCCTCCTTTGAATATCCCTGCTCGGCAAACTCCTCCTTCAAAAGCGAAACCCTTTTCTCATAAAGGGTTGCCGCATCCTCTGGAGAAATGCCGTCGCACAGGTAATAGTCATAGTATTCCCGGCTGACCATCCCGGAGTTGATCCACTCCCTAAGGTCGCTGAGACCCTGATACTTAATCAGCGCCCCGTCCGCCGTATCCGCCTCGTCATGCGCCCGCTTATTCTCCTCAACCACCTTCTTAAGCACATCCTCCGTCACATACCCCTTCCACTTATTCTTCTCCCGCCTTAACTTTCCGGCGGCAAATATGCCGGACACACTCGTTCCGTCCTCCTTATAGTATTTCACATCCCGGACAGCCAGAAGGCTCCCCGCAATTACAATCACAAGCAGCAGCAAGACCGCCCCCTGATTCATCCGTTTCGACCAGATTTTTTTCAACTCAAACCACAGCATTTTCTTCCCCCGCTTTCTCCCCAAAATAATATAAAAATACATCCTCCAGATTCGCATCCACCAACACCGCGTTCCGCGCCGGCCTCTTCCCCGCGATGATCCGAAGTTCCACCCCGTCATGCTCCGTCTTAAGGTTCGACACCTTGTACTTCTTCATGAACGCGGACACCTCATTTTTCCGGGCAAATACGCTCCACACCCCTTCTTCCATGGAGTCGATAAGCTCCCCCGCCTCCCCCTCAAGGACAATACGCCCAGCCCGCATTAGCAGAATCCGGTTGGCAATATATTCCACATCCGGCACGATATGAGTGGACAAAAGCACCAGCCGGTCCTGCGCCAGCTCGCTGATAAGGTTGCGGAAACGGATGCGCTCATTAGGGTCAAGCCCAGCCGTCGGTTCGTCAAGAATTAAGATCTTCGGATGATTCAGCATTGCCTGAGCTATCCCCGCTCGCCGCTTCATGCCTCCGGAAAGCTTTTTCATCTTTTTCTTCTCCGCACCTTTAAGCCCCGTCTTCTCAATCAGTTCCTTCACTCTCCGTTTCGCCACCACCGGGCGCAGACCTTTAAGCGCCGCAATATAAAGCAGATAATCCTGCACCGAAAACTCCGGGTAAAACCCAAATTCCTGAGGGAGATACCCCAAAATCTTCCGGTACTCGCCACTCATCTCCGTAATCTCCCGCCCGTTGCACCGAATCACCCCCTCCGTAGGAGTAAGGAGGGTGCAGAGCATCTTCATAAACGTCGTCTTTCCCGCGCCGTTGACCCCCAAAAGCCCGTACACTCCATTTTCCATCATCAAGTTCAGATGGTCTACCGCCGTAACCCCGCCGAACTCCTTTGTAAGATTATTGATCCTCAGTTCCATAAACATCATCCTCCGATTTTCATCCCTTCTTTTTTATCCAATCTCGCTTCCGTCCATCTGCGCCCCGTCTCCTACTTCCAGACACTGCCCGCAGAACTTCACCGCCCGGTAAGCACACACTGTCATCACCGCTGCCGCCGCCAAAAACAAGCACACCCACACCGGCAGCAGCGCCGCCCGGTATATCCTTTCATTCATCGTAACCAGCCACCACACCCCGCTCCACACAAGGCAGAACGCCACCGACACGGCCTCATTCATCGCATATTTGCTGCACAGCGCTCCAAAGCAGATGCATGCCGTCACCACCATGGGGAACAAAAACTGCACCAAAAGCTCACTCGCCGTATAATGAAACTGTCCTTTAAGCCCCAGGCAGAACGCCGCCGTCAGGAAAATATCCACCGCCCCGAACATCATCATCCGCGCCGCATAAATCTGCCGCAGCGAATAGTAAGCCGCAGTCTCCACCTCCATACTCAGATGCGTCCTGTTCTTCCACATTTCCGGAATAATGAGCACCACAAACAGCACGCTCACCACTCCCACGCTCCGGCGCATGTATCGCCCCTCCTGCATATTCCCAAGCAAAATTCCTGCCCCCGTCAAAAGCAGACACTGGTACACCCACCACCGTTTTCTCAACACCAGAAACTGCGTCTTCAAAAACTCCGCGTAAGACAGCACTCGCTCCTGCTCCATCTGAAAAAATGTCTCCCCGGACAGCCGCACCGTCTGCGCAATTTTCTCTTCCCTCGGTACCGCCTCCGTGCCCTTTCTATACTCTTCCAGCATTTTTTCCAAGTTCATATAACCCCTCCATTCCTAAATGCCAATCCGCCAATATCTTCCCTTACCCTTTACCGAATCCGCTTACAGTATCTGCTCTGAAAACGTTTAAGCTGCACTTTACTTCAGAAGATACTTAAGACACGCTTTACTCCAGAAAAGATTTAAGACGCGCCTTCCCCTCCCGCAACCGGTACTTCGCAAGGGGAACACCGATGCCAAGCATCCTGGCCGCATCGGAAATCTTCATCCCCTGAAGACAGTGCAGGATGACCATCTCCCGGAACTCCTCCGAAAGCTTAAGGAGCGCCTCCTCAAGCACTGCCCGCTCGACCACTGCTCCTAAGGAATCCAGAGCAGGGGAGGCATTCGATTCAAGCTCCTCCCGCTCCATGGGCACATCCCTTTTCTTCTTATAGAAATCCCGGCACAGATTCCCGGCGACCGTATAGAGGAAATTCTTCGCTTTCCCCACATGCCGGTATTCCGGAAGATTTGCAAAAAACTTAAGAAACGTCTCCTGAGTCAGGTCTTCCGCGCTCAGCGCATCAAAACAGTGGAACCTACAATACTTCAATACCTCGCCGTAATACTTCCGGACGAACGTATCAAAAGCACCGTCATCTCCCTGTTTCATCCTTCTGACCAAAAGAAAATCCGCATCCAAGAAGTCCCTCCTCTCCCGGCAATAACCGTTTGTTCTATAGTAAAAGATTTAAACATGCATGTTCTAACAGATATAACGGATTGTAAGTAAGAAAAGATAGGGAAAAATATTTTTTTCCAAAATTTTTCCGTAAAATCCCGTCCTGCCCCCAAAATATGATACAATAGCCTTAC
>OFFJ01001501.1_pt1 | contig 16946 bp, 12 predicted proteins | sample 1521261 | NCBI WGS metagenome assembly OFFJ01 (sample SAMEA3504122, study PRJEB24116) | mouse gut metagenome | biome: mouse gut; feature: mouse-associated habitat; material: faeces | place: Denmark | collected 2011 | reverse complement strand
AGCAGCTTTACAACCTGGGCGTGGAGATCGAGGAGAACTCCGAACTGGATCTGTTCGAGGCATTTAACAAACATGCCGGGGATGCCCGCATTCCCGATAAAATAAAGGAAATGGAAGCGGAGCTGGGCGCAGGCAATTTAAAGCCGGAGGTGCTGCCGAAACTGGCACAGTATGAGCTGACCCTGCTTGACTGGGTGGAAGCCCACAGAGGGTATCGGAAATATGTGGCCATTGCCGGAAAATGCTGGCCTGCATTCCAGACCCAGTTCGGCTTCGTCCCCTGCTTTGTCAACAGCCGCCTGACCGGTATGGGAATCCCTGTGTCATGCGAGGTGGACATATACGGCGCTCTGAGTGAATTTATCGGAACCTGTGTCAGCCAGGATGTGGTGACGCTCCTGGATATCAACAACAGCGTGCCGGATGATATGTATCAGGAAGCGATCAGGGATAAATTTGGCTACAGGCATGAGGAGACTTTCATGGGCTTCCACTGCGGCAACACCTGTTCCAGGAAACTGGCCTCCTGCAGCATGAAATACCAGATGATCATGGCAAGGACTCTGCCGGAGGAAGTGACCCAGGGCACCCTGGAGGGAGACATCCTTCCCGGGGACATTACATTCTACCGCCTGCAGAGCACGGCGGACTGTAAGCTCCGCGCCTATATTGCCCAGGGAGAAGTGCTGCCTGTGGCCACAAAGTCCTTTGGCGGCATTGGCGTGTTCGCGATTCCCCAGATGGGACGTTTCTACCGCCATGTACTGATTGAGAAGAACTATCCTCATCACGGCGCCGTGGCATTCGGCCATTACGGGAAAGCGCTGTATGAAGTGTTCAAATATATCGGAGTGCCTGTGGAGGACCTGAATTTCAATCAGCCCAAGGGGATGCTGTATCCGACGGAGAATCCCTTTGCATAACCTCTGTGAGCAGAAACGCTGCCGTCTTTTCGGGAGCGCGTGCATCTTAGCGCGCCGCAGTGACGGCACGCAGTAAATTTCCGGACCTTGTTGGGAGGCTAACATATGTGTTTGAATTCAATGAAAGAACAATTGGAATTAATTGCAAAATCGTACGACAAAGGTATTGATTTGGGACGAAAAGGTATTGATTCATATGACAATTTCCCCTCATATATTACGAACCATCCCTATTATCCTTTGTTTCAACAAATGAGGATGAACGAAACACTTTCCGATAGCGCCCGAAAAGAAATTGCCGAGTATCTTGCCCCAAAGGCCGGAATGAAATTTGTTGATTTAGGGTGCTGCCTGAATTTGATGTTTAGCGGATATAAAGACTGGCCGGCGGCATATTATGGGGTCGATATCAGCAGCAAAACGATTGAACTGCTGCATGAATATACGGAAAAGAATCATATAACTGTCGGTGGCCTGTATTGCTGCAGTATGCATGAAACACCATATGATACAAATTTTTTTGACATTGGTGAGTGCGTGGGTTCCTTGGAATATTTTGAAAAAGATTTTGTGCGGCAGGCACTTGCAGAGTTTTCCCGTATAATGAAACCTGATGGGAGATTTGTGCTCGATATTCCGAATATTGGAAGTCCTGAATTCGAAATTACAAAGCTGATCGAAGAGTATTTGGGCAGGCAGGATCAATTTAATTTAACGGCAGAAGAATTTGAAACCATGCTTAAGGCTTATTTTGTAATCGGCAAAAAGGAAATAGTGGGACCGATGATACAGTATTTTTTAGTTTCCAAAAAGTGAGGTTAAAAATGGACAACTTAGAATTACAAAAACATGCAAATGACATCCGGAAAGGGATCATCACCGCAGTCCACAGCGCAAAGGCAGGGCATCCGGGAGGCTCCCTTTCCTCTGCGGATGTGTTCACCTATCTGTATTTTGAGGAGATGCGGATTGACCCTGCCGACCCGGACCGGGAGGACAGGGACCGGTTTGTGCTCTCCAAAGGGCATAATTCCCCGGGACTCTATTCCGCACTGGCGTACAGGGGATTTTTCCCGGCGGAGGATCTGGCCACCTTCCGTAAGCTTGGCTCTTACCTGCAGGGACATCCCTGCATCCACATCCCGGGGGTGGATATGTCCTCCGGCTCCCTGGGACAGGGGATCTCCGCCGCTGTGGGCATGGCCCTGGGCGCGAAAATGGACGGTAAGGACTTCCGGGTCTACACCCTTCTGGGAGACGGCGAGATTCAGGAAGGCCAGGTATGGGAGGCCGCCATGCTGGCGGGATTCCGTAAACTGGATAACCTGTGCGTCATCGTGGACAATAACGGGCTGCAGATCGACGGTCCTGTTGACAAGGTCTGCTCCCCCTACCCCATAGACAAAAAGTTCGAAGCCTTCAACTTTCATGTCATCCATGTGAATGCCCATGATTTCAGCGAGCTGCGCAGAGCATTCAGAGAAGCCAGGGAGACGAAGGGCATGCCCGCCTGCATCCTGCTCCACAGCACAAAGGGCAAGGGCGTATCTTTCATGGAAAATAACGTGGACTGGCACGGAAAAGCGCCTGACGATGCGGAATATGCGGCGGCGATGGCCGATCTGGAGAAGATCGACCGACAGCTGCAGGAGAAAACGGCAGCAGCCGACCCGGAGAAAGCAGACGGGCAGCTGCAGAAAGAGCAGGCAATGGCTGATCAGGAGAAGATCGACAGGCAGCTGCAGGAGAAACCGCTTATGGCTGCTGCGGAGAAGACAGATGGACAGCCGGAGGGGTTAGAGCCGGCTAACACGGAGAGGGCAGGCATGGAATCAGGAAAGGAAGGTGAGAAATAATGGCGGAGACAATGCAGAAAGAGACGGCAGGGGTACAAGGAGCCGCAGCAAAAGAGCCTGAAACAAAAAAGCCCCCGAAAAAAGTGGCCACCCGGGAAAGCTACGGCAACGCCCTGAGAGAACTGGCGGAGGAATTTCCCGATCTGGTGGTGCTGGACGCCGATCTGGCAGCGGCCACGAAAACCAGTATTTTCAAAAAGGCATATCCGGAAAGGCATATCGACTGCGGCATCGCGGAGGCGAATATGATGGGCGTGGCGGCAGGGCTTTCCCTGGTGGGCAAGATTCCCTTTGTAAGCTCCTTCGCCATGTTCGCGGCAGGCCGGGCCTTTGAGCAGGTCCGCAACTCCGTGGGTTATCCCCATCTGAACGTGAAGATCGGCGCCACCCATGCGGGGATTACCGTGGGAGAGGACGGCGCTTCCCATCAGTGCAACGAGGACATTGCCCTGATGCGCACCATCCCCGGCATGGTAGTGATGTGCCCGGCGGACGATGTGGAGGCAAAGGCGGCGGTCCGGGCAGCCCTGGAGTACCGGGGCCCCGTGTATATCCGTTTCGGACGTGCGGCGGTACCTGTGATCAATGACAGGCCGGACTATCGGTTTGAGATCGGCAGGGGCGCCGTGGTCCGCCAGGGCACGGATGTGACCATTGTGGCCACGGGTATCTGTGTGGATTCCGCTCTGGGCGCGGCGGAGAAGCTGGCGCAGGAGGGGATCAGCGCGGAGGTGGTCAGCATCTGCACCATCAAGCCCCTGGACGAGGAGATTATTCTGCGCAGCGCCAAAAAGACAGGGAAAGTGGTGACTGTGGAGGAACACAGCGTCATCGGAGGCCTGGGCAGCGCGGTCTGCGAAACCCTGAGCGCCAGATTTCCCGTTCCGGTGAAAAGGCTGGGAATGCAGGATGTCTTCGGGGAATCCGGTTCCGCGGCGGAATTGCTTCGGAAGTACCGCCTGGATGCGGAGGGCGTCTATGAATCAGTGAAAAAAAGCTACCCGGAATTGTCCGCAGAATCTTCCGGCGGCAAGGGCGGCGCCCCACAGAGTTAAAGGCGGAGAGGAATACCAGATACGGATAAATGTCACAAATCCTGTCACGAGAGCCGGGCGTGGGATGACAGAAGGGACAGGACATCAAATCTGCGCATACCGCGGCCGGGATTATCAACAGGCGCGTTCGGTTTTAACCGGATGAAGGGAATTGAGTGGGGCAGCCCGGGCAGGAGAAAGCCCGGTCACAGCCCCATTCCGCTTTTCGCCCTGTATTCGGTGGGCGTGCAATGCTTTATCTGTTTGAACAGGCGGTTAAAGGTGGAGAGGCTGGTGTAGCCGGAGCGCAGGGCTATCTCCGTTATGGAAAGGTCGGGGACAGCCAGCAGCTCCCCGGCGGCTTTTAAGCGCCTGTGGTTCAGGTACTCATTGAAGGTCAGGGAAGTATATTGCTTGAACAATCGGGAGAAATGGAATTTGCTGAATCCTGCCAGAGCGGCCACGTTCTCCAGATTCAGGTCTTCCGTATAATGGGTGTCGATGTAATTCAGTATATTACTAAACTTTTTCGCGTACTCCCTTTGCTTGGGTATGCCGATATTGGAAAACAGATCGTGTTTCTGAAGGTAATTCTGCCCAAGTTCTACAAAGAGATTCAGCAGCAGCGAATATATTTTCAGCTCCGCAAATTCATTCTGGCGGAAATATTCATCTTTTATCTGCATCAGTGTAGCATGAGTGGCATCGTATACCTGGGGATAGGCATCCCGGGTTATATAAAGAGGCTGCAGCAGCAAAGGCTGAAGACCGGAAAAGCTCTTCAGCTCTGTGACCATGGTCATATCAAAGAGGAAAATAAAGCGTTTCCCATTCTCCGGGGCTGTGAGCGAATGAAGCTCGCTCATGGGGATTACGAGAATCTCACCGGGCTGGATGTGGTAAAAAGCCTTGTTCACATCCGCGTCATAATAATTCTCCAGCGGCAGGATGATTTCCATGGCGGTATGCCAATGGGGGTCATAGCTGTCATTCTGTTCGTTGTACCAGATGCGGACGGTGGCATTCTTATGGAACTGGATGATTTCGTGTGTGTCAGTCAGTTCACGGTTTCCGGCCCAGTCGTGGTTTGCCTCATAATAATCAAAATCATCTTTTCTCGTTGTCGGTATACTCATACGCACTGTGCTCCTGCTGTTTGATTGCCGGTTCCTTAATGCTGGGATATGCGCATATTGCTTGCATGTCCTGGCCGCTTTCGGCAAAAGAGAATAAAAATGAAATCGCGGCCCATATAAAACCGGCTTTTTGTACAATGCTATTTTAGCATCATTAAGGAAATAAGTAAATGATAATCATAAAAAATCGTCAAATTCATGAAAAGTAAGCAAAATATGGGAAGAAGAAAGCAAAATGTGATTAGATTGTTTTTTAGAGAAAGTTTAGAATAAATTTATCAAATTACAACGGTCAGTGAATACAGGGAGGTGCGTATGAGAGACTCTGTGAAGAAGATTGTTTTATCAGGGGGGGTGGTTCTGGCAGTCGGAACCTGGTTCCTGATAAAAAGCCTGAATCAGGTGAATGATTTCAGAGACAAGTATGAGGGGTTTGACCTGAATGCTGACGTGGAAGGCACAGTCAGGGAGGGGACTTATACCCGCTATCAGAATGCCCATGCGGATGCGCCGTATCCGGATAAGGATGTGGAAGTGCCCCTGCCGGATTATGTATCGGGAGAGAATGTAGAGGTGTACAGTACATACGAAGGCGTGGACAATGCGCTGTATACCGGTGAAGGTTCTTCCGTTACATGGGAGGTGGAGATACCGGAGAGCGGACTCTACAATGTCTGCCTGGAGTATATGACGGTGGAATCCAGGGGCGTTGCCATTGAGCGGGCGTTATACATAAACGGGGAGCTGCCCTTTGACGACGCGGCCAATATGGCTTTTTCCAGACTGTGGATGGACGGCGGCGAGGTCAGGGTGGATAACCAGGGCAATGAAATCCGTCCCACCCAGGTTGAGGCCTATGCATGGCAGCGGGCTTACTGCAGGGACGATATGGGCTATATTTCCGAACCCTATGAATTCTATCTGGAAAAGGGCAGGAACGAACTCACTCTTGAGGCCGTGAACGAGCCCATGGTCATCGGGAAACTGAGCATTACCGCTGTGAAAGAACTCCCTTCCTATGAAGAATATCTGGAGTCGCAGACGGGAAGCGCAGCCTCCGGCGAGGGGCTGGCCTATGTGCAGACGGTACAGGGGGAGGACGCATCTCTGCGTTCCGAGTCTTCCCTGTATGCAAAGTATGACAGGTCGTCGCCTACCACACAGCCCAACAGTGTCACCAAAACAATCCTGAACTATACGGGCGGGGATGCATGGAGCAGCCCGGGGCAGTGGATTCAGTGGGAGTTCCAGGTGCCGGAGGACGGTTTTTACCATATCACGGTGAAGGGCCGTCAGAATTATTCCAGAGGAAGTGTATCAGCCAGAAGTCTGCAGATAGACGGGGAGGTTCCTTTTGCGGAAGTGGGGGAAATACCTTTTGAATATGACAATGACTGGGACTGCATGACTCTGTGCAGTGAGGAGGGCGAGCCCTACCGCTTCTGGCTGAAAGCGGGTGAACACACGCTTAGACTGGAAGCAACCCTGGGGCAGCTGGGCACCATTCTGGAAGAGCTGGAGGATTCCACTTACCGGCTGAACCAGATGTACAGAAAGATTCTGGTCTACACGGGAGCCACACCCGACAAATACCGGGATTACAACCTGGGTCAGGTATATCCGGAGGTTCTTGAGGCCATGTCACTGGAATCCAGGCGGTTGTACAAGATCGTGGATGACATGGTTGCCCTGACCGGGCAGAAAGCGGATAAGATCGCCACCGCCCAGACTCTGGCGCAGCAGCTGGAGCGGTTTGTGGATAAACCGGAAAAGATCACTCTGGAATTCACCACATTTAAAGATAATATCACTGCCCTGGGCACGGCGGTTCTGGGGATGAGCGAGACCAAGCTGGATGTGGATTATCTTGTGGTCAGCGGAGAAAAGGGAGAGGTAAAGAAGGATAAGGCGGGGGCCTTTGCCAGGGCATGGCATGAAATCAAGTCTTTTGGCGCTTCCTTTGTGGTTGACTACGATGCTGTGGGAGATGTGTACGACGAGAGTGAAGCAGGAGACGTGGTGAAGGTGTGGGTGCTCACCGGACGGGATCAGGGCACCATCCTCAAGAATATGGTGGACGATTCCTTCACGCCTCAGACAGGCGTGAAGGTGAATGTGGAAATTGTGGGGGCGGATGCCCTGCTCAGCGCGGTGGTCGCGGGACGCGGGCCCAATGTGGTGCTTTCCATCGGGGCGGATCAGCCGGTGAATTACGCGCTGAGGAACGCGGTGGAAGACCTGTCCCAGTTTGCGGATCTGGAGGAAGTGCTTTCCCAGTATTCGGAGAGCTCTTACGAACAGTACCGACTGGGGGACAGCATCTATGCCATTCCCGAGACCCAGATGTTCAACGTGATGTTCTACCGGAAGGACATTCTGGAGGAACTGGAGCTGGAGATACCTCAGACATGGCAGGAGCTGATAGAGATGCTTCCCACCATCCAGGGCAACAATATGTCCGTGGGGATTCCCTCCGCAGGGGGAACCAGCAGCGGGACTGCCGCCACGGCCACTACTTCCGGGGATCTCTCCATGTATTTCAGCCTTCTGTTCCAGTACGGCGGAGATCTCTATAATGAAGCAGGCACGGAAACCGTCGTGAACAACGAAGCGGGGGTGGAGGCTTTCTCGGATTACGTCAAATACTTTACGGATTATGGGATTCCTACGATATACGACTTTGTAAGCCGTTTCCGTTCCGGCGAGATGCCCATCGGCATAGCGAACTATACCACATACAACACATTGATGGTGTCTGCTCCGGAGATCAGGGGATTGTGGGATTTCACGCTGATTCCCGGCACGGAGATCAGGGACGGGGAGGGAAAGAGCCATATTGACCGCTCCGATTTCATCACCGGCTCCGCCACCATGATGGTCAGGACGAAAGATGACGGAGTGCGGCAGAATGCCTGGGAATTCATGAAATGGTGGGCTTCCTCCGATGTCCAGGTGCGGTTCGGCCGTGAGATAGAAGCGCTGCTCGGCTCTTCGGCCAGGTACGCCACCGCCAACCGGGATGCGTTCAGCCAGCTTGCCTGGAATGCGGACGACATCGGGGTGCTGATGGAGCAGTGGCAGTCCACGGTGGGAATCAGGGAGGTGCCCGGCGGATACTACACGGGCCGATATATCACCAATGCATTGCGCAAGGTAATCAATGATAAGGACGACCCCAGGGAGACCATACTGGATTATTCCATTACCATTGACGAGGAGATAACCAAGAAGCGGAAAGAATTCGGAATGCAGACGGAGTGAGGAGGGGCAGCATGAAAGAATACATTAGAAAATATATCCTGCTTCGCAGGCATAATTTCCAGGTGTCTGTGAAGAAAGCAAAGAGAAGCAAGATGTGCTACGCGTTTCTGGCACCTTATGCGCTGATATTTACGCTGTTCTACATTTTGCCGGTGGTGACATCCATATTTTTCAGCTTTACCTATTACAACATTCTGGAGAGTCCGAGGTTCATCGGGCTCCAGAATTACATCAGCCTGATTCTGGAGGATGAAATCTTCCTGACGGGGGTGAAGAACACCTTCCTGATCGCGGTGATTACAGGACCGCTTGGATATATCGCCTCTTTCCTGTTCGCCTGGCTGATCAACGAGCTGCCCAGATGGATCCGCACCATAGCGGTCATCGTGTTCTACGCGCCCTCTATAGCGGGCAATGTGTTCGTGATCTTTTCCATTTTCTTCCGGGGCGACGCTTACGGATATGTGAATGCCTTCCTGATGGACGTGGGGATCATCGACGCGCCCATCCTGTGGCTCATCGATCCCAAGTATATGCTGAACATCTGCATGATCGTCATCCTGTGGATGAGCCTGGGACAGGGCTTCCTCTCCTTTGTGGCCGGCCTCCAGGGTGTGGACAGATCCCAGTATGAGGCCGGGTACATGGACGGGGTGAAGAACCGTTGGCAGGAGCTGTGGTATATCACGCTTCCCAATATGAAGCCCATGCTGATGTTCGGCGCGGTCATGGCTATCACCCAGGCTTTCGGCGTCTGCGACGTGACCATGGCGCTGTGCGGCTATCCCAGTACGGATTACGCCGGACGTACCGTAGTGACGCATCTGTTTGACTATGGTTATTCCAGGTTTGAGATGGGGTATGCGTCGGCGATAGCGACTTTACTGTTCCTTGTGATGATTCTGTGCAACAAAGCGATTCAAAGTCTGCTGAGGAGAGTGGGGACCTGATATGAGTAAGAGAATAAGATTACAAAACGCACAACCGATTCCGCACCGCAGGGTGCTGAAACTGAAAAAGAGACAGCCGAACCGTTCCCGGGTGGGGGACTTCTTTCTCTACCTGTTTCTCCTGGGAATGGCTGCGCTGATGATTTTTCCGCTGGTGTTTGCCGTCAGCAGCGCCCTGAAGCCTCTGGATGAGCTGTTCATGTTTCCGCCGAAGATATTTGCCCAGAATCCTACCATGGACAATTTCTCGGATCTGTTCGTCACTATGGGGAAATCCTGGGTCACCTTTTCCAGGTACATATTCAACACGGCGTTCATCACGGTGGTGGGCACTGCGGGGCATCTGATTATCGCTTCCATGGGGGCCTTCGTCCTGGCGAAGTATGATTTTCCCGGGGGCAGGACATTCTTCAATATCGTAGTGGTGGCACTGATGTTCAACGGCTATGTGACGGCTATCCCCAACTACCTGATCATCAATGCCCTGGGGTGGGTGGATACCTATTGGGCCATCATCATTCCCGCCTTTGCGGCACCCATAGGGCTGTTCCTGATGAAGCAGTTCATGGAGGGGCTTCCCATGTCCCTGGTGGAAGCGGCCAAGATTGACGGGGCCAACGAGTGGAAGATATTTTTCACCATTGTCATGCCCAATGTAAAGCCGGCATGGCTGACCATGATCATTTTCTCCGTACAGAGCCTCTGGAATAACAAGGCGGCTACCTTCATCTATTCCGAGGAAAAGAAGACGCTGGTGTATGCGCTGCAGCAGATTCAGAGCGGCGGCATCGCCAGGACTGGCCAGGCAGCGGCGGTTACGGTGATCGTCATGCTTGTCCCCATCCTCATCTTTGTACTGTCGGAAAGCCAGATACTGGAGACCATGGCAAGCTCCGGCCTGAAGGACTAAGCAGAAGGACGAGAAAGGAAGAGGAGAGTTTCTATGAAAGTTTCTATGAAAAAGACTTTGAAAAGAGTTGGTGCCCTGGCGGCCGGCATCCTCCTGCTTGCGGGCCCCTGCGCGACGGTATCTGCGGAAACGGGTTATACCTATAATTATGACTATTGGGGGGACGTCCAGTACTCGCCGGATGCCTACAGGGTGGTAGGCGTCTACACCGCGGTGGAGATGGGGCTGGAGAAAAGGCTCAATCTTCCGGAGGGCCTGTTTGTCCACGGGGATATGGTCTATATCTGCGACACGGGCAACAATCGGATTGTGGAGCTGCGCCGGACAGGCGAAGAAAAACTGGAAGTGAGCAGGATTATTGAGGAGTTTCAGGGAAATGTGGAAAACAGGACATTTGCCTCCCCCACGGACATCGCGGTGACGGATGAGGGCTATCTCTATATCTGTGACAAGAATAATGAGCGAATCCTGAAACTGGATATGGATCTGAATTATGTGATGGAATTTACCAAGCCCGCAGACGCGAATTTTGACCAGAGCATGAGCTTTCTGCCCAATAAGCTCACGGTGGACGGTGCCGGGCGGGTGTACTGCGTGGCTGTGAACGTGAACAAGGGCCTGGTGAAATATGAGGCGGACGGGGAGTTCTCCGGGTTTGTGGGGGCCACTCCCGTCACCTACGACTGGCAGGATTATATCTGGAAGAAGCTTGCCACCAAGGAGCAGAGGGCGCAGATGGAGTCCTTTGTCCCCACGGAGTACGATAACCTGTACATGGATCACGAGGGCTTTATCTACGCGGTCACCACAAACGTATCCACGGCAGACCTGGACAGCGGAGATGCCAAGCCTATCCGAAGGCTGAACCTGATGGGAAACGACATCCTGATTCAGAACGGCAACTGGTATGTCATCGGCGACCTGTACTGGGGAGAAGCCGGCGGCTATAAGGGACCGTCCCTGATGACGGACATCACGGCCTTCGACAATGATGTATATGTGAGCCTGGACAAGGTAAGGGGCAGGCTATTTGCCTATGACGACCAGGGCAGGATGCTCTACACCTTCGGCGGAAGCGGCAACATGGACGGGTATTTCAGGCAGCCTGCCGCCATCGATCATATGGGGCAGGACCTGCTGGTACTGGACGCCCTGGACAACAGCGTGACGCTGTTTGCGCCTACGGAATTCGGCAGCCTGATCTTCCAGGCAATAGACCAGTTCCAGGCCGGCGATTACGCCGGCTCCGGCGAGACCTGGCGGAAGGTCATGGCGCTGAACGGGAATTACGACCTTGCTTACATCGGCATCGGCAGGGCCCTGGTCCGCCAGAAGGAGTACAGGGAGGCAATGGATTACTTCGAACTGAAGTTCGATGACGACAACTATTCCCGGGCGTTCAAGCAATACCGCAAGGAGTGGGTGGAGGATCATATCGTATGGATTTTCCTGGCTGTGTTTATAGTGCTGGTGCTGCCTCTTGGCGCGGGCAGGGTCAGGAAGATCAAGAACGAAATCGATACGGCTGATATTTTCCGGCAGCGACGGACAAAAGGGAGGTAAATATGGCAACTGCAAATTTGAAACTTGAAACAGCATCTGCCCCGTCCGGTGCGGAACTATAATGGGGAGGTAAATATGGTAACTGCGTTAAAAAAGAAAGAAACCTACAGCCATTATCTGGCTACATTGAAATTTTCCCTGTACTGCATCACTCACCCCCTGGACGGATTCTGGGACTTGACCCATGAGAAGAGAGGCTCCCCGGCGGCCGCCAAAACCCTTTTGCTGCTGACTTTGGTATGCAGGATCATGAAGCTCCAGTTTACCGGATTTATTTTTCTGCATGTGTACTGGGAGGGAATCAACATCTTCCTGTATCTGGCAAGCATTCTGTTTCCCCTGGCGCTGTGGTGCCTGGGAAACTGGGGGCTGACCACCCTGTTTGACGGAAAGGGGACGCTGAAGCAGGTCTATATGGCTACCTGCTACGGGCTGACGCCCTATCCGCTGATCCAGTTCCCGCTGATTCTCTTCAGCAATATGGTGACGGTGGAAGAAGCGGCATTTTACTTCGTGCTGAGCGGGTTTTCTGTTTTGTGGGCAGGCGTGCTGATCTTGTCCGCCATGATGGAGATCCATGAGTACACCATGAGGAAGACCATTCTCTTTACCATCGGTTCCCTGTTTGCCATGTTGGTGATGGTATTTATCCTGCTGCTGTTTTTCAGCATGATCAGCCAGGGAGTTGCTTATTTTGTCTCACTGTTCAGGGAGATTTTGTTCCGGATGTAAGGGGAGGAGGAAAAGTATGAAGAAACTGAAAAGCCTTATCGGTCCCATGATCATCCTTGCGGTAATCGCGGTGGGCGTACTGGTGATCGCTTTCTGGAAGGAGGCGCCGGAGCCGGAGGAGATTGTGAAGGTAAACGCTTACGAGGGGGATGGCCGGGAACTGGTATTGGAAAACGAACGTCTGCGGTTCGTGATGGATTCTTCCACCACCTGCTTTACTGTGGAAGACAAGGAGAGCGGCCGGGTATGGCGCTCCAATCCGGAAGGGATTGCGGAGGATGCCCTGGCGCTGAATACGGAAAAGCAGAAGCTCCAGTCCACGCTGCTTTTGACCTACAGTACCATCAACGGCGTGGATACCCTGTATGACAATTACACCTACAGCATGCAGAGCGGCATTTATGACATCGAGCAGGGAGATGACTACATAAAAGTATTCTATTCCGTGGGGGATATGGATAAGGAGTATGTGATTCCGCCTGTCATCCTGGAAGAGAAGATGGACAGTCTGCTTGAAAAGATGGACAAAAGCGGCATGATGCTTGTGGAGCAGTATTATAAAAAGTACGATATCAACAACCTGGGAAAGAATGACGACAGGGAGGAGCTGCTTGCCAGTTATCCCATTCTGGAGACGGAGGTCATCTATGTGCTCCGCAGCACCACCAAGGATAACGTGAAGGTGAAGTTCGAGCAGTTCTTTGAGCAGGCAGGCTATACCTACGAGGATTACATGTCCGACAGGGAACTGGATATGACCAGCAGCGTCTCGGAGAAGCCGGTATTCAATGTGAACATGGTCTACCGCCTGGACGGGGATGATCTTTTGGTGGAAGTGCCCCTGGGAGAGATTGAGTACAAGGAAGACTACCCCCTGCTGTACCTGAATGTCCTTCCCTATTTCGGAGCCGGGGGAACCGAAGACAATGGCTTCCTGCTGGTGCCCGAGGGCGGCGGGGCGCTGATTGATTTCAACAATGGCAAGGTGGCGCAGAACAGCTATTATTCCAATGTGTACGGCTGGGACATGGCGCAGGGCAGGACGGCCCTGGTGCATGAGACCAGGACATACTTCAATGTGTTCGGCATTTCCAGGGAGGACAGCTCTTTCCTCTGCATCCTGGAAGAGGGGGCGCCCTATGCGGCAGTACAGGCGGATATCAGCGGTCGGAACAACAGCTATAATTTCGTGAATGCCGTGTACAGCATCGCCCACAGGGAGCAGTATGACGTGGCGGACAAATACAACGGCGAGATGTATGTGTATGAAGAAAATCTGCCGGAGGAGAATCTGGTGAGCCGGTACCGTTTTGTGGATTCCGGCAGCTATGTGGACATGGCGAAATCCTGGCAGGGATATCTGAAGGAAAAGTACGGGGAAGCTTTTACATCGAAGCAGGACACCCAGACTCCGGCCGTAATCGAAATCCTGGGAGCCGTGGACAAGACAAAGCAGGTTCTGGGGATACCGGTTTCCAGACCCCTGAAACTGACTTCCTTTGAGGAAGCGGAAGAGATTCTGCGGGAGATCAACGCAGAAGGAATGACCAATCTCTATGTGAAGCTTACCGGGTGGATGAACGGAGGCGTACAGCAGAAGCTTCTGAAGGATGCCAGGCCTGTTTCGGAGCTGGGCGGTAAGAAGAAGCTCCGGTTACTGATTTCCTATATCAGGGATAACGGCATGAAGCTTTATCTGGACGGCATTACCGATTATGCCAATGACAGCGGCTTAACAGACGGATTTTTCGTATTTACGGATGCTGCCAGACTTGTCAGCAAGGAGGTAGCGGAGCTGCATCCCTATTCCACCGTGACCTATATGGATATGGAGGGGTCGGATTCCTATTATCTGCTGAAAGGGGAAAAAATCCTCCAGATGGCGCGGAATCTTTCCACAGAGGCGCAGGAACTGGGCGGAGGAGTCTCCTTCCAGAATATAGGCTGTGAGCTGTCTTCCGATTTCAACGAAGATGAGCCCATGAGCCGTATGGCACAGTTAAAACAGCAGGAAGCTCTCCTTAAGGAGGTCAGCGCTTCCGGACAGGGAATCATGTCCAATATGGGAAATGATTACGCCATGGCCTACACCGACATGGTGGCAAATATGGACTTAAGCGGTTCCGAGTACACCATCCTGGACAGGACGGTTCCTTTTTATCAGCTTGCGGTGCACGGCTATGTGAACTATACCGGGGAGTCCCTGAACCTGACGCAGGACTATGAGGAGGAACTGCTGTTATCCGCCCAGTATGGCGCGGGATTGTCCTTCACCCTCATGGAGGAGACGGCATTTGCCCTTCAGAAAACCCTTTACACCGAGTACTTCGGAGCGGGCTACGACGCCTGGCATGACAGGATGATCGAGATCTATACCAGGTACAACGCGGAACTGGGACACACCTTTAACCAGAAGATGACAGGCCATGAATGGCTGGCGGATAAAGTTTCCTGCACCGCTTACGAGGACGGAACCAAAGTATATGTAAACTACGGCTATCAGGACTATACCACAGAGGACGGCGTCGTCCCGGCCAGAGATTATAAGACAGTCCGCTAGGGAGAAAGGGGTGTTGCTATGAATTATGGAAAGAAATATACAGGGCTTCTGAAGAGAAAGGCGATAGCGGGGTATCTGTTCATCCTGCCGTTTATCCTGGGCTTCCTCATCTTTATGGTGAGGCCGTTCTTCCAGTCGCTTTTTATGAGTTTCAGTAATGTGGAGGTCAGCCCCCAGGGCATCAATTCTGTCTTCGCGGGCCTGGTGAATTACAAAAGGGCCTTTACGGTGGATACGGAGTTCAACCGGATGCTGACGGAACAGCTGGGGAAGATGGTGGTCAATTCTTTCGCCATCATGGTATTCAGCTTCTTCGTGGCGCTGATACTGAACCAGAAATTTAAGGGGAGGGCCCTTGTGCGGGCGGTGTTCTTCCTGCCCGTGATCATCTCATCCGGCGTCATCCTGGGGGTGGAATATGACAATGCCCTGCTGTCGGGCCTCCAGAACACCATTGAGAACAGCACCGGGGGAGGCACCAGCATCACCGGCGCCATCGAAAATATCCTGACAACGGCGGGCATCGGCACCAAAGCCTTCGAGATCGTGTTCGAGGTGGTGGACAGCATCTATGACGTGGCCATCGCGTCGGGAATCCAGATCATCATCTTCCTGTCGGGCCTGCAGACCATCTCCGACAGCATGTATGAGGCGGCGGATATCGAGGGCTGTACCAAGTGGGAGAGCATGTGCAAAATCACTTTTCCCATGATCAGTTCCCTGCTGTTGGTGAACTGGATCTACACCATCGTGGATTTCTGCATGAGGTCTGACAATGAGGTGATGGAGAAGATCAGCGATACCATGATCGTAAAGCTGGATTACGGATTCGCCTCGGCCATGGCCTGGGTGTACTTTGCAATCGTTATCGTAATCATAGGCGTAAGCTCGCTGATCATATCGAAGGGGGTCTATTACTATGACTAAGACAGCTGTGAAAGTAAAAAAAGATAAGACATTCTGGGAGAGGAACCGGGATTCCGGCGGTTACCTCCTGAAGAAGAAGATATCGGACATCGCGTACCGGATCATACGGGTGTTCCTGCTCTTCGGCATGTGCTTCCTGATCCTGCAGCCTATACTGAACAAGATCTCCATCAGCTTCATGGCGGAGGAGGATCTGTACAATGCCATGGTCATCGCGGTGCCGGAGCATTTTACCACCGACAATTACCAATTGGCCACCCAGTTCATGGATTACGGGAAGACATTCCTGAATACTTTGTTGGTCTCCCTGAGCATCGCCGTGCTGCAGATCGCGGTGTGCACGCTGGTGGGATACGGCTTTGCCAGGTTTGAGTTCCCCTTGAAGAAGTTCTGGTTTGCCTGCGTGGTGCTGATGATCATCATCCCGCCCCAGACACTGTCCACCTCCCTGTATCTGCATTTCCAGTATTTTGACATCCTGGGGATCATCAAGCTGCTGACGGGGAGCGCGCTGAACCTGAGAGGCTCCGCCCTGCCCTATTACCTGATGAGCATTGGGTGCATGGGATTGAAGAACGGGTTGTATATCTTCATGATCCGCCAGTTCTTCCGGAATATCCCCAAGGAGCTGGAGGAGGCGGCTTATGTGGACGGCTGCGGCACGCTGAAGACTTTCTTCCGGATCATGCTGCCGGACGCTACGCCCATATTGACATCCTGTTTCCTGTTTTCCTTCGTGTGGCAGTGGACGGATGGGTTCTACTCCAAGACTTTCATGGGCAATGTAAGCCTGCTGGCCAGGCAGCTGCAGATGATCGCGGACAGGCTGGACCATTATATTGTGTTTACGCTGCATGACGCCACGGGGGCTTCGGTGGGGTATACCAACGCCATTGTGGCCACAGGCACGCTGATGGTGATCGTTCCGCTGATCGTATTATACCTGTTTGCCCAGAAGGGCTTCGTGGAAAGCCTGAGCAGTTCCGGAATTAAGATGTGACGGATATTTATATGGATTGATTCCATGCCGGCGGGCAAAAGCCTTTGGGGCTGCCGCAGTTCGTGGAGCAGGCTGACGGCCTTCTTTCCTGGCT
>OFFJ01001498.1_pt1 | contig 16952 bp, 18 predicted proteins | sample 1521261 | NCBI WGS metagenome assembly OFFJ01 (sample SAMEA3504122, study PRJEB24116) | mouse gut metagenome | biome: mouse gut; feature: mouse-associated habitat; material: faeces | place: Denmark | collected 2011 | reverse complement strand
ACTTTCGCTTTCATACCAGTTGAAAAATCTTTTATTCTTTTATTTCGTGGAAGCTGAAACTTTTTAACTTGTTCTATAAAAAATGATTTATCAAAATTTTGATATAAATTATCAATAATAGGAATAATATCATTGATTGTTAAATATCCACTAAAGCCAGAGTCCGAAAGAACTACTCCCAAATCTTGCTTGTCTTTTGCAGTAAAATCTTGTAATGACTTTCCAAGAATATTGATAGTTCCACTATCAAAGGAAATTAGCCCTAAAATAGCTTTAAATGTTGTGCTTTTTCCTGCACCATTTTGACCAATCAAACCAGTTACATGACCTTTCTTTACTTCAAGAGAACAATCAAGCGAAAAGCTTTCATAACTTTTTTTCAAATGCTCAATTTTTAACATATCTAACCCTCCAAAATTAACTCAAATAGTTTTTTTATATCTTCATCACTGATACCGTAACATCTGCCTTTTTGAATAACTCGTTCTAAATCACTTTCTAATTCCTTTTTCTGTTCCTCTAATAAAAGCTCTGTATTTGTAGCAGTAACATATGTTCCTTTTCCATGAATTGTTACCGTAAACCCCTCGTTTTCCAAGTTATCATATGCTTTTTTTACAGTTAGAGCACTTATTTTTAATTCTTTTGCAAGAGAACGAACAGACGGAAGATTATCATTTTCTTTTAATTTTCCATTCCGAATTAAAGCTTTAACTTGTTCTACTATTTGCTCGTAAATAGGTATCATTGAAGAATGGTTTATAATAATTTTCATCTCACAGCTCCTTTCTGTATAAACAGTATATAACAGAGCAATGCTGTTGTCAAGTGTTATATGGTGTTTGCACAGAAAATGAAGCGTGCAAATCTCACTTAAGAAATGCACGCTATATCTGTTTATCCTACAATCTTCCAGTTGCTATCTTTTTGTAACACAAGCTCATATTGTGATACCTGTGTAGCCTTTGTCTGATTATCAAGAAATTTTACCGCTACCTTGACTTTCACATTGTCCCCGTCCTTTGTAAAGATAGGGTTTACCAGTTCAGAATAAAGGTAGTCCCTGCCGATAGGCTCAATCACATTTCCCGATACATAATAGGCAAGTTCTTTTTCTGTGGCTGTGGGATAGAGCTTAAAGAATGTTTCCAGAAATGCGGTAGCGTCGTTTACGGTATCAGCGTCTACACTTTCGTCTGCTTCTGATGTCTTAGGCTCATAGTCTGATTTTTCGATTGCTGGTGCAAGGGTAGGGTTCTGAACGATTACCATATCCCCGTCAGCGTCCACATGGACTTTTACTATATAGGTTGCTTTCACATTGCTTGTCTGTTCTCCCTCTTTTATCTGCTGATCTACTTCGTAGGTAGCAGAAAAAGTGTCCGTTCCCGATTGTTCGATACTCCATACAATCACATTTGTAGCTGTGGAGCTGGTCGGTATATCGGTTCTAATGGTATCAACATTCAAGTCCTGCAATTCCTTTGTCAGATAACCGTTGATTGCCTGCGTCCTTGCTTCGATAGCTTCTTTGCTGTTATCCCATGTGTAATAGGACTTCGCAAAGTTCTTCACGAAATTTTCAATCCCGTTGGTGTCCTGCAAGCGAAGTTCAATGATTTCTTTTTCATGGGTGGTGTGCTGGTCGATAGCAGTAAAATTCTTATATACCCCAAAGCTCACGCTTGCGATAAGCACCACCCACAACGCAATCACGGTTTTCTTATGCGTGCCTACCTTAACAGTACGCACCTTTTTTTCTTTTGGTTTTTTGAGAGTTTCTGTCTGTTTCTTATTCTTCTTAAACATATTTTTCAAGTCCTTTCTATTGTTTTACTCGTCCTGCACCGATTAAGTGCTGTTGCCAGTAACTACTACTTAGGTCTGCATATCCTATCGGGTCGCCTGCATGGTACATCTGGTTATTTCCTACATAGTAGAGTAGGAAAGCACCGCCTTTCCTTATTTCTAGGGTAGGTTTGTGCAGTCCTCTCCCCGAACCGTGCTTGCATTTCTCAATGCACACGGCTCTCCATCTTTGCTCCGTTACAGGTTATTTCTTTTCGCCATGATGTATAGCCATGTGACACTTGTGGCATACCACGATTGTTTTCCGTCTTTTGGCTATCATTATCTTTTCCCATTCTGATTTTCCTTTAAGGTTTTTAACCTTGTTTACATGATGAATTTCGTATCTGTCACTTTCCGTACACCCACATACTTCACATATCTTCGCCTTTAATCGGCTTTCTAATGTTGTTACGTCATGGGAATAATTTTTAGCTGTTTGTGGAACAATATCAGTAAACTTCTTTCCTTTGCAGTCAGCATAATTCGCAAAATACATTTTCTTTATTACTGTTTTAGTTTCATAAGGAATAGCCCATTTGCCTGTACCGTCTTTATACATAGCTCTAATTTTAGAAACTTTGGAACGGTGCTTTCCTGCAAGTGTTTTCAAACAGCTATATTCCATAAGATAATTGAAATAGATTAGCTTGTTAAAATTGCTTGCCAACCCATAATAATTACAGATACCTCTTAATTCTGCATTATAAATAGTCACTATTTCCAAATCTGTCCTATTAAGCAGTTGTGGTCGGTGTATAGGTTCTAATTTCCCATTGTCTGACCTCTGCTTTACAATTCCATTTGAAAATAAAAATTTCTCTATCTTGTCTTTGAATGGAATACTCAATTCCACCTTGTTATTCATAGAACGGGTTTTGAATTTTCCTTTTGGTTTAATCTGCTGGTCACGGCGTACTCTGACATCATATCCGAGAAAACGAGCAGGAGTATTACTGTGTGTAATCAGAGTTTTTTCTTGACTAAGTTCCATTTTTAATGTGGTACTTATAAATTCTGTAAGTTCTTGCTTAATCTTCTCACAATCCTGTCGATTGCCATTCACAGCTATTAGGAAATCATCAGCGTAACGCACATATTTTATTTTCTTGTCGTCACATTGCTTCGCTGGTAGTTTGAGCATTTGAGCCGTTGCAGATTTATATTCTTCAATCAGCTTTTCTCTTTCTATACCGTTGCTATTTTTAATTTTGTTGTGTAATCTTTGGCGTAGTCCTACCAGTTTTGTATATTCTGGTGTATAACGTGCCTTTGTTGCCACATCAAACTCTTTCTTTATCTTCATTACGTGACGGTCTAATTCATTAAGGTAGATATTCGCAAGAATAGGCGAAATGATGCCACCTTGAGGGCAACCGCTATATGTTTTGTGGTATTTCCAATCTTCCATATAACCTGCCTTTAAGAATGAACGAATGAGTTTCAGAAAACGTGCATCTTTAATTTTCTGATTGATAATTTCCACAAGTACCGCATGATTGATGTTATCAAAGCACCCTTTTATGTCGCCCTCTATAAACCAGCGTGCTCCTGTAAATTCTTTTTTTATTTGAGCAAGAGCAGTATGACAACTTCTTGCTGGTCGGAAACCGTGAGAGTAGTCTGAAAAAATAGGCTCATAGATTGCTTCTAATATCATGCGTATTGCTTCCTGTATCAGCTTATCAGTAAAGACAGGCAGTCCTAAGGGACGCATTTTGCCATTTGATTTTTTGATGTATGTACGTCTTACTGGTTTTGGTTGATACATTTCATTTTTTAAGGCTTCAATGATATTTTCAATATATATTTCGCTAAAACCGTCCGCTGTGTCGTCTGTTACACCCTTTGTTCCTGCTCCTTTGTTGGAGTAGAGGTGTTGATATGCAACATAGTATATATCTGGACGGAGTAAATATCGATAGAGCCTTGTAAATACTTCATCATGGTTCTTTTTTGAATTTTCCTGTAATTTGGTTAAAATCTCCATTGTTGGTTTCATTTGAGGTTTTCCTCCCTAATCAATTTCTAATTTTAATTCGCTAAGACTGCTTTCCTTCGCCATGTGAACGGTTTTCCCGTATCCGATTTTACGGCTTTCCCTGTCTTTTCAGGATTCTCAGACTACTATGAAAGCTCCGTTACCTTGCCAGATTTTCAGCGTCATCTCACTTAGCATAGCCTTGTGATTTATCACTACAAGAGCATTACACATAGCCATTGTAGGCATTCTGGTTTAGGTAATCTCCAGTTGACGAAAGTAGTAGGCTGGTGTGAATTGTCGGATATGCTTTCGTTCCGTTACTACTGGTTCTCCAGCGTACCGTATGAGTTAATTGATAACCCACTGAAAGGCATTTATTTTCAGCGTTACTCATACCACAGGTTTCAGACAAGTTTCCTGTGTCCACACGTAACAGAGGTTTGGAACTCACATTCAACAAATCTAGTTTTATCCTCATATTCACTTAACCTTGCAGTTCAGTCGTGCTCTATTGTCTTTGAACAACTTTCTGCTTTCCTGCCGTGCTATTTTCCCGTACAGTTTTCACCTTTCGGTTAGGCAGGTGGTTTCCCGTGTTATCTTACGGGGTAGTGCCTTTTTTTTCTGTCCCCCTTTCTTTAATCTACTTCTAACTTTCGTCCCTCTGGACGCACGATACCGACGTGCGTTACATACGAACCAGCGTTATAAGTAGAATGGAAAAATACCAAATCCCCAGCCTTTGCCTGCGAGAGTGGAAGATGTTGGGTTGCGTCATACTGGGCTTGTGCGGTTCTCGGTAAGGAGATACCAGCTTTTCCATAGCACCATTGCACAAGTCCGCTACAATCAAAGGAAGTGTTCGGGTTACTGCCACCATACACATACTTCCAGCCTTGATATTTCAACGCTTCATTCATAATCGCTTGTGCCGTCGCATTATCAAAGTGTGCCATGGTCAGATATTGATTGACTAATTCCACATAGAACATATTTCCATAGCCATACCGCCAGCCCCCATTCTTCGCAACGGCTATCGGGTTGGTGTAGGTTACTTTCTTTCCACCTGATTTCTCACGGGCAAAATTTTCCGCAAGGTTAAAGGTGTGCTTTTTTCCTTTTCCTGCCACATAGCCCACATAGCCACCGCCATAGTTATAGGACTGTATCGCTACATTCAAGTCGTCGATACCTTGATTTTTGCAGGAAGAAAGCAGGGACGCAAAATACTTACACCCCTGCTTGATTGAGCTTTCCGTATCTAAGGAATTAGGCGGTAAACCAAGACTTTCCGAACTCTGCATAACATCTTCTGCCGTACCGCCACTTTCTACTTGAATAATAGCCAGCAATACATTGACATACTCGGAGATACCGTATTCTCTGGCGTATTTTTCTACCATAGGCTGATGTTTCAAGACTTCTGCGGATAAGTTCATACCCGTAATACCAGAAGAAAAATTGCTGTTCTCGTCGTCGCTGTCTGCACTAATGAGGACACCAAAGAAAAGTACCAGAGAAAAGAGGATAGGAAACAGACTGCCAATGATAGCGATATGTTTCAGTTTCATTTTTTCTTCTGTCCTTTCTTCATCACAAGGTTACGAGTTTTCTCTGTTGTCTGCTGGTTCTTTTGGACGCTCTGCGTCTGCTGAACCTTTGTCCTGTGGTCTTTTGTGTAATTCTGGCGTGTTTCCTGCGATACCACTTTTTCTACATTCTGCCTATGTACTGGCTGTGCAGGTTGGGTCGCTTTCTTATCAGAAGCACCAGAAGATAACGGACGCTCTTTGATAACATTTGCCTTGACTGGCTCACTTGCTTTTGAAGTGGTCGCTGTGGCAGGACGTTTGATTTCCTGCATTTTTTCCGCACTCGTCTTTGAAGCTGTGGCTGGTCGCTCATGGGGACGGGTAGCTCCCGTTGTCGCTGATCCGTCAGCCTTTCGCTGTGCCTGCCTTGCTTCTTGTGCCTTTTGAAGCTCCATACGTTTGTCAGCGATATTCTGTCTATGCTGTTCCTGCTTTTCCAAACGTCCCATCTGTCTGGACTGCTGTTCCTGCACCATGCCACGCTTAAAGTCGGACACGCTGGACTTTGCCTTTTCCTTTGCGGAATACACCGCATAAGCGGTCTGTGTCGGCATATCCTTGATATTTTCTTTGACAGCATTTGCCTTGTCTTTCACTTTATTTTTTGTATCTAAGACAGCACCCACCTTTGAGCCTGCACGTTGTCCCATGCTGGAAGATGTATTACCCCGACTGTCTTTTGTAGCTGTGTTCCTTGTCGGTTTTCTGTTTGAAATCGTGCTACCTGCCACCGCACCAGCAACACCGCCAGCAGTAACCGCACCAGCAAGCCGTCTTTCCATACGCCTAGCCCTATGTGCCAAGTATAGATATGGTCTGCGGAATATCCTGCGTCCCATGCTTTGACTGTCGTTAGCGTTCAAAGAGAACATACTCATTAAATCGCCCAGCTTCATGTAGATACCAGCGAAACACACTATCTGCAAGAATGCCACCATGAAAAACGGATAATCTGTGGAAATGTTATAAAACATACTGGAAATGCTGAACGCCACCGTTACAATAAGCGTTATTCCTGCCCGTGTCATTATGGTATTAAACACCCTCACGATTGCCTGCTTTGCCATGCTTTCATAGCTCGGTATCATGGAAAGTAGAAAGCTGATAGGTAAAAACATTGCAAAGATAATAAAAAGTATCTGGCTAAACAACATCATGCCCGTAAGCAAGAATACAAATATCGTGATACCTAAGTTAAAGAACAAGAGGAAAAATACCATACCTAAACGGTTTACCACCTGCGGTATCGTCAGATTGTTGTTGTCGTTGTCCTCGATTTCTGTTTTCACGACTTCCTCTCTGGTTTTTCCGTCCTCGTCCTCTGGGCTTGTCGATACCAGAGCTTCTACACGGTCTGTCCCGATTTCCTCTGCGTTGCTGTTGCCAAATTGCAGAAGTAGCCACGGCTGTTCCACTTGAATAGAAAATAAGCTGTCCCGTATCAAGTCTACGCTGTCCTTGCCCTCGCTATCAGAGTTTGGGAGCATGATTTTTGTTCCCAAGTCCAACGAAGCGGTACTAATATCACTTGAAAATTCATTTATCTTTTTGATGTAGTCGGGAGCGTAGGCAATAAACGAAGCGGACAGCACGAACACCACCACAAAGTTGATAACAGCGTGAAGTGCCTTGCTGGTTTCTCTTTTTATCAGTCCCGTATAGGCAACATAAAGTCCCACCACCAAGATAATGAGAAGCAGGAAACCAACATAGAAGCCAGAGCTGGAAAAACCGTTCTGTGTTACGCCTGCAAGGGTCTGTATGCTCTTTCCGATACTGTCTGCCATATCGTTAATAAAATCAAGTTTATAGGCTTCCTGCACCACATAGCCCGTTGCATTACTCAAATATAAACTGATAGTCCAGACAAAGTTGGTAATGCAGTAAAGCCCGTACTGTACTGATTTTCCAATGCCGTCCAGCCAGTTCCACGGCAACCACGACCAGCTATTATCAACATAAAAATCAAGCTGGTAGTTGGAAAGGGGATATTTTGAATAAAGATTTTCTGCGTTTATGGTATCGTCCACAAGCCCCGTCGCATGAGCCACCGTCCCCAGAAGTGAAAGCAGGATAAGGGAGAGTGCCACCACGAACAGAGCCATTTTGAGAAAGTGAAGTATCTTCCTTTTTGTGAACGCACCTTTTATCCTTTCTTTCATCACTCCACCTCATTTCTCTGTACGGGCGGTCTGGTATCAAAGGCGTGTAGCAGTTCTTCAAAGACTGGGTGTATCTGCACCACACCGACACGCCCGTATAAGTCCTGCAATAAACATTGTCCGTTCTCCAAATCACGCAAGCGTTTCTGGTTGTTTTCGTCGTCCTTGTCGATACCGAAAAATTCTAAGGTCTGCTTTATCTCGTTGATGTCAGTACTTCTAAAGGCAAACTTCAAGCCGATATTGTTTTTCAGACTTTCCTTTGACACGTCGCCAGAGGATTGTGTAACGAAATAAACGCCTGCCTGCATAGCTCGTCCAGCACGAACCAGCTTATTTGATAAGGTTTCGCCTTGTGCCACGTTTAAGAACGCCCACGCTTCGTCAAGGTCTACAATCTTAAAAATACTTCTGTCCGAATGGATAAAATCAAGGGCAAAGGTACTAATCACAATCAGCATAGACACCGACAATAATTCAATGGTCGTGTATTCCTCAAAGGTCGTGTCCTTATCTGGTAATACTAAGTCCGCTACTTGAATGATATTGAGCTGGTTATCCAGACTGATAGCATTTTCCACCGTACCGTCCGAAAACAGCAGGTGTGCAAAATCGTAGTCCGTGAAACTGTCTATATGGTCTGCGATATTTCTTGATATGGGTGTATCTTCACGGCGTAACTCGTCTATCACATGGAGCAAGCCCCGACTGTCGCTCTGGGTAACGGAACGCACCGCTTTTCGTAAAACAGGGAATTTTTCGCCGTCCCTAGAGGAAATACCCGTAAGGAATGTTAAAATGTCGATTGCCAGACTTTCAGCGTCTTTTACATTCTTCATAATCACGAATGGGTCAAGAAGTCCTGCATTGTCCTTGTCGCTGGTAAGATTTACAATATTGATTTCATGGGCGATTTCTGGAAGTGTTTCTTTCCAGTTTCCACGCTCTGATTTTGGGTCTAAGATAACCGCTTGTCCCCCAAAAAGAACCGAATAATACACCAGAAGATTGTTGCAGAATGACTTTCCACCGCCAAGCGAACCGACAAAAGCAGACGCAAGGGCATTTGTAACTGTGCCTTTTACACCCTGCGAAGCTAAAGACGGTTGCAGGTACACATTTCTTCCCGTATCAACGGAATAGCCTATATAGATACCCGTGTTTTCTCCTAACTGCTGGGTCGCACCAAAACCAAGCCCTGCCAAGAAGTCTGATTTTACATACTGCACATAGTCATTGATATATCGCTTGCTGGCTGGTAAAAATTCAGAATGAAGCCCCAGCATATCCCCAGCAGGACGCACCAGCTTTACATTGAGGTCGTCGTAAAAGTCCTTGACTTCATCACAACGGCGTTTCAGCTCGTCAAGATCGGGTGCAGACACCCGTATCACGTAGCTTAACTTATACATACTTTCTTTGCTCTGGTCTAAATCGGTTTCCAGCTCGTCCACGCTGTCTAAAGCGTCCACCACATTTGAGCTGGTTTCACTTCCTGCTTGATAAGCGTGATTGTCAAGGTCTTTCAATTCCTTTTTCTTATTGCGGACGGTTGTTAATGCTTTGCGGTTCTCCACGATTTCTACATTCATAGAAGTATCAACGGGAAAGGTAAATTGCTGTTGCTGGAAATAGAAGATTTCACTTGACGGAAAATCAAGCTCGCCGACAATCGCATTGACGGTAAAATAGGACACATAGCTTTCCTTGTTCTCATGTTCCAATCTTAAATACCGCTGGCTTTCCTCAATCACACACCTTGTCGGACGGATAAGGTCGTAGTATTTTATCAGCGTTTCTTTCTTCAATTTCTTCTTTGGTAGCTGGTACTCATAATCTTCATAAGCGATACCGTCCCTGCCGTAAAGATGTTCCATGAGATACCCAAAATCATTGATTTCCAAGCGACGCACCTTAAAGCGACGGGAGATTTTATTTTCCAGTAACTTTTCCATTTTCATGTAACGGTTGATTTCATCATTCGGCATGGAAACAAAGTCATTCATCAGCGTGTGGTTCACTTCATGGAGAAATTCTGTGAACGTCAGCCACGCCGATTTTTTGATGTTCTTCAGATTGAGCTGTTCTTCCGTAACCATGAGCTTAAAGCCAAGAAAAAAGCGGTAGTCCACTTGATTGTCCCCAATCATAGATACTAACGCTTCGGTCTGTTCGTCTATCTTCTGATAGGCAACTTCCTTTAATTTTCCAGATACCAGCTTCTTTGATTGCTCCTGCATACTGCGGATTGAGCTTTCTGTGGCAATCTGCAAGGCATGAATTTTACCCTCACGGGACTGTGCGATTAGCTGTCGGAAACTGTCATGCACGATAAATTTCTGCTCTGCGGATAAGAAAGAATAGTTGTACGGTATCAGCTCATAGTAGGCGAACACCTCATTGTCCTTGTTCCAGACAAGGTTATTGTCAATATATTTTATCGGGAACATAGTTCACACTCCTTACTGCCGTGATTGTTTCATTGAATATCTGCTTATCCAGTTTTACGGCTTTTCCTGCATAAGTGATTTTTGGTCGCAGGGCATAGGTTATCTGTGATTTCAAAAAGCTGTACGGCTTCTTTCCGTCAAAGGTTTTCTGCGACATAAACCAAGTGAGAGCAACGGGAATACCAAAGTATTTGAGAAATGCTCCCTCAATCATGGAAAGTGGGGGAATATCCCCAAACAGAATGATGATAAATTCTGTAATCACAAACCATGTAATCTGTGTAAAGGTAACGGGAAAGGGTAAGTTAAAGTCATTGATTGCATACAAGACTTTTTCCACGTTCCAGATACCCGTGTAGCTTTTAATTTTTTTCAAGTTCTTTCAGCTCCTTTCAAAATAGAAAAGGACAGCCATTTTCAGACTGTCCCTTAAAGAGAAATACGCTGTCAGTAGCAACAATGCTTGTCGCTGATCTTCCAGCGTTAATATGGTATCTCGCACATACCTCGGCTTGTTTCAACAAAGTAACCGCCCATATCCAAATCTCGCCCGTAGGCTTCATAGTCAATGTAGTTCTGTAAGCTGGGTGGAATATCCCCAAGTGCCTGCAATTCGTCTATGTAGTAGTAGGCAACATCTGTCATGGTTTCACAGTCGGGATAACAATAAATATCGTCCTTATGTTCCACGACTTCTTCCAGCGTCCCGTAGTGGCTGATAAATTCGTCCAGACATTCTACGATATAGTCGGGAAGTTCCTCTATCATTTCATACATCTCATTGAGTTCTTCAATGGAAACATACTCGCCAATCGCAATGGGAAAGTTGTCGGTATCATGGATAGCGTATTCCTCATACTGTTCATTCAAGCCGATTTTTTCTTTCACATCTTCCTCGTCAATAGGAAACGTGAACCAAGCACCGACTAAATAGCCCTCATTGTATTTGCCAAGATTAGCAATATAAACCGCCATATCATCAATCATAAGCACCACCTCATTTCCTACTCTGGCAGTTCAAAGATACCGTGTTCCGTTACTAAAAATTTCCCGTGTTCCTGCAAGTGAGAAGCGTAGGCTTCAAAGTCAAAGTAGTATTCTTGACAGTCCTCGGATAAATGCTTAAATGTCGGGTCGTTCATCAGCTTTTGCCTTGCAACATCAATCATGCTTTTGCAGTCGGGATAAACGGTAATCACGTTCCTGCAAATATAAAGTGCTTCTAAATTCTCAAACACCGTAAGCAGTGATACATATTCTTCCTGCATATCGCTTGAAAGCTGGCGGTACATAAAATCTAATTCGTTGAGCTGGTACACGCTGGTATGTTCGTGGACTTCATCAGCATAAGGCAACACCTTTTCGATAATGCGGTAATCCCCACTTTCTGCACCGACACCTAACTTTTCTTCAAACTCTGCAACATCTATCGGCAGGTCGAACCAGTACGATATTGTTTCTTCGCCAGTTGTTCCTCTCGTTTCCACCAGCACCCTTGTTTCCTGCATTGTTCCTCACGTCCTTTCTGTTGTTTCATCACATCTTTTAAGGTCTGGTACGACATACCAAACACATACTTTGAAAAATCTTCTAACTGTCTTCCTTCATAGTCGGCAGGGTTTAGTCGTTTCATTTCATGCCACACCTTACGCTTGTAAGAGGGCAGGTCGGAAATGTATTCACAGCCGACGTTTGCCTGCATATCCTTAAAAATATCGTTCATGTAATCACTCCAATCTGAAATTTTAGGTAAGAAAAAAGCAGTCAATCCTAAGACCAACTGCTTTGCATATAAATATAAATTTGGAAACTAAAATTTTCGGAAGTTTTTTTGTATTTTGTGTAGCCATAGTCCAGCAATACCAGCTATAATTGCCAAGAAAAAAACTGCGGTAGGAATAGAATGATTTTTTACTATAATCGCAATTACCCCAGATACTAAAATACCAATCCCTACGAATAAAACAGGTTTTCCTAATTCTTTTGCATATTCTTTTTTGTTATCAGTAGTATCAAATACTTTACCATGAACAAAAGAGTAATTTCCCTTTAATAAAGAAATACTCACGAATATAAGGATAGCAGAAACAAACCACATCATTATACTAAATCCTAACATAACATATCGCTTCCTAAAGTTGTATTTTTACATCCATATTATATCACCCAATTAACAACATCACAATAAAAATTTATGCACCGATAATCTTGTTGAACAGCTCTAACAGTACATCTTTCACACCACCAGCATTGAACACCAAGCCAACAGCAATCAAGGCAACTACCAAGAAACCGATAAGTTTGGAAAACTCACGCTTGAACCCTAAGTAGATACCGATAACCACAATCGCCATAAGCACTAAGCTCTGTGCGTTTGATAAAAACCATTGATACAAATTTTGTCCGAAATTCATTTAATTGTCCTCACTTTCTTCTAATTGTTTCATTTCATAGTCAGCTTCTTTACCGACATTCAAAATACACATCAAGACTACGCCGATACCCATTCCCATAGATACCAGCAGGAAGTCTTTTAATAATACCCACATTTTTTATCACTCCTAACTTTCTACTAAATCTTTTGCAGGGGTCGTCTGCTGTTTGATTATCATTTCATGCTTTTCTGTGAGCTTTGCCTGCTGTTCGATTGTTTCCATGTAGTCTGTACCGTTTCCCTTATCAATCTTTTTCAGCATTTTCAAGGTCGGTGCTACCTGCCTTTGTACCCAACGCAATGTGCGGTCTAAGGTATAAGGCTCTGGCTTTGTCGTCAGCTTCAAGCTCTGTCTGTTATCGCCGATAAACCAAGCCCAGCGGTCATTGAGTTTCCAATCATTTTTTCGCTTGTCTGGTTCTTCATCAACAAACCGTACATACTGATTGATGATAGAAAAGGCGGTCTGTTCTGCGTCATAATAGGTCAGCAAATCTCGTACTGCATAATAGGCACGTTCATTGCGAAGTCGTATCTCAAAACGGTTGATAATGTCGGCTTCTTCCAAAGGTGTCCCTAACTTGACATACTGCTCATAGTCCTTTTCGTAAATACAGAAATACACATCTGATTTCAGCGACCCAAGATAAAGGGTACGTCCCATATATTCTCTGTCGTCCTCTCTGTGCTTGATAAGCTCGCCCGACTGATAAAACTTATAACTTCTGGACTTTCCGATATATTCCCGTTTCCTGCATTTTTCCGCAAGCTCTGGAATATCCAAAATGCCCGTATGGTCGTTGATAGCAAGGTCGATACGCTTCATCACGCCACCGTCTATGAGTGCGTCCATGAGGAAGTCATACCAGCTTCTTTGCTGTGCCAGCAGATAACTTTCAAACTGCCTGCAACCACGCCCTTTTAACTCTAAAAGGGCACCTTTTTCTTCGTCAGCCGACGTATAGATAAAGATGTCCCCTAAAGAATAATGCTCCGTATAACTGTAATGTCCGTAATCTTCATGGAGCATATAATTGATATTCAGTTTTAATATATCTTTGATGATGTGCTGTATATCCAGCGTGGGAAAACGAATTTTTACATAATCAAACAACATGGTAAGCGGTGCTTCTGGATTGAACCTTGCCAGTTCCTTATGCAAAGTTTCCAGAAGCTCCTTTGACGGCTTCATTTTTCCGCTTTCTATCTTGTTGAGATATTCCCTTGTGATACCAGAAGCCACCGCCAGCCTGCCTTGTGAGATACCATAAGCAATCCGTTTCTCCCGTAATTCTTTTATCCATTGTTCTTCATTCAGAACCATACCCCCAATCTGTAAAGTGTGAAGTTTTTTAAGGCGACTTCACAGCCGATTTTTACTAGGAAACCATGCCAGAAGCCTTATGTTTCCTATGTTTTTTGTCTATTGTCTATTTGCAAACGTACCCCTCTGTTAGATACCGAGGGGTTTTACCTGCTGGCGTGGCTTCGCCACACCAGCAACGGCATACACGGTCTGGTTCGCTTCGCTGACCGTTCCTGCCGTTTCGGTTGCTTACTTGCATACATTCATACCCATATACACAACAATGAAGTCTATATCTTCGTTTTTGCACAGCTCTAGGGCTTCTTTGTCAAACTCGTATTCATGTTGTGTAAGCATGAACATAGACTTTTCCATGACGATAAACTGATAACAAAACGTACAGTTTAAGAACGTCATTTCTTCTTCAAGAGGAATTGAGAACAGCAACGGTAATTTCTGCTGTCTTTGTTCTGTATTTTCCAACAATTCACTCATTTTTGCATGGTAACGCTCAATCGGGTATTCTTCTAGCTGGTAACAGTCCATATCGCTGGAAAAATCCAAGTCATCAATGAAGTTACCAAAATTTAAACAAATTCCTTTTGTGATTGCTTCGCACATTTCATTTTTTAATTGCATTTCCATATAACTCATAATGTGTCATTCTCCTTTTCTTGTTGGTGTGGCACGTCCCCGTGTTTAAGGGCAAGTGTGCCGATAGTTTGTAAAAAATCATGTCCTTTTGGGACTAAAGGCGTGTAAAATTCACTTATGACACTTGTTCCCACATCACAGTAGCCACGCCCTTTGATACGCTTCTGGAAAAACTGCTTTTTCACATCTGAACCAAACAGCATACCGTAACCTAATTCGCTGATACGCCCCAACCCCACACGGAAATTGAAGTTATCTCTGATACCGTCGCTAAAATACTTTGCGTCTGGACGCTGGCAGGCAACGATAAGGAAATAACCTGCTTGTCGTCCTAACATAACGATTTTCTTTAACTGGCTAAGTAAGCTCACGCTTTCTTTCGTCCCCAGCATTTCAAAAAATGCCACATATTCATCAAAGATAAGAAAGCAGGGTGGAAGTCCCAGATAGGCGTAGTTTTCGCCCGTTTTATAGTTCGGGTGTCGCTTCATTTCCTCACTTCGCTGTACCATGCCCTCATAAAAAGCATTGACGCAGTCAATCATTTCTTCTTTGGTGTGGTACACATTTCCCATAACTGTCCCTAAGTCTGCAAGGTCAGCGTTCTTCGGGTCTAAGATATAAAGGACAGCGTTAGTATGCAGTAAGGCTTCAATGAGCGTCATCAGAAAATAAGTTTTACCACCACCCGTCCCACCAGCAATCAGAGCGTGGGGGAGTGCGTCATATTCCCAGACAAGATTTTTCATCAGTCTAAGACAGCCGTTTTCTGCCCGTACTTCATCAATGGTAATGCGGTTCGCTATCATATCATAAAGCAGGGTATATTCGATATAGCCGTCATGTAAGGTCTTGTCGGTCAGTTCGCAATACAAGCCACTTTCCAATTTATCCTCTAACCGTAAAAGCTGGTCTTGATATTTCCCCAGCGTAATTTCACAGCGGATATGAAGCAGTCCCTTTTCCATTTGATAATAAATCTTTGGAAACCAGACGATTTTTTCCCTTGATCTGCTTTGCAGGTCAGTAAAAAAACCGCTGTCTTGTACGGTATCGGCTTCATACCACTTATTTTCCAGTATCATTCGTGCCAGCTTTTGACGGTGCAGGAGCTTCTTGAAACTGTCGTAACAGAAGCGGTAATACAGAAAAGCGACCAATGCACAAACACCAGTCGCTATCAGTATGGTTATGAAGTTGTATGTGGAAAGCGTCAAGCCGTTCTCTAACAAGCTGAAATGCTCCCAATCGGTACGCATAAGCTGTTTCATATTCAGTAGCAAGAGAACCGCCACGAATACCAACAGAAGCGTCCCTATGAAAAAGTGATAGACAAGGTGCTTGTCGCTGGCTCTGATACGGTGTCCTTTATTCCAAATCTTATGCATAAATCAATCACTCCCTTTTTCTTAGCATTGAAAAAGCGGTCAATCTCAAAAGACTAACCGCTTAAATCTTTAATCATTTAGAAAAGCTAAAACAATATCTGCGAACTTTTCTGCATTTGTGGCAATAGCAGGGTGTCCACCAGTATCTAAAGTATGTATGTTACCATGCTTAACCAGTTTTTTCATTTCCACATATTCTTCTAACATGTCTTTACGACACATATCGTCTTGTAGACTTCCTATAAATAATATAGGAACAGTCAAGCTTTCCAATGGTTTAGAAAATAACGGAATTTTTTTCTTTGCACATTCAAGAAGTGCTTGCGTATTAAGGTCTACAACTGTTTCCCAATCTTCGCCTTGACACCATTCGTAAAACTGTTTTGCGTATGTATCATGTTTTGCATATTCACGTTCTTTCAGTAGATTTTCTGCAAAATTTTGATGTAAAGTTCTACCGTCAAAACTATCTGCAATTACTTTTTCTATAAGGTCTGGACGTTCTAAGGCTGTATTGACAGCAACCCATGCTCCACCACTTGTTCCTAATAGATTGACTTTTTTTAGCTGTAAGTGTTCAATAAGAGCAATAACTTGTTGAGCTTGTGAACACCATAAGTCCGCTGGAAACTTACTTACTCTGTCTGATTTTCCATTCCCTAGAAAGTCTATCAAAATCACTCGAAAATGTTCTTGATATAACGGCAACAGCATTTCAAACATATTTGATGAAGCGGTATCTCCATGCAACATGATAAGTGGTTTTCCATTCCCTGCTTCTTTATAAAATATTCTTTTTGACTGATATTTAAAATATGACATAATTTTGCCTCCTAATCATTTTCAATATTATTCTCTGATTAGCAAGGCGTAATAGCATTGATACACCTTGCTATTACAAAGTTACAAAAATACCCATATTCAAGTCCTCCTTTCGTTTTCCTCTTAGTTTAATTATACTATTCTCTTGCACGAAATGATATAGTAATTATTATTTTTTCGGCTGTCCCTGCGTGTTATTATTCTGTGGATTGCCTGCGTTCAGATTACCTTTATTCTTCAACACAATATCCTCTGCCTTTACATACCAGTCCACATCTGCACCCGTATAGGTTTTTCGTGATACCGTATCGG
>OFFJ01001497.1_pt1 | contig 16955 bp, 2 predicted proteins | sample 1521261 | NCBI WGS metagenome assembly OFFJ01 (sample SAMEA3504122, study PRJEB24116) | mouse gut metagenome | biome: mouse gut; feature: mouse-associated habitat; material: faeces | place: Denmark | collected 2011 | reverse complement strand
CGATGTTGCCGGACCTGCTCTTGCAGAACGTAATCTTGCACATTTTGACACTGATTTTACAATTGGATGTCAGCTTAATGGTAGTGGTAATGCTACCCGGAAGTTTACGAATGATTATGGATATTTAGCAGACGTGAAGTTTTACAATGGGGCTGCTATGGAAGATGGTGAAGAAAAGACAAAGTTTACATCGGCAATTAAGATAAGAGCGTTGGATGCTATGGAAGACGATGGTACGTCAGTGCTTCATAACATATTGGAGACTGTCACTCCTACAGCTTTCTTCACAGTGAATCCATATGATGAAAAGACAGTGTGGGGAACCGCGCCGAAAGATGCTGCAAATCCGGGAGCGCAAGGAGTTGAGGGACTTTATGATCCGTATGATCCGCTGGGAGAATCCGATGCATTTCGTTGTGGTACGGAGTATAAGGCAATGACAGTTTATACAGCCCATGATGGATATGCTTTTTCAAACGATTCGGTGAATTCGGATAACATTGCTTCTGAATATCGTTATGAGGAGATAACGAATGAATCTTTAACGGGGTATGCAGATTGCAATGAAAATGGGAAGCCAAGTACAAATGCAACAGATGGGAACTTAAACACCTATTGGCATAGCCAGTGGGCTTCAGGTGATGGGCAAACAAAAGTCCAGACCCCGGGCAACACGAATGTTGAACTAAAAAATAATAATTTTTATATTGTACTTGATGCAAATAAAAGGATCGGGCAGATGGATTATTGGCCGAGGCAGGAGCGGATAGATGGTTATGGAGGTCAGGATAATGGCGATATTCTTAAATTCAAATTATATTACAGTACAGATCAAGTAACTACCGCGACTGGAGGAAACTGGACTGAAATAGAAAATGGAAAGACGTTTACGTTTACTTCTGAGTCAGATAGACGCAAACAGACAGTGTATTTTGATGCTCCGAATGCAAAAACAATACGTGTAGAAGTAATTCAGACGAAACAGACTGAGAGTATTGGAATTGCTGAAGTTGCATTATATGAAAAAATTGAGTTAGAAAAACCCTCGGTTTCCTCTGGCGCAACAGATGCTGGAAAAACTATGGTAGTTACATCAACATTTCCTGAGATAGCATGTAACGAAACGGTAAAAACAATCAGAACTGTTTCCAGAATGAACATGGAAGTAGGCGATACAGAGAAGTTTGCTCCAAGTAATATTATTATGAGCGATGGGAAGAGCATTAAAGAACATCCTGGATTTAATGCGGAGACTGATATAGATTATGAATATGCAAGCAGTAATTCGGGTATTGCAACAGTGGATGCAAATGGTACGATTACTGCAAAAGCAGTGGGTAAAACAACGATAACGGTGACGGCTTTGATACCAAAACAGCCAGATTTCCGTATGTTAAAAAGTATTCCTTTGGTAGTATTTGAGAAGGGTGCAATGCTTATGCATCCGGAAATCAATTATGTAACGCCTAAAGCGGGTAAGTATCCGGAGATTGCAGATGTTTATATGAATAAATCCTCTGATGTTTTATCGCCGTTTACTGGGATTGTTATGGATGCAACGGGCGGTTCCGAGCTGGTTCTTGCAGACGGGGCGCCAGATGCGGTTGTAGAAAAAATAGAGGGGCGCGCAGGATTCAATGGACGCTATCGGGCAACACAGACAGATCAGCAGTTTGATGTAAAAGGTACAAACGCGTTTGTAATTTCATTAAAACTATACTTAAAAAGATTATTGGACAGTAATACGCATGAAGAACATGTAATTCTGTCAAAAGGAAATCAGTATAATTTTACTGTGAAAAGAAGTGGGGATACGACGATTTTGCAGTTGGGATTACATAATAATGTGAGTTGGACAAAAGAAATTAGTAATGCTGATATAAACCGTTGGTTGGATGTTGTTTTGGTTTATGATGGTAAAAGTCATGGAGGTTTCTTTGTAGATGGCAAATTTACCGGAAGCAGTACAACTGTAACGATTCCAAATGATAGTACTTACTCAGATAAATTTTTTGCTGTTTGTGATAAACCCGGCGAGTCTGACAGTAAGGAATTTACAGCAGATGATGGTTGGATTGCAGCGCTTAAATTTTATAATATTGATAATTTAATTGCGGCTGGACATCTGAATCAAACTATGAAGGCAGAGATTGATCTTTCCGCAGGGAAACTTGGAAATAATAATGGGGCGGCTATTCTGAAAAGTATGTTAGACACAGTACAGCCGACGGCTTATATTACAGCTTCCCCGTTTTCCGCAGAGACGGTTTGGAAAGTAACGGGTGAAGAGGACGCTTTAGATGGCAAAACAGCCTTTACACAAGACGCTATTTTAAATATAGGATATACCGTGACGACAACGTTGACTGCACGTGAGAATTTTGTTTTTGGGGAAGCGGAAGTAGAAGATATTAAAAATAAACAGAATATTGTGATTACTCCAGCGATAGCGGATGATCTTCTGGAAATAGATGCGCAACTTCTGGAAGAAGGAAATAAACTGGTAATTACAATCAAGTTCCTTCCAAGAAAAATTCCGGTTCCACATATTGAATATACTTCTCCGGTTGCAGGCAATACTCCGCGACATAAGCCGGAGATTAGCAATGAGAAAGAATTGGTAGAAACGTATGGTGTACAAATAGAGGATTCTGTTTGGTCGGTAGTGGGTGGTGGAACGCTTGCTTATACCGACGTATTTGGAGAGATAACAGATACTAATAAGTATCAGGTACAGACAGAGCTAAGGACGGATGGGAATTATCTGTTTGATGGAAGCGAGGAATTTATTGCAGAAGTTACTGCTGCTGTAAAACCGCAGCGTTGGGGAAATGTAGCTGCTGTAAAGGACATAGGGGTTTCAGAGGATGGAACGGTTCTTACAGTCACTTTGAAATATGAAACACCAATCTTCTATATTACGTTCGACCTGGATGGGGGGGATGGTACTGGTATTAATCCACAGTCTATTTCTAAAGATAATAAAGCGGTATGCCCAGAGGTTGAACCGACAAGACCTGGTTATAAATTTTTGTATTGGTATGATGAGTCCGATACAAAAAAAGAAGAGTTTGACTTTGAAAATACCCTCATAAGAAAGGCGATTGTCTTGAAAGCCGCATGGGGGAAGATTCATACGGTAACCTTCCATTCAAATCGTGCGGATATAAATATTCCGGTTCAAAAGATTGAAGATGGAGGAAAAGCAGAAAAGCCAGATGACAGTATCTTAACAGCCTCAAATATGGATTTTGAAGGCTGGTATGAAAATGCAGATTTTACAGGTACAAAATTCTCATTTGATACGCAGGCAATTACGACTGATTTGAATTTGTATGCAAGGTGGACTGCAACTGTAACCTATGACGTTGATGGGAATCAATCAAATTATTCAGCGCCGGTAACTGTTGGTGGAAAAGTGACGCCGATAGCAGAGCCTACAAAGACTGGGTATGTATTTAAAGGCTGGTATCGAAATGCCGCTCATACGGGAGAGGCATTTGATTTTGAACGGGATACAGTGCCGCATCATATGACACTGTATGCAAAATTTGTACAACAGTTTACGGTTACATTTAATAGTAATGGCGGCAGCTCTGTACAAGCGGTGCAGGTAGAGAGTGGAGAACGTATTACCAGGCCGGAAGATCCAACTAAGACAGAAGGGGAGACTACATTTGTAGGATGGTATTCTGACGCGCAATTAACACAGGAGTTTGATTTTTCCGCACCGATTACAAGCAATATGACCTTGTATGCAAAGTGGACGGATCAACGGGCTTACGACGTCGTCTTTCTATTGGATGATAAGACAGAATTTAAAAGATATAAAGTTGTAGAGAATGGGTTTGCATATCGTCCGGAACCAGACCCGGTAAAACAGTATTATATTTTTGATGGATGGTATATTGATAATGACGCGACATTTAGGAAGTATGATTTTGCAACTCCAGTAACGGAAAATCTTACTTTAACAGCAAGGTTCATAGAGAAGGAATGTCGCGTAACATTTCATATGGCAGGCGGTACTCCGGCGATTTCTGATAAGACACAGAACGCAGGTACGGCAGTCAGCGAACCGACAGGTTTTGAAAAAGCAGGATATACTTTTATTGGATGGTATGACAATGAAGAGTGTGCTGGAGAACCATATGATTTTTCGACATTACTGGAAGATAATCTTACATTATATGCGAAATGGAAAATGAATGCCCCGGAGATTGCTTACACTGCGCCTTCAAATGGTGCAAAACCAGCCCAGCCGGCAGTAGAAGACGGAGCTTATGAGACGATCCATACAGTTTGGAGTAAAAATGGCGCAGAAATGGGAGCAGATGAATCCTTTACAGAGGTTACATCGAATTCCTATAAAGCAGTGACAACCATTGCTGCAAAAAACGATACTCCATTTGAAGCTGACGAAGTATTTATGAAGTCTCTGAAAGACAGTATTTCAACGGGCGTGTCTTCGGAACGGGCGGCTGTGACGACGGAATGTTCGTCTGACAAAATGCAGATTACAGTTACGGTAGTATATTTGGTGGATGTTTCATCAAATAAACCAGTGTCAGCATCCAGTGAAAAACAAGGTAATGAGGCGGCAAATGCAGTAGATGACGATAAAAATAATGAATGGCAGCCGGATCAAGCGATGACTGGCGGGAACGCTGCGGCGGGAGTTTTACCATGGTTGGTAATTGACCTAGAAGCAGAAAAAACAGTATTTGATTCTATTGAAATTGCATACAGAGCGCAGGCATGGGCAACAAAGTATTCCGTTCAGACGAGCGACAGCCTTGAGGTAGGCGCGTCATGGAATACCGTTGTAGAAGTTAGTAAAGAAAGTGCGGCAACACAGACAGATCCGACAACACATGTGATTCCGACGGCGGATGATAATACAATTGACGTTAGAACGAAAGAATTAAAACGTTTTGTAAGATTTTATTTTAAAGAGCTGAACTCAGAGGTGACGGGATATGACAGGGTAGCGGTTCGGGATATTAAGATTCTTGGAACACAGAGCGGAATTGTAAAGAATATACCTGCAACGAGTATTACAGTAACACCGAAATCAGTAACCTTAACGAAGGGAATAAACGAAAAGGTAAAATTGACAACGGTCGTAAAACCAGATGATGCAACGAATAAAAATATAATATGGACGACAAGTGATAAAACAGTTGCAACGGTTATAAACGGTGAAGTAACAGCAGTTGGAGTAGGCAAAGCAACAATAACAGCGACGTCTGCTGGGAACCACGAAGTTCAGGCTGCGGCAGAGGTAACTGTTAAAGAACCGGTTGCAGTGACGGAATCTCTTCCAGTTAAGCGTGATTTGTTCATTAAGAGCTGGCATGAGGATGTGAATAAGTCTTTTGATGGCAGAAATGTATTAGCGGTTAGAAACCAGAAATATGATGCTGCAGACTATGGAAGCGTAGGAGAGGGAATGTTGACGAAGACTGCCGGTGATGATTCTGCAATTTCGTTCCTTCAATTTGATTTATCAGATCTGCAGGAGCCAATGGATAATTTAACAAAAGCGAAACTTCGTCTGTATGTAGCAGGAGTCGCTTTGGATTCTGTTAATATACAAGATAGTATTAAAGCGGCAGTTGTTCCGGCGGAATCAGGTGTGACAAACTTAACCCAAACAAATACATGGGAAAAAGTAAAAACTGCTGTAACGGCATGGAGTGACACGGAGAAATTATTTACAGAATCCGGTGAGTCAGAAGAATTAACAACGCCTGCTCAGGGAAATACTTTAGAGCCTTACGATACTCCTGCTGAGTATAATCTTCCGAATCCGCCAATTGTTGTAGAGATAGATATTACAGAAGCGGTGCGAAGCGCGTTAGAAGCAGAGACGCCAGGAACTTTAATGATTGCTGTTAATGAGACAAAAGGAAAAGAAATCCACTTTGTCAGCTCGGAAGGCTCTGCCGCTTTCAAAAATGCGACGGCAGAAATGGCTCCGACGATTGTACTGGAAGGTGAAAAAGAAGCGCAACCAGATGCTGAGTATACCGTTCGATTCTTGATGAATATAAAACCAGCAGTAGACGAGGGCGTATACAATACTGCAACAGTAATAAGCGGTCAGAAAGTAACGCGTCCGGAGAACGATCCTGAAAGGGAGGGCTATACATTTGCAGGCTGGTATGCAGAGGAAGACTGCACAACAGCGTTTGATTTTAATACAGCCATTACAGAAGATACCGATATATATGCAAAATGGACGATTAACCAATATACGGTAACGTATGTACCAGGCGAGGACGGCTCTCTTCCAGATGGGGCAGACGAATCAATAACGGTGGATTATGGAACAGTATTAATTGATCTGCCAATACCAACCAATACTGATAGTACGAAGTTATTTATGGGATGGTATTTAAATATTGATGATAATATTATGTATACTAATCAGCAAATCAAAAGTAATACAACTTTGACTGCCCGGTAGGCAGATGCTGACTCAGTATGTGAAATTACTTTTAACACGCTTGGAGGATCTGCGGTAGAGAACGTAACAGTTATCAAAAATGAAGTGGTTGCAGCAGGATATAAACCGGAAAATCCGACCAAAGAGGGCTATACATTCGGCGGCTGGTATAAAGAAGAAGCGTGTACAACTGAATTTGTATTCGGAACAGACCGTGTAACCGAAGCTACCACGTTATATGCGAGGTGGCTGGTAAATATGAAAACTTCAGATGCGCCAAAAGTTTCTTATACAGAACCAAAAGCAGGCGAAGCTGCAAAACCGGCAGAAGTAGCAGAACTTCAGGGCTCCGTAGATAGTCCGGCAGTATTTGAAGCAGTTGAAGAATCAAGAAAAATCGTATATGCGGCTAAAGAAGGCGTATCCGGATTTAATGCCAGCATAAAATCTGCGGACGAACGTTTCAACATGGCGGAGGGTAATAAGTTAGTAATGACCTTTAAACTGTGGCTGAATAGCGAGGCTCAGTTCAACAGCTCCAAGAAATACAGTATCCTTTCAAGAGGAGTACAGTATATGCTGGAACTGAATAATGGCAAATTAGTTTTCTGTATGGAGACGAAAGAGAGTGGCTGGCCATCCTGTGAATATACAATGCCGGCAGATTTTACAGGCAAATGGCATGATATTGTGTTAGTGATTGATGGTTCCGGCACAAAAGATGGAATAGGAATGTTTGTGGATGAAAACTTTGTTTCAAATGGGACACAAAAAGAGTCGGTATTTACAACTAGCGCAGCGCCTTTTGCAATTGGGGCAGATTTAAGAGTAGATAGTGAGAATGGTACGGATGATCCATTCCCGGCAGACGGAGGGTATATTTCAGATTTTAGATTCTATAACCTGTCAACAGCAGCAGAAGAAATTGCAGAAGATTTTGTATTGACGGAGTATGCAGGTAATACAGGCGGAACAGACATCAAAGAGCTTTTAAAAGATGTGACGCCGACAGCATCCCTTATGCCAAATCCATATGATGTTACATCAACGACATGGAGCGAGGAAGACGATACAGAATTGGGTGAAGATGCAGAATTTGAAGAGAATAAAACGTATGTCGCAACAACTGTATTAACTGCAGCAGAAGGATTTGCGTTCCCGAATACGGCAGAATTTATCAATGCAGTAAAAGAAAAAATAGCAACAGGAAGTGAAAATACAGAAATTACAAAAGATGTCGTTGTTTCTGAGGATGGACGGACTCTGACAGTGACTGTTACATATCCGCATGAGACAGAAGAACCGTCAGGCCTTACTATAAACAGGACAGATTTCAATCTGCCAAAAGGAGCGGCGGTACAGCTTACTGTAACTGGGGCAGATACCGCAGTAACATGGGCTTCCAGCGCGCAGGACATTGCAACAGTTGAAGATGGACTGGTAACGGGATTAAAAGCTGGTACGGCTACAATAACAGCAACAGCAGGCGCAAAGAAAGGAAAAGTAACCGTAACCGTTGCAGAACCGGTAAATACATCACTGAATAAGCCAGTGGAGGAATCTGGACATCAGGAAGGCGATGAATTCATCTGCGGTAATGTAGTAGATGGAGACAGCGCTACCAGATGGGTAGGCAGTGCAATTACTGACGGAAATCCGGCAACCCTGACAATTGATTTGGGTAAAGCAGAGACTATTTTTACAGAGATTCGCATTGCATATGATGCGAAAGCATATGCCCAGGATTATATCATTGAAACAAGTAACAGCGCGACAGGGCCATGGAAGAAGATTGCAGATATTGGAAAGAGCGCGTCTGCTCAAGAGAATACAATTGATGTTTTATCCGCATTAGATACATTAACCATTACGGGAGGTACGGGTATTACAATTACGAAGAAGATCGTTTCTTCCAACCTCTTAAAACAATATGTTAAGTTTAGTTTTAAGAAAAAGAATGAAAACGCTACCTTTGCAAAATCAGTTTCTATTAAGGAAATTGAAATCATGGGTGCGCAGAATGAAGTAAGCGGGACGCCGGATGTTCCGGCTACGGGCATAACATTGGATTCCGGGAACTTCTCGCTGGAGGTAGGCGAGACAAAACAGCTGAACGCAACAGTGACGCCGGCCGATTCTACCGACGACGTAATGTTTACTTCTGATGAGGAGTCCATAGCGACTGTTAGTGACAGTGGATTGGTTACAGCAGTAGCAGCCGGAACGGCAGTGATTACAGCAACGGCAGGCAGTGCAACAAAAAGTGTGACAGTAACGGTAAGCGCCCCAACAGTAACGGGTATTACCGTCAGCCCAACAACAGCTACATTGGATTCAGTGGGAGCAACCAAGCAGCTGACGGCAAATGTAACGCCAGCGGGTATCAATGCAGCTGTGTCATGGACGTCCAGCAAGGAATCCGTAGCGACTGTTAATGATACCGGATTAGTTACAGCGGTAGCAAGAGGAACAGCAACGATTACAGCAACAGCCGGCGGTAAATCCGCAACAGCAACGATTACCGTAAATATCAGCGGAGGAAGTACGGATGTAGCGGTAACGGGTATTACCGTAACACCGACAACAGTAAAACTTACCGAAGTAAATGCAACAAAACAGCTGAATGCAACGGTAACTCCAAGTAATGCGACAAATAAAACTATAGAATGGAGTTCCAGTGACGAATCGGTGGCAACTGTCAGCGATACCGGATTAGTAACAGCAGTAGCAGCCGGAGACGCAGTTATTACTGCAAGTGCAGCCGGAGGAACGGATATAACCGCTACTGTAAATGTAACAGTAGAGATTTCAGGCGGTTCGGAAGTTCCGGTAACTGGAATTACAGTGTCTCCAAAAAGGGTAACGCTGCGTGAAGAAGGTGAAACGAAGAAGCTGACGGCAACAGTGAAGCCGGAGGATGCAGAAGGTTATACGATAAAATGGACGTCTGACAAAAAATCCGTAGCAACTGTGGATGATGAAGGAACAGTAACAGCAGTAGGAAATGGAACGGCGAAGATTACTGCAGCCGTAGAAGGAACAGAAATAAAGGCAACTGCAACCATTACAGTAAACATCAGTGGAGGCGGCTCAGAAAATCTCGTTACAAGTATTACATTAAATAAAGAAGAGTTTGAGCTGACGTCAGAAGGCCAGACAGAGAAATTAGAAGCAGCTGTTTTACCAGAAGATGCTTCCAATACAGATGTGATTTGGAAATCAAGTGATGAATCCGTAGCGGTTGTGGACGAAGACGGCGTAGTAACAGCAGTAGGAAACGGAACTGCAACGATTACAGCGGAAGCAGCAGACGGTTCCGGCATAACGGCAACAGCAACTGTTACAGTTAAAATTGCAGCGGCAGCAACAAACGTCAGGGTTACTTTTAATGCAAACGGCGGAACAGGAGCTCCGGCATATAAAGACGTAATAAAAGGAACGGCTGTGGCAAAACCGGCAAATCCAAAACGTACCGGCTATACATTCAAGGGATGGTTTACAAAGAGCGTAGGCGGAACAGCATACAATTTTGCCGCGCCGGTAACTGCAAACATTACACTGTATGCACAGTGGTTAAAAGATTGTACCGTGAAGTTTAATGCAAACGGCGGAGCGCCGGCGCCGAAGGCACAGACAATTGCATACGGCGGATTTGTAAAGACGCCGGCGGCAATGACACGGTCGGGATATAAGTTTGTGGGATGGTATACAGACCCGACATTCAAGAGCGCGTTTAACTTTAAGACAAAAGTAACAGCCAATCTGACGCTGTATGCGAAATGGGACGCAGCGGCAGCGGCAGGCGCAAGCCAGACATATGAAGGTGTAGAGTATTCCATAGAGGATCCAGTAAAGAAAACAGCTGTCATAAAGAAGGCGGACAGTAAAAAAGCGAAGAAAGTAAAGATTAAAAAGACAGTCGTTATAAAAGGCGTTACGTGTACGGTAGTAGGAATTGGAAAGAACGCGTTTAAGAACTGCAAGAAGATGACAACCCTGACAATCGGGCCGAATGTTACTAAGATTGAAAAAGGCGCATTCCAGAATTGTAAGAAATTAAAGAATATTACAATCCAGGGAAAAGCATTAAAGACGATTAAATCAGGCGCATTTAAAGGAACACCAAAAGGAATCCGCGTAAAAGCAAAAGGATTTTCGAAGAAACAAAAGAAAACGCTGCTTAGCAAATTGAAAAAAGCTAACATGAAAAGTCCAAAGCTGAAATAAGCATCATTATAAATGAAAGTATCATCACTTTTAGACGATGATACTTTCATTTTTTGAAGTCCATGCTATCAGATTGGATTGCAGAAAATGGCGGATGGAACGTCATTTTTGAGTTTGTCAAGTATTGTAAAAATGGAAAATTTATGATATTATGCGGTTGAATGCGTTTTGAGAACTATATAGAAAGAAAGGAAAAAGGAAAATGAAAAGATGGATAGCAGTGATGCTTACTTGCGGCATGCTCTTTCAGACATGGTTTGGAGTTTCTGCGCCAGTGTTTGGGGCGGAAGCTTTCGTACAAGAAGAACTTGCGGCAGATGAAACGCAGAGTGTTGTAGAAGTGGGAGTTCGTTCTTCTCTTCAGTTTCCCTATCAGGGTAAAGTGGCGGTACAGATCTGTCGAAACAGCGAAGTATTGCAGCAGAAGGATTTGAATTTTGATGTTATGGACGGCTCTTATCAGGAAGCAAGATTTGAAGTTCCTGAAGGAGAGTATACAGTCGTTGCCAGGACAGATAAATTCGCTGAGTATTCTCAGGATATTCGTACAGTAAAAAACGAAATTCGAAAAATTGAGATTAATCCCACCCGGATTGAAACGGGAAGCAGCGCAGTTCCCGGCTGGATTTGTCCGGGTGATGTCGATAAAGATGGTATTGTCAGCGAGTCAGACACAAAAGAAGTGTTATCTGCGGTAAGGGCAAATTCAACAGATGCAGCAGCTGACATTAACGCGGATGGCAAACTCGATTTGGCGGATTTGCAAAATGTGGTGCAGAGCGTAAATGAAGAACCAGTGAAATCTTCAGTTGAAGAACTGAGCATTATTAAAGAAACGCATCCAGTTGACGGAACAGTAATCGAAGGCGACATCAATAATTTATTAAATTATGCAGAGACAATTGGGTTAAGGCCAGAAGATAAAAATGCAGGGATTTCAAAAGATAATCCGGTAGGACTTGACTTTGTTCTTGCCAAAGAGGACTCTAAGGCGGTTCCAATCCAGGGACTTGTCATTCATGCTCCTATGGCGTCGTCTGAAGACGAAGATATTTTTAGTGAAATTACAGATGGAATTGTAAGTTATACAGACGAAAATGGAGAAACGGTGGAAATTCCGTTTTCTAGTGCAGCTTTTGCTGCAAAGTTTAAAAGCCGCGCAGCTTTTGTTGCAAAAACAGAAGCCGATGGGTCTTGGGTTCTCGATTTAGGAGATCAAATTGCAGTAAAACGCGTAACAATTAAAATTACAGGAACAAGAAAAACGGAGCCTCTTGTAAATATTGCAAAAGTTGAATTTGTAAATGATATGGAAACAAGAATTCCGGCCCCACAGATGGATATTCCAACTCTGCATGAGCCTGAGTCGGAGAATAAAGGGCTTTTTGTATCCTGGAGTGAGCAGACAAATGTAACAGGGTATGAAGTTTATGTCAGCGGCCCGGTGAAAGACCAGGCGGATAATGAAACGCAGATTGTACGCGTGGCAAATTCTTCCCATAAAATATCATCTATTAATGATAAACCTTTGAAGAATTTTGCAAAATATACTATAAAAGTCCGTTCCGTCAATGGAGACTGGAGCAGTCCATGGTCAAATGAAGTAATCGGAATTCCAAAGCCGACGAAACTTCCGGCGCCTCCAGATAATGTAAATGCAGTAGGAGGATTTCGGACAATAGAGGTATCCTGGAAGGATATGGATGATTCTGACGGATACATGGTTTATTATAAAAAGACGCAGGATCCGGATACAGAATACCGTCCGGTTGTAGAAGGTTTTCAGCCTGTTGTGGAAGGTACTGGTAAATTAGGAGGAACACGTTATGTAATTGCCGGGCTTGAAGATGGAGTAGAATATTCTGTTTATGTAATGGGCTGGAATGATCTTGGATGGGGACAGCCGTCTTTATCCTCATCAGCCTTTACAAAAACGGATGAGCCTCCGCAGCTTCCAAAATATAAACTGATAAATACCTCCAATGGTGAAGGAGTTGTAAGCGCACATATTTCCAGCGCTACATATGGCGGAAGCGGTAATGCCAAGATGGTAGGAAGCGCTCTGGATACAACGGCAGGAAGCGCTCTTGGATTAGTAGATGATAATTATGGTTCCTATTGGGAGAAAGAGGACTGGGATGACGGAGTAGCTTATCCGGTTACAAATCTTTCCAAAGGAATGGTTGTGACGCTGGATCAGGATTATAAGATGAATTTTATTACGTTTGCAGGAGCAGACCAAAAAGCGGCTCTTCAATATGTCAGACTGGGATATTGGAATGAGGAAAATCCGAATACAGAACAGTTTGTAGGAGCCCGTCTGGTTGCAAAGCTGGATGCATTAAACCAGCCGTATTATATTATTAAATTTGATAAAGCGATTACGGCAAATAAGGTTCATATCTGTCTTGGAAGGGATTATTCCAGACTGCCAATGATAGTGGGTGAGATTCATTTTCACTATTATGATTCCTTGGAAGATGATATTATGAATCTTTATAAGGATGAAATGCACACAACTTTGCAGGAGGATGTGACGGAAGCAACGATTTTAGCATTGGAAGCGCGTTTAGAAACGGTAGACGAAGCAAGCCGGGAAAAACATCCATTATATAAGGAATTATCATTGGAATTACAGACAGCCAGAGAAATTTTGGCGTCAGATTTGGAAGCTGCTTATGAAGTAGATAACCGGATTACCGGACGTAAAGACGGACATCTCGGATTTGGTGGATTAAATGCGTGGCAGCCGTTAGGCAAGACGGCATATGCCGGTGAAAGTCTTTTGGTATATGTTGGACATAATACGAAAAGAACCGGAGATGCGGCAGAATTACAGCTTGTCTTTACGCAGCAGCATGCAGAATCGGCTGCTTTGGCAAAAACGGTCAGCTTAAAAGTAGGAAGAAATGAAATTACGGTTCCGCAAATCGCATCAAAAGAATTTGAACGCGGTGGCCAGGTTTATGTTGCTTATACCGGCAATCGTTCAGATGATAAATATGCAATTCGTATCAGCGGTGGAAGCAGTATCCCTGTTTTACGCGTATTTGGAAAAACACAAGAAGAACGTACCGAAGCGATTCGGGTCTACGTCGACCAGCTGGAGCGCTATGTGGGTACGATTCAGTCAGGACATGATGAAAAACATACCGGCACAAAAAATGTGGATTATCCATATGATACGCAGAACTGTATTTTGAATGCAACAGATATTATGATGCGTGAGATGATGTATTCTGTTCCGGCAACTCAGGTTTGGGCAGGAATCCAAAATGCAGCAGATAAAGTTGAAAAGCTGGATATGGCATTAAAAGCAATGGAAGATACCATGACGCTTTTCTATCAGCATAAAGGATTAAGCGATGAAGCAGGCACTGAAAGAGGAAACAACAATTGGCCGGCGCAGCATTTGAATATCAGATATATGAGAATGTTTGCGGGAGCATTTATGTATGCTGCTGGAAATCATATTGGTATCGAGTGGGGTTCCACAAGCTTAGCAAGCGGTCCAAGTAACTGGAATGGTTTTGGCTGGGGAATTGCACACGAAATCGGACATGATATTAATCAGGGAACCTATGCGGTTGCAGAGGTTACAAATAATTATTTTGCACAGCTTTTGACAATAGAATACATTGGAACGCGTTTCCAGTATGAAAATGTCTATAAAAAGGTAACTTCAAATACAATAGGACGTTCTTCAAACGTAGCAACGCAGCTTGCTTTATACTGGCAGCTTCATTTGGCGTATGACAACTTGGATGACAGGCATATATTTGATAATTATGAGGAGCAGTTCAACAATCTGTTCTTCGCAAGAGTAGATACTTATTCCAGAAATCCGGCGAAAGCTCCGCAGGAAGGACTGACGTTAAACGGAACTACGGATCAAAATCTCATGCGTCTTGCATGTGCAGCTGCAAATAAAAATATTCTTCCGTTCTTTGTACGGTGGGGTATGGTTCCGGATGAAACAACGACGGCATATGCCTTAAAATATGGCGCAGAAGAAACAAAAGCGCTTTATTATGTCAATGATGACGCCAGAGATTATCGTGCCGCACATCCGGATGAAGCAGGAACAATTAAAGATACCGACGCGGTAGTTTCTGCAAATGTAACGGTTCAGGGAAATCGTGCAGAAGTTACGATGGCGACAGACAAAGACGAAAATTCCATATTGGGGTATGAAATCAGCCGCAGTATGAGTTCAAATGGCACGAAAAAAACAGAAGTGATAGGATTTATTCCAATTGATACAGCAGATTCTACAACTTATGTGGATACCATTTCAACAATCAATAACAGAGTTATGGAATATGAAGTGCGCGCTGTCGATAAGTATTTGAATTATTCCAATGTAAAGCAGGCAGGCTCCGTTAAGATACAGACAGACGGTGTGTTGGATAAGTCTGAATGGACAGTAGAGACAACGCTTGTTTCAGATCAGGATATTGAGATTACGCCGGACGAAGAAGATCCGGACAGCGGTTATGAGGCAGATCAGCCAGGCTCTGTTGAAGCTAAGAAAGTAAATAGCATTGTTAAAATTTTAGATAACGACAGGACGGATGCAGGTACTTATCATGGAACAAGTGAAGGTACAGCGGAAATAACGGTGGATCTTCATAAAGTACAGCAGGTAACTGCAATGAAATATCTGGGCTCTGCGCTGTCATTAGCAAAAGTAGAAATCAGCTCAGACGGTGAGAACTGGACAACGGTAAAAGAAAATGTTGCTTTAGAAAATGAAAAAGAGCAGACAATTTGGTTTAATTCCGTAAACGAAGCGGATCGCGATGCATGGATCGGAACTTATGACGCAAGATACCTTAGGGTTTTGATTTCACAGCCGGGCAGCATTTCGATTCGGGAAATTGAAATCTGCGGTCCGACCGGAGATAATTTGGAATTTATGACAGCAGAGGACGGACTTCCGGCAATTGGAGTATTGACAGAAGATTATGTTTATGGAAGCCAGGCAGAAGACGTCATTATGAAAGGGTCTCTCATTTTCACCGGAAAATACAAAGGAAATCCTGCTTACAATGTAGTGGTGCTGTATGATAAGGATGGAAATGTGATAGGAGAAAAAGACGGAAATGTTTTAGCAGGCCAGGTGATTTTTGCTAAAGTGCCTGAACAGGGAAATCTAGGAGAAACATCAGATGGCACATGGGTATATTATATAGAACCGGGACAGTGGAATGAGGAATCGCTGAAAGCTGTCAGTCAGGTGCGCGGAGAATTGTACCGTGTGGATAATGCCCTGACTTTAGAGGGCGAACGAATCGTCAGTGATACACAGTTAATCACGATGCCAGAAACACTGCCAGACATCACCTTACAGGGAGGTATGTATGAAAAATTGGATTAGATGTATTGTTTTAACGCTGATTCTAATTGCTGTTGCACCAATGAGTGCAGCAGCAGAAAGCAGCAGAGGGATATTAGACGTAAACGGAAATGATGTTGCGCTTACGCTGCATCTTCCAGAAGGAAAAACAGAATCAATTACTTCACTGCGCGTGACACTGCGTATTTCCGCTGTTTTGGGGACTATGGACGCACCCCGGTTTCAGTTTAAAGATTCTGTGACGAGTTTGATTCAAGATGCCCAGATTCGTTCCTTGGGGGACAATCGCTATCTGGCTGACATTATTCTCTCAGGAAAAAAGAACCAGAATATTTTTGCAGGCAGTGAAGACGCCAGTATTGGTACATTATCATTGAACCCGACAAGTAAAGAGTATCAGATTAAAGTTGAGTTTTATTCCGATACAGAGAATGAAGAGGGGCCTGTGGTAAAATACATGGACAGCAGTGGGTTAGAAGAGATGAAGCTTTTGCTTGGTGAAGCAAATGGCGTTCAGGTTCAAAATTCCCAGGCAGAAGAGGTAAAACCGCCAACAGGAGACGCACAACAGGAAAGTGATACTAAGAATCCAATTAATAAGCCAAAATTAAAGGCTTCTGTGATAAGCGGTTCTAAATGCGTAATGTTTCAGTGGAAAGAAATCCAAGACGTCTCTGGATATGAAATTTACCAGTATGATTCTAAAACAGAAACATATAAAAAATTAAAGACGATTAAAGATTCCAAAGTCACTGCATGGTCCAAAAAATTCAAATATGCCGTAACTTATAATTTCCAAATGAGGGCTTTTAAATTGAAAGAAGATGGAAGCAGGATTTACAGTGAATATAGTTCAAATGTAAAGAGAACGCTTCCGCCGACAAAAGCAAAGAAAATTTCTATAAAGGATAAAAACAA
>OFFJ01001494.1_pt1 | contig 16964 bp, 19 predicted proteins | sample 1521261 | NCBI WGS metagenome assembly OFFJ01 (sample SAMEA3504122, study PRJEB24116) | mouse gut metagenome | biome: mouse gut; feature: mouse-associated habitat; material: faeces | place: Denmark | collected 2011 | reverse complement strand
TCTTATTTTTTTCATATTAAACTATAATTATAATAATATTGAAGACTATCCATTCTCTGCTGTAACTCTTACCAATTTCGGACATTCATCAACTCCCAGGCCTTCTTTCGGCCATGTTGTCAGACCTTTTACCTTCCTGCCAAATCCTTATCCTGCTCTGCCTGCCGCTTGACGGGCCGCATGGCCATCCATACTAAGAAAGTCTATGACTTTCTTAGTAATAAGGCTGTCGTAAAATCAGCCCATCTCACAATACCCTATCTTTTGTTTATGAAAATGTGCTATATTACGACAGCCCTGCAAAAGGATTTTCTGCAGATATCCGGTTCTTTTTCTAATTTTTGATCATCCGTGACATGTATGCAAACACCCGGTCTACAAATTGATTTTTCTGCTCTTTATTGCAGTTTGCCATGAAATAATCCACGTCAAAATCATTTTTCAGACAGGTACCTATGATCAGATAAGTAGGATCAATCCCATATTTATGATACAAGATCAATAGCTTATCCGCTGACAAACCTGTTGCACCGGATTCATATTTTCGATAATGCTCTTCCGATACACCAAGCGACACGGCAATTTCTGCCTGTGTCCGGCCAAGACTATTCCTCGCTTCCCTCAACCGTTTTCCTACCTGAATGTTTGCTTCTTTCCTGCTATCATCCATGATTTTCACCTCCCTTTAGAAAATCATAGCAATACACAGGCAAAACATACAGAATATATATTGACCAACGTGCGGTTATTTTATACTCTGTTTCCATTTTACCGCGCTTTTGTAACTATTATTGTAGATTTGTTACAAAACAGACATTAAGATCCATCAAAACCTATTGCTTTTTTGATACACAGTGCTATAATAAAGTACATGGAAGCATAGCTCAGCCGGGATGAGCGTTCGCCTCACACGCGAGAGGTCATGGGTTCGAGCCCCATTGCTTCCACGATCATAAAACTCCAGCATTTACATTGGATTGTTAATCATCCATATAAATGCTGGAGTTTTTAATTCTTTCCTGATTTTCTGTTTTCTTTTTACGCAACCTTCCCATATCGAATCCGGGAAGGTCAGCGGCTCTTTAATAAGCACACCATCTCAATTTCATCCGTAAACGGAAACATATCCACCGGCGTCATCTCCGCCACCTGGTATCCGGCTTTTCCGCCGGACTTCCCGCTCTCCCTGCGCAGTGTCCCTCCACGTGTCAGATATTGCAGATCCCTTGCCAGTGTCTCCGGATTACAGGATATATAGACGATCCTCGCCGGTCTCAAGCGCAAAACGGCATCCAAAAACGCTTCCGTGCTCCCGCTCCTTGGCGGATCCATAAAGACCACATCCACCTTTTGTCCTGACTCGGTAAGCTGCACCATAAACCTGCCCGCATCGTTCTGATAAAAGTCAGCATTCCTGATCCCGTTACATCTGGCATTGACCACCGCATCCCGCATCGCCGCCTGATTCAGCTCCACACCAATCATTTTCTTTACATGCCCCGCAGCAGCCAGGCCGATCGTCCCAATACCGCAATAGGCATCGATCACAGTCTCCCGCCCCGTCAGCGCTGCATATTCCAGCGCTTTACCATACAATTTCTCCGTCTGGACGGCATTAACCTGATAGAAGGATTTTGAAGAAATACGGAATGTCCTGCCGCACAAAACGTCTTCAATATAACCCTTACCATAAAGAACCTGCTCCTTCTCCCCCAGAACCATACTCGTCTGCTTATTATTGACATTCAGGAGTATCGTTGTGATCTCAGGATGTAGTTTACATAACGCATTTACAAAATTCTTCTTCGACGGCAGGATCGGAGATCCCAATACCAGCACCACCATGATCTGACCCGTCGCATGTCCCACCCGCACAAGCACATGCCGTAACAGACCATACCCTGTATCCTCATCGTATGCCTTTAACTTAAAAGACTTCGCCAGCTGCCGGATGGATCCAATAATTGCATCTGCTCTGCGGTCCTCTAACAGGCACTCTTCTACCGGTACCACATGATGTGTGCCCTCCTGATAGATTCCCGATACAATCCCTCTTCCTTTCTGGAAATCGAAGACAGCATGTACCTTATTGCGGTAATGCTCCGGTTCCTCCATGCCAATAATCTGGTTCACTCTGCCATATGACTTTAACAGCTTCTCCACGGTCTTCTGTTTCTTCTTAAGCTGCTCCGCATAGGATAAGTCAAGGTACTGACATCCGCCGCATTTTCTCTCTGCCGGACACTTGTTTGACCTTATGGGTCTTCCACTCTGTTTCACGCTTTTCTCCTCTTCCACTCACAAAACTATATTCAGGCAAAAAATGAACTGACCGCCAAACGTTAGATTTTGAGGTCTAACTTTTAGGGTCAGTTCGATATTACAGATGCTCCTGCTTCAAATCCTGCCTCTCTTACCTTCACACCACACCCAGTTTCACACTGTCCATGCCTTCCACCAGATCCTTGGCCAGCACACTGTCGGCTTCATTGATCCGAATTGTAAAGACACTTTTCTCCGGACGGATCTCGTGAAATAATCTATCCCACAACCTCTTCTCCTGCCACTCTATAAAAAAAGATATACGGTTCGTCACCAGCAGCTTTTCCAGCTTGTCTTTGCTTTCCATACCATATACTTTACAAAACGCAATCTCATGATTAAAAAATAATGCATTAAAGTTAAGTGCCGCCATGTCCCTTCCCCCATAAAACTAATTTATGTCTCTTGCGTCCGCCTTGACCGACCCAATTCTCATTGTCAGCTTATGAATAGCTTTATGTTAACTTATACGGCAATTATATACTATACATCACCTTAAAATCAACCTTTTTTGACATTTTCTACAATTTCACCAAATATTTATGTTAATCACTCTACCCAGGACCGATTCATTCTGTCTAACCAGTACTCCCGGCGGCTTTTAAACTGCTCATTGAGCCACTGCCTTGCCTGCTCAACCCCTTCCGCTGAGAGTGAAACATCCAGGGTCTCCTTCAGATTTTCCGGCGTCTTGAGCAGATTTAACGGTTCCGGCCAGATCGTCACCCTGATAATATCTTCTTCCCCGGCACTGCACTTCCTGAGCATATAGCGCATGCCTTCCATACTGCCGGAATATTCTTCCTTCTTAATGTAATTCAATGGATGAAACGTTTCTTTCTCTAACAAAATCTTACCTCTCGTCCTCTGACAATCCTGCCTGATACTCCGCTGTTGCTGCTGCGTTGGTCATGAAACAAAAAGGATATTAAAAAGCGCCGTTTTCTCATGCTGCAAACGGCGCTTCATATCGGAATGACAAGACTTGAACTTGCGACCTCTACTTCCCTAAAGTAGCGCTCTACCACCTGAGCCACATCCCGAAAACATTTACAATTATAACCAATCAGAGGAAAAAAAGCAAGCCTTTTTTTAAAATTTTCAGGAATGTGCAAGTCGTGTCCCGTCCCTGCCATCCACTCAGATCCCGTCTGTTTCCAAAGCTCTGCAAAACGCCCGATCAAATAACGGATTTTCCTTTTTCAGGGAGCGCAGTCTGCCCTTCCTGTTTAAGAAACAGTGCTTACTGCTTCCTGTGGTCCTCAGTTCACCCGACGCCTTATCCACAACCCTGTAAGACAGTTCCAATGTCACACCGTTGTAGCTTTCAACTTTTGGAAAAATCTCCACCACATCACCGAAATGTACCATGGATTTGTAGGTGCAGTGCACTTCCAAAACGGGGCTGATGATCCCCTCTTTCTCCATTCCGGCATAATCTACGCCAATCTCATTCATATACCAGATCCGCGCAGACTCAAACCACCTGATATAATTGGAATGATGAATGATCCCCATCTGATCCGTCTCATAATACTGTGCCTGGTGCTCGTAACCTTTCATAACAAACCTCTCATGATTAAAATTGGCATCCTCTTCCAGCCTTTACAAATTCTGCTGTCTCTCTGCCAGAACCTGCAGCAGATATTCCCAGACTCTGCCCACAGAATCAATGCTGAGACTCTCTTCCGTAGTGTGTACATCGGACATGTCCGGTCCTATGGAAACACAGTCAAGCCCCGGGATCTTCGCCGCCAGCAGGCCGCATTCCAGCCCCGCATGAATCGCCTGCAGCTGCGGCTTACGTCCATACATCCTCTCATAGACCACAGACAGCCTGTCGCGCAGCGGAGACTCCTTCCGATATGCCCAGCCCGGATAAGCGCTTCTTACCTGCACTGATGCTCCTGTCTTCCGGGCAATCTCCTTCATCCGCTCACACAGTTCCTCTTTCTCCTGATCAATGGAGCTTCTCACCGCATAACCAAGCTGCAGCATCTCCCGATCAAGAACCATAATTCCAAGGTTCAAAGATGTCTGCACCAGTCCTTTCACATCGTCACTCATGGCAATGATACCATCGGGCAGTGAGGTCAGGCAGGACAGCGCCTGTTCCGTACAGATCGGCGTCAGACACTCTTTTGGCTCCATTTGTCTGCCATTACGGTATAGTTCTCCCATTTTTTCTGTCTTTTCTGTATCAAACTTATTATTGTCGGAATTGTCTGCGCGATTTTCCTGTAGAAGATTCTTATCCGACCCTATTTCCATGCACAAAACGCAAAAATCCCGATCCGTATCCTGCAGTTCCTCTTTAATCTCGTCCCTTTCTCTCCCGATTCTGTCAAGCACCTGCTCCTTCTCCTCTTCCATCACTACCAGCACAGCACTCGACTCCCGCGGAATAGCATTATCGGCCTGCCCGCCCTGCAGCGCAGCCAGACGAACCGTGCTTCCCTCTGCCGCTGCCATCAAAATCCGGCCCAGCAGGCAGTTGGCATTCCCCCGGCCCTTGTCAATCTCCGAACCGGAATGACCGCCCTGCAGTCCCTGAACCTTAATTTCCAGAATCCTTGTTCCCTCCGCCATAATCGGTTCCCACTGCAACGGAATCTGCACGTCTACCCTTGCACCGCCAGCACAGCTGGTGATGATGACGCCTTCCTCTTCGTTGTCCAAATTAATCAGCTGTCTGCCGCGCAGCATGGACAGATCGATGTTTTTTGCACCTGTAAGCCCGGTTTCCTCCTCAGTAGTCACTACCATCTCCAAACGTGGATGTCTGATATCCTGCGCATCCAGCAGCGCCAGAATATAGGCAACCGCAATCCCGTCATCACCGCCAAGACTTGTCCCTTCCGCACATACTCTGCCGTCTCTTATGCACAGACGAAGCGGATCTTTCTTCATGTCGATCTCACAGTCCGGCTTCTTCACAGTGACCATATCCATATGTCCCTGCAGGATATATGGAGCCTCCTGCTCATACCCGGGAGCTGCCTCCTTTATGATAATAATATTATGAGACGCATCCTGAATACAGGTAAGGCCACGATCCCCGGCAAATTTCTTTAAATAATCGCTGATCTGTTTCTCGTTACCGGATCCCCGCGGAATACGGCTGATCTCCTCAAAAAAGCGAAATACGCCTGCCGGTTTTAATCCATCTAATACACCCATGTCTTCTCCTCCAGGATATTGAAAGAAGAGACAGAATTCCTCATCCCATCTCTTCCGCATTTTCTTATTATTTAAATTTCCGATCGTTTATTCTATTTCTGATTTGCCTTTGCAATCTCTGCAAGGGAAGCAAATCCTGCCGCATCGTTGACAGCCATTTCCGCCAACATCTTTCTGTTCATCTCAACACCGGCATTTTTCAGGCCATACATAAATCTGCTGTAAGACAGCCCGTTCATTCTTGCCGCTGCATTAATACGTGCAATCCACAGCTGTCTGAACTGACGCTTTTTCTCTTTTCTTCCAGCATAAGAAGAGGTCAGCGCTCTCATTACGGACTGCTTCGCTACTCTATACTGTTTGGATCTTGCGCCTCTGTATCCTTTCGCAAGCTTTAATACTCTGTTATGTTTCTTTTTAGCGTTTACACCGCCTTTAATTCTTGCCATGTCTATTTTCCTCCTTATGACTTCAAACTTCCCGTCATGCCGCTTTGCAGCACAGACAATTCTACGAAATCTGCCGATTTCAGTATGAGTCTGGATTTCCTGAATGACTTATCCCGCCATCAGGAAAATCTGCTCATGCTCCTACAGATACGGTAAAATCTTCTTCATATTCTTAACATTCGTTGCATCCGTCATAGCAGGCTTTCTGAGATTTCTCTTGGTCTTAGCACTCTTCTTCGTTAAGATATGGCGTTTATAAGCTTTATTTCTTTTCAGTTTACCTGTCCCGGTTACTTTAAAACGTTTTGCAGCCGATCTGCTTGTCTTCATTTTTGGCATGTTAACATTCCTCCTGTGCTATATTCTTCAATTATGAGATATCAGTCTGAGACAACAAACTAAGATATCAGTTTATTTCAACTAAGCAGCTAACGCTTCTCAGCCAAAAACATGGTCATACTCCGGCCTTCCACCTTCGGCGCCTTATCCACAACCGCAACATCGGCAAGCGCCTGTGCGATATCATCCAGGATATGCTTACTGTTATTCATATGCGCCATCTCGCGTCCACGGAAACGGAGCGTGATTTTCACCCTGTCACCCTTGGTGATAAATTTCCTGGCAGCATTCACCTTCGTGTTCAGGTCATTGGTGTCGATATTGGGAGACAGACGAATCTCCTTGATCTCCACAGTCTTCTGTTTCTTTCTGGCTTCCTTCTCTTTTCTTGTCTGTTCGTACTTGAACTTGCCGTAATCAACAATCTTACAGACAGGCGGCTTTGCTGTAGGTGCGATCTTCACCAGATCCACACCGGCCTCCTCCGCCAGCTTCATGGCATCCCTGGTCGGCATAACGCCAAGCTGTTCGCCATTCTCTCCGATCACGCGCACTTCTCTGTCTCTAATCTGTTCGTTAATGAATAAATCGCTAATGGTTCTACCCTCCATACCCATAAAAAATAAAGTGGATAGCATATCTATCCACTTATCAGCTCATTTCAAACGAACTACGCCTGCATGACTACTCTACCACAATAGCAGACATTACAGCGTAAATCCTGAAATATGAACACTTGCGAACCCAATCGTTGCAAGGCGAGAGTGGATACTCTGCTTGATTTTCAGTCCTATGCTATCGCATCTCTAATAAATTAACACAGGATCGCCCCCGTGTCAACTATAAATTTATACTTTGAAGAAGTTTTTGCAGCCGGTTTCATTTGCTGATCCCACCCTTCTCACTTTACCGTGATCGTTGCTGCGCTTGCTTCGTATAGTTCCATATAATCATATTCGCTGGTCTGCGAGTAAGTGATCATATAGCTTTTGTCCGCATTGATGGCATACTGCAGCTGGGTGATCTCCACTCCGCCTACCGTATAATGGCAGAGAATACGAAATGCCGGGTAGCCACTGATCCTGATCTGCTCAAAAGCATCAACAACAATTTCCACATCCTCATCATAAGACGCCTTCAGATCCGCCGCCATCTGCTCTGCAAAGGCTTCCTCTGACAAAAGCTGCAGGGCGATATCCTCTTCCATCACCGCATAATAGATTGTGGACGCATCGATCGGATAGCGCTTCCGCACATACAGATTTGCCACTTCCTCCGATTCCGCAAACCCCTCCGGGATATCGAAACTGCATCCGGTGGTAGTACGCCTGTCTTCCATCACCGAGAGATCCATATTCTCTTCTTCCAAAAGCTCCTCCGTCAGTTCCCTGCGAGTCTCCTCGTCAATTTCCATCTGCTCTCTCGCCTCTTTATTCCACGGCCCGGACTGCTGCGCTGTCTCCTCTACGGAATTTTGATCCTTTTCTTCCTTTGCCGCTGTTCCTGCCGTCTCTGCAGTGTCTGTCGTTCCTGCTGTCTCCTCCGCATCCTGCGTCTCCTCTGGCATATTCTCTTCTGTCTGTGCCTCTGCACCTGTATGTACTGACTCATCTTCACCGCATCCAGCCAAAAGCAGCATTGTGCACACTCCAGCCAAAAACAGCAAAAACAACCTGTGTTTTCTGCTCTTCACACTTTCCCTCCATTAATCTCTCTGTCAGCCGCATTTTCTGCCTGCTCCCTGTCAGCCGCAGACGCCTCAATAAGATCCGGACATCTGCAGCAGCCGGGAACCCTGAAAACACTTCTTCTTTACATCTCTTTAAAAGTCGAACATTCTGTTCCGGCACTGCTGTTTGCACCACCGCCCTTGATATCTACATGCTCTGCATGACACTTATAATTACTATTATACACACATCTGACCGCTTCGCAATCAATGCTGATCGTCCTGCAGGGATGTTCCAGCGAACTTGTATAGGAATCATCTCTCTTCTGCGCAAAACTCTCACAGCATGTATCGTTACAGCAGTCCGCATGTTTGCCGCCCACCATGATATCGCCCTTGCAGCAGCACTTATCTTTATTGTAGGAACAATTGTCTACGCCACATTTTAATTCTGCCATAATAACCTCCTGCTCTCGGCATACTGCCTCCTATGATCACAGCAGAAGAATCCGAAAAACTTCCACTGCACTACACTGTTATTATGGCCTCAAATAGAAATCTTATACAGATTAAACCAATATCGCTCCAGCAGATAACTGCCCGTCTCCTCAATCTGCAGTCCATCCGCTTCCCACTCCTTCACAATATCGTCACGACTGTTAAAGCTGCCAAGGAACCAGACTGTCCTCCCTTTCTCACACCAACTCCGCAGCACATCAGTCCCTTCCACCGTCCCAAGGGGCCTGATGATATCCTGGATCAACGTTTCAGGTATACCGCACCAGAGATAACTGTCAATTCCCTCCGGCAGATAATATGCCGTCACAGCCTGCAGCTGATCGAAATTATAGAGAACAACATCTTCCGGTGCAATGGAAGACAACGCCTCCTCCGTCTCGTTCATCAGCAGGATCTTATACTCCTCTTCTCCCATAAAAGCGCGATAATCTCGCAGCCCGATGATCACAATACCTGTTATGACGCCCAACAGAAGGCCGCGCTTCATTCTATTCCTGCCGCGTACATTTAACAGCGCCATACTCCACAAATTGTCCAATCCTGTCGCAAAACTCAGCCAAAAGCATCCCATCGCCGGGATCATATAGCGATACACAAAAATCGGCCGTAACAGCACGGAGACAATAACCCCAAACAATACAAGCCCGGCCAGCACGCCGCTACCCGCTGTCACGAAGACCGCCTGTGCAGGTAAACCGGTTCGAAACCAGGCATCCGGACGGACGGAAGCCGCTGTCCGTCCGGATATAGAAGCGCCTGTCTGCGCCGGGATATTATTGCTCTTTTTGCCACATTCTCTCCTGTGATAGGAGAGTTTTGCCATACAAATTATACTGCAGATGATTACCGACGCGTAGATTCCTGTCATCCCAACAGCCAGCACCACGTTCAGCGTATCATTCGTAAAAGCAGGTTTCATCAGAAACTTCACGCACCCGCCAAAGGTCCGCCAGCTGAGCGGCAAAATCCAGTAATTGGCATTGACTGCCGTCACCTGACGGTACAGGGCAACAAGCCAGGGAGTATACCCGGCCGCAGCAGCAGCCACCCAGAGAATCCATTCCCGAATCCTGCTCCGGTCTCTGCGCAGCAGCTCAAACAGTACATACAGAAAGACCATGACTGCCGCCACCGCTGCAAAATACTGGGTATAAGCCGCCGCCAGGAAATAACAGACCATAGCGCCGCCGTGCAGTCTCTGCACGCCATCTTTCCCGGCCGCCAGAGCATAGCAGGCCATCGCCGCACCGTGCAGTTTCTGACTCTGAGCACTGATCTTCTGACGCATCCCCTTGGCTCTGTCGGCACCGCCGCTCTCCTCGTCTTTCGGCACATCCACTGCCCCATATACGGCTGCGGGAAGTCTGCCGTGGCGACGCTCTTCCTCGTCCTCCGGTCCCTGCACCGCTCCGTATCCGTGCAGAAAAGCCGCCGTCACAAACAGAAGCGCCCAGCTGTACATCCGCACTTCCACCGTATAACCGCTCAGCTGCGGCATGGAGACCACACAGAACAGGAATACGCCCCCGGTAAAAATCCCGAATCTTTTCCGGATAAAAGTCACACTGTAGAGCAGCAATACAAAATAAGGCAGCACCGAGACCATTTTGGCCGCGGCGACGGCGTGCACGCCCGGCAAAATCAGTTTACATAAGTCCACGAAGAACTTGGTGATCATATAGTACAGCGGCGGGTGCACATCCCGCGCCGTCAGCTCCACCAGCTCTCCGTAAGAATGACCGATCATTCCCACGGTAAAGAGCTCGTCATACCAGATATCATTGCTGAAACACAGCATAAGGCTCCTGCCAAGCAGTACCACGCTGATGCCAGGCAGGAGATATCCCAGGATATCCCTGCCCGGCGCATAAGCGTTCCTGCCATTCCGGTGCCCCATGGTGCGCCCGGCATCACCGTTTAACGGCATCCCTTTATTTCTTCTCATCCTGAGGCACTTCCTGTCTGATCTCCTTCGTCCGGATCTCCTTACAGATCTGGTCGATAAACGCCTGCAGCGGCTTCACGCCCTCGTCGCCCGCATAACGGCTTCTCACAGACACGGTCTTATCCTCCGCCTCCTGCGCGCCGACCACCAGCATATACGGCACCTTGGCAAGCCGGGCCTCCCTGATCTTAAAGCCGATCTTCTCGGAACGGTTGTCACAGGTCACATCAATATCATTCCGTGCCAGCTCCTTTCGCACTTCTTCCGCATAATCCTCATATTTCTCAGAGATCGGCAGGATACGCACCTGTTCCGGACAGAGCCAGGTCGGGAATTTACCCGCATATTTCTCGATCAGCCACGCCAGTGTCCGCTCATAGCAGCCCAGTGACGTCCTGTGAATGATGCAGGGCCGTACCTTGTCGCCGTTCTGGTCGATAAAATACATATCGAACTGCTCCGCCAAAAGCGCATCCCACTGGATCGTGATCATGGTATCCTCTTTGCCGTATACATTCTTCGCATTGATGTCCACCTTCGGCCCGTAGAAAGCAGCCTCGCCCACATCCTCCACGAAGGGCAGATCCAGTTCGGTAAGGATATTGCGGATATGCTCTTCTGTCTCATTCCAGACCGCAGGCTCCCCGATATATTTGCCCGGATTCTCCGGATCCCACTTCGACAGATGCCAGGTGATATCGCCCAGCAGCCCCAAGGTTGACATAACATATTTTGCCAGTGCGATACAACCCTTAAATTCCTCCACCATCTGATCCGGTCTCACTACCAGATGGCCCTCCGAGATCGTGAACTGGCGCACACGGGTCAGGCCGTGCATCTCGCCCGAGTCCTCATTTCTGAAAAGTGTGGAAGTCTCACCGTAACGGATCGGCAGATCCCGGTAAGAATGCTGCGTATTTTTATAGCAATAATACTGGAAGGGACAGGTCATGGGACGCAGGGCAAACACTTCTTTGTCCTTCTCCTCGTCACCCAGCACGAACATACCTTCCTTATAGTGATCCCAGTGGCCGGACATTTTATACAGGTCGCTCTTCGCCATCAGCGGCGTCTTCGTTCTCACATAGCCCCACTCTTTGTCCTCCAGATCCTCGATCCAGCGCTGCAGCTTCATCACCATCTTCGTGCCTCTTGGCAAAAGCAGCGGCAGTCCCTGCCCGATCACATCCACTGTAGTGAAAAGCTCCATCTCACGCCCCAGCTTGTTGTGATCCCGGCGCTTGATGTCCTCCAGATGTTCCAGATGCGCCTCCAGCTCCTCTTTTTTCTGAAATACCGTGCCATAGATACGCTGCAGCTGCGCCTTATTGGAATCGCCACGCCAGTATGCCATAGAGGAAGAGATCAGCTTGTAGGCCTTGATATTCTTCGTGCTCATCAGATGCGGGCCGGCACACAGATCCACGAAGCCGCCCTGGTCATAGAAAGAAATCTCCGCGTCCTCCGGCAGATCCTGGATCAGTTCCACCTTGTAAGGCTCTCCCTTTTCTTCCATAAATTTGATTGCTTCCGCTCTGGGCAGGGTAAACCTCTCGATCCTGTGGCCTTCCTTGATGATCTTCTTCATCTCCGCTTCCAGCTTATCCAGATCCTCCCTGGAAAAAGGAGCCGCATCAAAGTCATAGTAAAATCCGTCCTCGATGGCCGGCCCGATCGTCACCTTGGCCTCCGGGAAAAGCCTTTTTACCGCCTCCGCCAGAATATGCGATGTGGTATGCCGAAGCACTTTAAGCCCCTCCGGATCGCTGGCTGTCAGAATATTCAGACTGCAGTCTTTGTCGATCACGGTCCGCAGATCCTCCACGACACCGTCCACCTCACCGGCACAGGCCGCTCTGGCCAGCCCTTCCGAAATATCATGGGCGATATCATAAATGCTCATCGCCTGTGCATACTCTTTACTGGATCCGTCTTTTAATGTAATTTTCATGATTCCCTCTCTCCTTTGCTTTTCCTGTTTTCTTCTGCTCTTCCAGCTGTCACCTGCTTTACAGCTTTCATGCCGCTTTCTTTCATGCAGCTTTCATATCTCTTTCATTTCTTTCTGGTGTTTCTTTCCTGCAAACTCCTTTTGTACATTCAGACCGGTCAGCAATTGCCTACGCCGCTGTCGTCCAAAGTACCGCTGTTTCCGCAGTTATTTCCGTTATTGTTCCCATTATTGCTGAACACGCTGATGCCATGTGTAAATGGAGCAGACAGTAACCCGATGCAGATTCCTGCAAGCAGCAGGATCGTCCCGATCAAAACAAAGTCCAGTCTGGTCAGTGTCAGCTCTCCTCTTGCAAGTTCAGTTGCCTTTTGTCTTACTTCCGTCGTCGTCATGCCTTGTTTCCTCCTTTTCCTTTCCAACAGGTTCTTGAATTGTTGTTCCGCTGCTCTTCCGGTTTCTCTTTGTACAGGTTGTGCATGTTCTTATTTGCATATGTTCTTAATTTGCATATGCTCTTATCTGCATCATACATGCCTGCCTTCGCAGTCCTGTCCCGTTTTCTCCTTAAAATGTGGAAAATAAAAAATCCCCCTGCACTGCCAGTACGACAATGCAGAGGACGTATCTACTTTACGCGGTTCCACCTCGCTTGTTCCGTGCGCTGATCACGACTTACCGAAACCTCTCATTTGACTGTAACGTGAGTCAACGGGCCGGATTGGGGCCACTCAGAGTCAGTTTTCAAATGCTTCCGGCAAAGACGCTTGCAGCACAGGGCGTCTCTCTCTGTTACGTTCCACATCCTACTCTTCTCGTCAACGTGTTGTGATTATTCTTTGTCTGTCTTATTCGTATTCTATGCCAGGCGGCCGGAAAAGTAAAGAGTCTTTCTGCTTTTTCCCAAAAATTTGTATCCGCTCAAGGTTCTTCGTTCAAAAGCGTCTCCTCGATGATACGCGCCGCGCAGGCTATGATGCCCGGACACGGTCTGGATGCATAGTATTCCGGCGTGCGGATGGACGGCTTCGCGCTCTCCTCCATGCCTTCCTCCAGCCCCAGAAGTTCCCTGCATACGACAGTACCATACTCTTCCCGAAAACGGGAGCTCATCTGCCGCACCAGCGCATAAATATGCTCCTTGGCCTCTTCGTCATGCGGATCGGCATTGCCCTCTTTCAGCCCGGCCAGCATGGCCATGGATGACACTGCCCCGCACACTTCCCGCATTCTGCCCACTCCCGCTCCCATGGCGCTGGACATCCGAAGCGCCGTCTCCCGATCCATGCCGAAACAGTCCGCATAGGTCGAAAAGACAGACTGTGCACAGTTATACCCTTCCGCAAAAGTCGCAGCCGCACGCTCTACACGGGATTCAAATTCCTTCTTTTCCATATATAAACCTGATCCTGTATCTGTTCTTGTCCTGCTTACTATCCAGTATTACCACATGCTTACTGATCATGCATGCCGGCTGTGTTACTCTTTGCGCATTGATCATGTACAGCAACAGTATTATTCTTTACCCATTGATCATGCAGATCGACAGTGTTACTCTTTACCCATTGATCATGCAGATCGACAGTGTTATTATTTTACATTCCTGCCGCAACACTTCTTATACTTCTTGCCGCTGCCACAGGGACAGGGATCGTTCGGGTATACCTTGGGCCCCTTGTGGATCGTGGTGGACTCCTTCTGTTCCTTATACAGAGCCTTCCTCGTATCCTCGTCGAAGATATCGTTCCACTCTTCCAGATTATATAACCAGTCAGCACCCGCCGCTACCATATTCTTATAGAGAAGCTCCTTCTCGAAACCAAGATTTACTTTCGTATCCTCTTCCATCTCTTCGATCGGATTTGCTTCCTTCAGGCTGTCATTGATCCCGTCCAGAAATCCCGTCATCGTCATGATATCAATACCGTATTTCCCGGCAAGCTCCTTCACCGTTCCTTCCACTACCGTATCCGGCTCTTTCAAAAGCTGTGCATAAATTTCCTTTTCCTTCAAAAAATAATCAGACCATAATCTCTGCAGATCGCCCTTGTTCGCGGTCTCAGAATATGCCATATCACGCCATTGCTTCAATAATGCCATCGTTCCATACCACCTTTATCCTGTAATTAAATTATCGGCAAAACCGCCCGCCGTTTCTGCATTCACAGGCTCTTTGCCGTGTCCATTGCCTAGTATATAACATTTTAAGAGAAAAGTAAATTTATATTTCCTTAAGAATCCTCCGGAAAAGCATCACGGAAATTTTTTGTGAATTTTCAAAAAATTTTATGCCGCCGTGTATAAGGAAGAAAAAAGAGGGTACAATGATAATAGTCAAAAGATAAGGAAATACTTATCCTCCCCTAAGGAAGCCCCCGGGACTGCACAAAACGCGGTTTCGGGGGCTTTCGCTATGTTTAAGAACTTCATTTTGGGGCTATTTGGGGTGTTGCCAAGCTGGAAGCCAGTGTTTATCAGGGTTTCCGGCTTTTTATAATTCTACATAATGTTTGCTTCATGGTCTGCAATGCCAGTGTTTCAGGCACTTTCTGCATGAAATTTTCTTTAAGCGTTTTATCGAACTTACGTTCTTTTTATGGTATTGGCAACACATTTTCTGTTGCCATCAACTCTTTTGATAACATTATGCAAACATAGCTTCCACTTGTTCACCGCCAAAGTCGAAATCATATATTTTAAAGATTTCATTCTGTATAGCCAGATTGTCTTCGTAATCGTTCTTGCACTTATAATAGGTGTTCAAGGTTGTGCTTTTATTCTTATGTCCTACATTTTTTGAAACCAATGCCAGCTTCATGCCTTTGTCCAGACAGTTTGTTACATAACTCCTTCTGCATGTATGGGAGGACTTATATTCCACTCCCACATAATTACAGAAAGCCTTAAATGTACTGGTAACACTGCTCTCCTTTACCATCCTTCCGCTGTTTGCCGGGATGACATATTCGCTTTCAATCCCTGCCTGCTCTGTCCTGCGCTTCTGCTCCATCAGCCATTTATAAGTAAAATCATTGATGACTATGGTTCTGCGGGAAGTCTTGTTCTTCGGAGTGCTTTCCTCATAGATTTTGGAATTGGTATCGTAATCCGTATACTCTGTCTGCGTTCTCTCAATCTTTATGGTTCTGTGTTCCAAATCGACCTTGCTCCATTTCAATGCAAGTAACTCTCCCAATCTTAAGCCAGTTCCACAAAGAATAAAAAGTGCCGGAGAATTGCGGTATTTTCTGCATTTATTCCAGCAGGCCATAGAGCCTGACTGCAAGGTATTGATTTCATCATCTTCCCATACGCCAAGCTCCTTGTCTTCCTGCTCTTTGCACCTGTCCTCATTGATTTTTACCTTCCGCATAAAGTTCCAGCTCATGATTTCCCTGTCACAGGCGTAATCAAATGCCTGGCTGACAATGCATTTTATCTGGCATACATAAGAATAAACTATAGTTCCATTTGTCAAGGTACGGATAAAATCATCACAGTGATACTTCTTAATCTTCCGGGCGGGGATTTTCCCAAAGCTGCTGTCCTTCACATAATTTACATAAGCCCTGTAATATCTGCTGTGGGTCTGCTTTTTGATATCCCCTTTGGCAAATTCCAGAAACATTTCTACCACCTGCGCTACCGTATCGTTTTTATGCTTCTCCAAATCCACCTGACCTGTCATAGTCCTTTTTGCTTCCTTGCGAAATTTCTTCTTTACTTCGTCTTCTGAAGCCCCTGTGATCTGGTGGCGTTTTCCGGTCTCTGAATACATAGTAGGAATCGTGGTATAAAATTGTATCTGTAATCCCTTCTGCCGGGAATTGATTTTCGGAATCGTTATCTCGCTCATGGCAATCTCCTCTTGCGTCTTACAAAGAAGGACATCTGCCACGTCCTCTAAATCTATATTTATTATACCACATTTTATCAGATTCAGCAATTCTCTGTTTGATATTTCGATTTTAAGCTAACCTCCAAAGCGTCTCCTTTCTCGAATTTTCTTCTTAGGTACATTTACCTGCTATCACAAGAAATCTCCCATTTTTACCATGCACTCTCCTGTCACAGGTGGCAAGCGTAATAATGCTTGTGGGCGCATGGTCAGGCTCCTCATAATACAATGCCCTTCCCTGCAACTGCTCCATCCATACATTATAGCTTTCCATATCTTCATGATTTCTGGTACGGAAATCCCATTCTGCAAGGTCAACTATGTTATATTTGACCACTGCCATCACCTGATAGGCGGCGGCACTTCCGTAAGCATCCGTAAAATAGATGGTCTGATGCTCCTCAAAATACTCTTCCTGCTCATACTTAAGCAAGGTGGAGAACATGGCTTGTGAACCTGTGCCCATGTTGTGACCATAAATGACGCGGTTGAAATCCCACACCTGCGTATCCTTATCCATAAAAGGGCATCCGGCACTGCTCTTATTCCCCGTGAAATCATGGGAGAGGTAAAAGGTATTGTCCTCCGTTCCCACCACAGGAAAATTGATCAGGGTTTCAGGGATGCAGAGCCAGCCTCTGGTGTCCTCATTGGCGCTGCATAGAGCATCCCAATCGTAGGCTTCCAATCCC
>OFFJ01001491.1_pt1 | contig 16986 bp, 12 predicted proteins | sample 1521261 | NCBI WGS metagenome assembly OFFJ01 (sample SAMEA3504122, study PRJEB24116) | mouse gut metagenome | biome: mouse gut; feature: mouse-associated habitat; material: faeces | place: Denmark | collected 2011 | reverse complement strand
TAGGAAATTGTGCCGTTTTCGTGGACCGTTTTCACCGGGCGGATCAGCAATTTTCCGCCCCTGACGCTGATGCTTTCTGGGGAGTCCACATATTCCTGCAATTCCTCATTGACCCAGCCCGGCTCATGCAGCTCCACGTTCCAGCGGTTCCGGTCCAGTGCTGGGCTATCGAAGTTGTCCTCAAAAACCAGCTCGTAATTTTGATAAGAGAGCAGATCATCCATTTCGTTCAGCCTCCTTGCAGCGCTTCAAAAATTCTGTTCAGATAGAAGGAGTTTCCCCAGGCCCCAACCGCGAAGCCGAACAACATCCAAAAGGCAAACACCACGCCCAGTGAAGCGGGAATCAACACACAGAGCAGAAGGGGCAGCAGATTGACTGCGGTCAGCAAAAATGTAACCGGCAGATTGGCCAGCGCCAACCGGGCCGCGTTGCCCAGGTGGTTGGGAAAGGTATTCTCAAAACGGGCCAGCAAGGGAAACAGCCAGGACAGCAGGGCTGTCAAAAAAACGGCGATGATTGTTAACAGAATGAACAGCATTGGTGATATGAGCAGCGTCTCGGCATAGAGCGCAGCGCGGAGCACTGCCAGAAGAGTCACATCCACAAAGAGCATGATGGCGGCCGGAAACGATGGCAGGAAGCTTTCCCTCAGTGCCCGGAGGAAGTCTTTGATAGGTGTGTAGTCCTGCCCCCGGATCATTTTCAGTGTCACGGTGTACAGCGACGTGACAGCCGTTCCCGAAAAGACAACGGTCACACAGGAGAGGACCAACGCCAGATTCAAAAGCAGCAAGTCACACACCTTTGTCAAAAATCGAATCAGCAGACCGTCTGGATGAAACATATCTGTATCCCTCCCTTTTGATTATTTTATCTTAATCTAACTTTCCTATATATCAGTATAATATCAAAAATATTAAAATCAATTCATTCTTCAATTTCAGTTTGCACCTGCGTCTGCAAAGAGGTCCGCAAAGATTTTTTAAACAATTTTTGATGGTTTATAGCCGTTTCTGTTCTGTTTCATTTACTCTCCGGCACTCTTTGAAAACAGTGTTTCCACGAGTTCCATGTCTGTCTGTGGCTGTTTATGTGGTCAAGAAAATCGTCACACCGAAAAAGCTCCTTCACAAACACAACAAAGTACTGTGTAATACGCTTAATTTTCACCCCTGTATTTCTCCGTTTATCCCTATCGACTTTCCTCTTCTGTTTCGATATTGTGTCACTTGCGAAACCTACACAAAATACAGAAATCAGGAGGAAATGCAAATGACCAGTACGAAAAAGCGCATCACCGCAGCATTGACGGCAGCCATCCTCACAACAACCCTCGCCATCCCCGCCATGGCGACAGAAGCGCCTGACGAACCTGTCCGGGTGAGCAGTTACAAGGGAAGTACCCTGGAGGTAGGAGACCGTAGCGGACTCATCATCGGCCCCAGCGGTACGGACTACACTGTTACCTCCAGCAACCCGGACACAGTGGCGGTGGAGCAGGTGCTGACCTTCTGGGTTGCTGTCGCCAAAGCGGAGGGGACTGCGGAAATCACGGCAACCAACAGCGCCGGGGAACACGGGAGCGTGACGCTGACGGTCGGTCCCGCTACTCCAGCTATGCCGGAAACCACCGCCAGCGGAGACAGCGCTGGCCTGACAGACAATATGGAGATACGGCAGGAGATGATCCGCCTCATCAACCAGACCAGAAAGGCCAATGGAGTGTCAGAGTTGCCGGTCAATGAGGCCCTGATGAACGCCGCCCAAGCCTGCTCCAACCAGCGGTACACCTGGCACCACTCCCCAGAGGAAAGCAAGGCCGCTGTCGATGCTGGCTACCCCTACGGCTTCGGCGACAACCTCACCGTGTTCACTGGTACAGACAACGCCGCTCAGCGCGCTGTCGACAATTGGATCAACTCGCCCGGCCACTTCCAGACCATGATCGACCCGAGATGCGACTGCATCGGCGTGGGCGTGACCCAGCACGACGGAATAACTTACTGCTACATGTTCGTTGGGATGCCCAACAGCGTCAACTTCTATACGTAACCCTATGAAACAAAGCGGCGCGTTCCAGGCAGTGTGGAACGCACCGTTTTCCTGCAAATCGGCGGAAAATGCCCTGTCAAATATTGCGTACCAATAAACAAGGAAATATCCCCGGTCTAATGGGGATAGATCTTGCGAAAAATTAATTTAAACTTATTGTCCCAAATTATTGACATTTGTCCCACGCTGTGCTATGCTTACTTATGGGGTGATTTCAATGAAGAAACAGAATCTGATCAACTTAGTTCGATATCATGTCGAAAAAAATAATGATGCATTTGCCTCCGAAGTTGCTGAGATAGCAAGGGAATTTGATGCCAATGGTGATTCTAAAATAGCACAATATTTAATGGAACTAATTTCAACTGCCAATTTCTATGTCCCCCAATCTAATTACAAAAACTTAAAATATTTAAGGAAAGTAGAATATTCGACCAGGCCCCTTATGTTGCCAGATATTATTGAGGAGGATGTTATAGGCATTGCACGTGCCATTAGTAACAAATCTGATTTGTCGAAATTTTTATTCTATGGAGCCCCTGGTAGTGGAAAAACTGAATCTGCATATCAAATAGCCAGAATACTTGCCAGAGATATTCTGATAGTTGACTTTGAACAATTAGTTGACAGCCGACTGGGTGAAACTGCAAAAAATGTAGCGTTGCTTTTTGATGAGGTTAATCATTTGCCATACAATAAAGTTATCGTAATATTTGATGAGATTGACTCCCTTGTACTCGATAGAATAAATCAAAATGATTTACGTGAAATGGGGAGAGTTACTTCCGTCTTTCTCAAAGAACTTGATAGAGTAAATGAACATATTCCCATTATAGCAACTACTAATCTTTATGATAATTTTGATAAAGCATTACTTCGTAGATTTGATGCCACTGTCTCCTTTGATCGATATTCAAAAGAAGATTTAATCAAAATTTCGGATTCTTTGCTGGTTGCTCTTCTAAAAAAAGCGCAGAATGCCAAGCAGGATATGCGGCTTTTTAATAAAATACTAAAAAATCTTGATAGCATTCCCTACCCAGGTGAAATAAAACAAATAATTAAAACTTCCATCGCCTTTAGCGACGAATCAAGCGAATATGACTATTTAAGGAAATTTTACTATTCCTTCTATGGCAATTCAGATTCAATTGATATTCAACAGTTAAGTGAGCGTGGTTTTACAACCAGAGAAATTGAAATTTTATCCCGCATCCCCAAGAGCAGCGTTTCAAGAAAGTTGAGGGATCAATAAATGAACTCCATTCTGCAAGTTAAATTGTTGTTGGCAGATGAACGTAATAAGCAAAAACCTCAATCAAGGAATCTCAGAGCCCATGCCGAAACCACGACTGATAAAATCGATAAGCTCATCGAAACACTAAGAGCGGTTTTACGGTATTATCGAAGTGTACCTAAAGTCTTAAACAATATTTTGGTCGATATAAATTATAATGACATCATTGCCAAGTCTAATAGGGTTCAAGCATTACTTAAACCTAATAGCCGAACGGAGCCTAATGATATAGTTGTCGGTGCAAGATTTTCTGATGCCCCAGAGGGCCAAGAAAATCATATTATCACTTATTACGCTGATGCTAAAACGATTCAAAACACTCTTCATGATCTTGAAGAGGCCCGTCGTTTTTTATCCGAAAGGTTGGGTGGAAAAGCAACAGCAAAAAATTTCAAGGAACCTGAGTGTGCCATTCAATATGATGGCTATGGCATCAAAAAAGATAAAATCAGAAATATTATAATTGACTGTTCCGTCGTTGACTCTTTTTCTGTTCCTCATATAACAGAAGTTCCGGTACAGGATTCTTTTTTGATCACATTTTATAAGACAGAACTCTCAACAGAAAATCTTTTGGAAAAGCTTAAGATAGATGACATGAAATATCGCTATTCATTTTATGGAAAAGATACAATTTCGGCAACAAAGGAACTGTACGAATTTCTTAATGATAAGGTGCCCTATCTGATTTCAATGATTTCCTCCGACTTATCTAAATTGGTCCTTGATGACATTAAGGACACGTCTGTTAAAGAACAAATTCAAATTCCTGATCCGGTCAATGAACCAGTAATCGGGGTAATTGACACTTTATTCGCCGAACAAGTATATTTTCATAACTGGGTTGAGAATATTGATTATTTAGATGAATATGAGAAAGTAGGTGTATCCAGCGATCAAAGAAAGCACGGAACTGAAGTAACGTCTATCCTTGTCGATGGGCCCAGACTAAACCCTTGGCTTAATGATGGCTGCGGAAGATTTCGTGTGAAACATTTTGGTGTCTGCTCCAATCAAATCTCAATAACTCGGCTTGTACGAAAAATCAAAGAAATCGTCAATCAAAATCCCAACATACATGTCTGGAATCTTTCCTTGGGCGCAGAAGACGAGGTATCAAAAAATTTTATTTCATATGATGCAGCTGTACTCGATGAGCTGCAATCTCAAAAAAATGTCATTTTTGTTGTGTCCGGGACTAACGATAACAGAAATGACCACTCCGATATAATACGGGTTGGTTCTCCTGCAGATTCTTTAAATTCCCTTGTAGTAAACGCCGTCAGGCGAGATGGTACACCTGTTTCTTATTCTCGCAAAGGAAATATTTTGTCTTTCTTTAGCAAGCCAGATGTTGCATATTACGGCGGCGATTATGATGAACGGATATTTGCGTATTCCCCGTTTGGCAAAGAAGAAGTGTATGGAACATCGTTTGCAGCCCCCTGGATCAGCAGAAAGCTTTGCTATTTAATTGATGTTATGGGGTTGCCCAAAGAAGTAGCAAAAGCGCTGATTATTGATGCATCTGCAGAGTGGAGTTATAAAACGGCCCCGCAAAATCTCAAGGAACTTACGGGATATGGTATTGTTCCAATCGATATCAACAAAGTACTTTCGACAGACAGTAACGAAATCAAGTTTATCGTATATGGGACATCAAAATCATATAGAACCACTAATTATGCTATTCCCGTTCCCAGAGATGAAGACGGCAAATACCCCTATATAGCTCGAGCAACATTATGCTATTTCCCACAATGTACGCGCTCTCAAGGCGTTGATTATACAAATCGGGAGTTGTCATTAAGGTTTGGACGGGTAAAGCCAAATGGGCAAATTGATGATATCAACGAGAATATCCAAGACGAAATTGGTTCCCACATCGATGAACGACAGTCTCGAAAAGACTTTCGCAAATGGGAAAATACAAAACTCATATCCAAAATATTAAAGATGAATCGTCCTCTAAAATCATATGGTGACCGATTTTGGGGACTTGCGGTAACATCAAAGGAACGGTTAGCAATGCGAACTATGGGAGAATTGAATTTTGGAATTGTAATTACCTTACGAGAGATTAATGGTATCAACCGCATTCAGGATTTTATTAGGGCCTGTAATATGAGAGGCTATATTGTCAGTGAGTTGAATATTCAAAATCAGTTGGAAATTTACAATATAAATCAAGAAGAACTCACTTTTGAGTAACAGACCAACGATCTCAATACGCTTTTATAAATAATTTACCGAAAACATTTTACCACACAAACCAAGGCAACGAAAAAACGCCGAGTCTCCCCGGCGCTCTTAGGCGACAAAGCACAGCGAATGGTACTTCATCGATTGTGGCAAATTGAGTTTACCATGATTCGCAGCCGATTGCAAGTAAAATCTGTCGTCCGAAAAGAGGTGAAACAAGGAGCGTTTCCTTTACTGTGTGTTGACGATAGATATTTTATTTGCAAAGGAGTACGATTTAATGCATATTTCCGCCCATTTGGGCCTTCCACCTGGTCATTCGCATTTTCCCTTTGTCGACATTACAACCCGCAGCGATACCAGACTGTTTCTTGACCCCTGCCTGATTGAACGAAGTCAAGATGATTTCAGCAGATATGCTGCCGCACTTATATCCGATTTCGAAGATAAACTGTATTGGGATATGCGGCATGGACATTGGGGCTGTACCGCTGTCTTTGACGAAGCGCATGAAATCAATGACACCAAGCTTGGATATGGCACAGGCTATAACGGGAAAGGTAAGACACCACACGGTATGCGGGACAGTCTGAGCGGTCTGTGTAAGTTGGCGAACAACATCCCATCCATTTCCCGGATACAAGATATATCCATTTTTGTTGAAGACTTTGCAGAGGACTGCATGAGTGATCTTTTGACAAATATTTTGAGACTTCCTCTCAGCCAGTTCACTGCCGAACTTATGCGCACTTATGATAAAACGCCCACTAGCAAGCATATAATTAAGTCCTGGGATTTACATGCTCACTCTTGGGTCGAAACTGAGCAGCCATATTGGACGGTCACCGGACAAAAAATTCTGCTCGTCCCAAAATGGTGGGTGCGAAAAAACTTTCTCTTTAAAGCTCATCAATACCTATATGGTGTTATCATCGAACGGATGAAGATGGAACCAGGATATGAGAACCTTGCCAAAATAGACGTCTGGAAAAACATGGAGCGTGATTTCGAGCACTGGGAATATGCCAAAGTCATCGAGTACACGCAAAGACATCCAGATGCCTTAAGCGACTATCATACCCGTATACCGAAGTATTATAACCGCTCTGCTGGTTGTATGGACGATAACGACCTTGACCAGGCTGTCTATGGTCGTTTAATTTCGGAAATTGCATAAGCCACAAGAGGAGGAATAACCATGGCTGTACATCATGGCGGTAAAGTTGGAAAAACCGCCAACCCGTTGCGTTAATAGTGGTAAGGAACTCACGCAAGGAGACTGTTGGCTGACAATTCGTAGTGCAAAAGCGCAAGATGGGTTATGGATTTATAAATTATCCACAGCCCATCTTTGTGCTTATTAGAAGTTTACCAAGCAAGTGTGTGCCATCGGTCCCGTCTGCCTGGCTCTCTGCGCCGCGCGGTGGCTGGAATATAGTGGATTCAGAGTACGAATAGCCGCCATATCACGTTTCTCCGTGATACGGCGGCTTTGAGTCTATAGCGGCAGAATATGGTCCAGGCCGGTACTGCGCCCCTGCTCTTTTTGCCGGGATTCGATTTGCCGGATGAAATAAGTCTATCCAGCGAGCGGGGCATTTTATTTCGATGCTGGCTCCTCTTTTCCTTTCTGAGCCTTGGCGGCCTTTCTCTTGTGTTTGCCGGCAATCAGCACGAGTGCTGCCAAGGCAGCCAAACCGCCCACGACAGCGGGGATCAGCCACAGGGCGCTCCGAGTAGATTGGATACAGAAAGTGCCCTGGGTTCCGGTCATGGTCAGCAATAGATACTGTCCGTTTTGGACGGCTTCCACCTGTTGCCACTGGCCGTTCTGATACTGCCAGACATGGGTACCGCTGTCAGGGCTTAACAGCCGCAAAGGAACGGAATCCTCTGGCTCCGCTCCAGCGAGAACGACGTCCCACACGACGGCCTGCTCCCCCGCCTCCTGGGGCGGAACCTGGACGCTGTCTGTCACATGGAGAACGGCGTCCCCGGTAAACTGTCCCTCCGCCAGGGCCAGGGCCAGCTTTCCGGACAGCTCCCGGCTGGCCACCACAGTAACCCAAGGGGTATAGACCGCGTTCACGGTCAGGTCGGAGCGCAGGCCGGAGACATCAAACTCCGGCCAGACGCCGTAATTGCCCTCCAGCTCTGGCACAGGGGGCAGGTCGAGCCTGGACAGGTCCTCCCCGTAGAGGAAGGGAATCTGCGCCACCGTTTTTTCCTCCGCCACCAGAGTCAGCGTAAAGGCGGTGAACTCTGGCGGAATATCGGGCAGCTGGCTCAGCGCGTTAAAGGGGATGGGCTCGGCCCGCCCCGCGTAGCTGACGCCGTCCACCCCGGCGGTGCCGGTGTCTACAAAGAGATTGCCGGACAGCGCCCCATCCGTCTCTATGCCGCCGGCAATGGCTCCCAGATACTCCGTGCCTTCCTCGATTGTGACGATGGCACGGCAGTCCCGCAGACGGCTGGCCCAGCCGGCAATGCCGCCGACGTAATTCTCTCCGGACAGGGTGCTCTTGACATGGCAGCTGCGGATGGAGGCGTCCGCATAGCCGGCCACACCCCCCACATAGTTCCCGCCGGTGCTGGCTACCGGGCCGTAATTCTGGCACTCCAAGGCAGTACCCAGGTCCATGCGCCCCGCCAGACCGCCCACGCAGTCCTTCTTGCCGGTGACGGCCCCACGATTGACGCAGTTCATCAGCACCGCCTTGGTCTCGTAGCTGCTGCCAAAGGAGAACCGGCCGGTCGTGTCGTCCTCCGGGTCCAGGTCGAATTCAATGGCCACGGCACCGGCAATGCCGCCCACGTTGCGGTCTCCCTCCACGGTTCCCAGGTTGGAGCAGTCCGCCACCTTGCCCTCCCGGGTGGCGGAGATGTCCTCATCGGAGGTGTCCTGAATGATGCCCTCCAGGCCGCCTTCAGCGGTGTCCCTGGCGTCATCCATTGCGTCCAGCAGAAGGGTGAATACCGCGTTAAACTGCCGGTTGATGGCCCGCAGGTCGGCGGTCAGGGTGCCGTTCCCGGTCTGAAGGGCGCTGTTCAGCCCGTCCATCTCCTCCAGCAGGCCGCTCATGGCATCATAAAGGCTGTCGCCGGCCTGCCGGAAGTCCTCCCCCAGGGGGGTGAACTCCGCAGGACCGTCCTCGGTGAGCGTATCCACCGCATCGCCAATGGTATCCAGCGCCCGGCGCAGCAGCCGCCCGATGACGGCGGAGGTGTCAGAGGCCTCCTCCAGTGTATCCAGGGCGTCTCCCAGCTGGCTGGACAGAGCGCCGGAGCGGCTCAGGGCCTGCTGGAGCTGAGACAGGGCATCATCCAGATCATCCCCCACTCCCCGCAGGGCGCGGAATGCCTGACGCAGCTCCTCCCGCGCCGCCAGAAGAGAGCTGACGGAGATGGAGCCGCTTCCCAAATCCTCCAGAAAGTCTTGAAAGGCGTCCAGCGCGCGTTCCAGCCGGCTTACCGCCGTGGTCAGCCCGGAGGCGGACTGCCGCAGCTTCTCCACCGCGAGACGCAGGTCCCGCGCGGCCCGATCGCCGGTGTCCACCGCGCCGCCCAGAGAATCCAAAGCGTCCCCCAGCTGGCGGGACAGGCGCTCCAGCCGCCCGCCCACGTCGGACAGATCGTCCAGGGCGGGAGAAATTTTGTCCAGCGCGCCGGTGATGTCGGCGGTCAGGGTGTTGATGGTGCCGATGTTCTCGTCGGTAAAATCGGAAACCCGGTCCAGCAGCTCCTTGGTGCTGTCCTTGGCGCTGCCGGCGTAGTCTCCCATGGCGCTGAGCTGGGCGGAGACGCTGTCTCCGGTGCGCTCCGCGTCGTCCAGCGCGCGGTTAATCAGGTTTTCCAGGGTGTTCAGCTCCTGGCGCAGCTGCTCCAGCGTGTCCCGGCCAGGGTCCACAAGCACATAGGGCTCCGCCTGGCCCACAATGCCGCCCACGTCCTTCCGTCCGTAGACGGTGCCGCTGTTGGTACAGCCGGACAGATAGCCGTCCTGCCGCCCGGCGATGCCGCCGGTGTTGTACCCCACATGGGGGTAGCCCACCGTGCCGCGATTGACGCAGCTCTGCACCACGCCGCTGGAATAGCCCACGATGCCACCGGTATCAAAGCAGCCGTCCAGCAGGTGGTAGGTTTCGTCGTCCGCCGCGGCCTGCTCCTCCAAGATGGCAGCCGCATCCGCGTCCATCAGGTCCACATTGGTTTCCTTCCGGGTCAGATTCACTCCGGCGCTGCTTTCACATTTGAGCAGCAACCCCAAATTCCGGCCCGCAATGCCGCCGGTGATATTCTTGCCGCTGACAGAACCGGAGACGGAACAACCGGTAATCTCACCGGTGATGCTGTTGTATCCGGCGATGCCGCCCACGGTGGCATCCCCCTGAACCACGCCGTGAAAGGCACAGCTTTGCAGGGTTCCTGCGTTGTTGCCCACGATGCCTCCCACGGTGGAGCGGGTACCCCCGGGGGCCACCGTACCCTTGACGGTCAAGTCCCGTACCAGCCCGCCGGGCTGGATATAGCGGAACAACCCCAGGGTGGAACCGGCGGAGGTGAGACACAGCCCGGAGATGGTGTGTCCCTGGCCTAAAAAGGTGCCGCCGAAGGTGGGAATGGGGGTGAAATCCACCCCGCTCAGGTCCAGGTCGGCGGTGAGGGTAACAGTCTTGCCCTGGGACCAGGTGTCCAGAGCGCAGTTTTTCCCGAAACGCTGGAGGTCCGCTACGTTGGAGATGGTGACAGTGCTTTCCTCCGTGGCCCAGGCGGGCAGGACCAGCGAGGTCAGAATCCAGACCGCCAGAAGGATGGGGAACAGCCGGTCGACACGTTTACGCATGAGAATCCGCCCCCTTTCCCGCAGGGATTGCCGCTGGTTGGGGCGGCTCCTCCGGCCGGACAGCCCCCGTTGCCACCGCCGCATTGATGCTGCCATGGAGGATGCCGCTGAAATCGGCGTCCACCATGCCGGAGATGTATCCCCGGACGTGGCCGTCCACCAGCAGACTGCCGGTGTGGGTCTGGACGGGATGCCGGGTCTTCAGGGTAAAGGCAGTCTTTTCAATGATGGTGTCGCCCAGCAGCAGAATCTGGGGAAGGATACCCATCACCAGGAAGATGGAGATTAACGTGCCCCGGCCCAGACACACGCCGATGGAGGCGATGGAGGCTGTGGTGGACAGCAGGCCGATGGCCACGCCGGCGGAGGCCAAAATAGTGCCTGAGGTAATAATGGTGGGGAAAGCCTCATTCAGCGACTCGATAACCGCATCCTTGAGGGACATGGTCTGTTTCAGCTCCACATAGCGGTTGGCGATGACAATGGCGTAGTCAATATTTGCGCCCATCTGGATGGAGCTGACCACCAGATAGCTGAGGAAGAACAGGGGTTCCTTCTGTAAGTAAGGGAAGGAGAAGTTGATCCAGACACTGCCCTGGATGACCAGGATCAACAGCACCGGAAGCCCGGCGGATTTGAAGGTAAACACCAGCACCAGAATGACGAATACGATGGTCAAAATGCTGATGAGCATGTTGTCGTTGCCGAAGGAGGCGGACAGGTCAAAATCGCTGGTGGAGTTGCCCACCAGGAGGGAATTTTCCGGGTAGTAACGGCCCACAATTTCATGCAGAGTGTCCAGAAAAGTGAAGGTCTCCTCCCCCTCCTCGGGCAGGTTGAGCTGTAAGACCAGACGGCTGTAGTTCTCCCCCTTCAATTGCAGCTGGGCGTCGGTCAGCTGGACGTGGAGGTCCTCAATGGTCTCAGTCATGTCCGCGTCCAGAGAGATGTAGCCCTCGTCCATCATGTCATAGACATACAGGAACATATCAATCAAGGGTACGCCGTAGCTGTCCAGGCCGGAAACTACCTGTCCGTAGTCCTCCTGGTCCACGGCGTAGGCGGAGTAGAGCAGCCGGGCCACCTCAATATCCAGATCGGTCAGCTCGGCAAACTGCCGGGGTGTCAGCCGGTCTGTGAGGACATAGCCGTCCATGGCATCCACATTGGCCAGGCCCAGCACCGTGTCCGTCTCGGGCATACGATCCAGTTCCCGGAGCAGCCGGCCCTCCTGCTCATAGTCCCCCTTGGGCACGATAACCGCCAGGGTGTTCACCCGGCCAAAGGTTTCGTTCACCCGCTGCTGGGCAATCTGGGCGTCGCTCTGGCGGAAGGTGGTCAGCTCGGTCTGCCCGTAGGCGTAGGGGCAGCGGTTGGCGAACACAAAACCGCCAATCAGAAGCACCACAAACAGGGGCGGCATGACAAAACGGGTTTTCACCGCCAGCCGGCCCCAGGCGGTGATTTTGGGCACAAAATTCCGGTGGTGGGTGCGGTCGATCAAACTGCTGAAGCTGAGCAGCAGCCCGGGCATCAGGGTAAACACGGCCAGCAGGCTGAGCACAATGGACTTCATCAGCACCAGGCCCAAATCCTGACCAATCCCGAACTGCATGAAGCACATGGCCCCCAGGCCGGACAGGGTGGTCATGGAGGAGCCGGCAATCTCCGGAATGGCCTTGCTCAGGGCGGCCACCACCGCCTCCCGGGCCTCCAGCTGCTCCCGCTCCTCGGTGTACCGGTGGCAGAGGATGATGGCGTAGTCAATGGCCAGGGCCAGCTGGAGGACCACCGCCACCGAGTTGGAGACAAAGGATATTTCGCCAAAGATAAAGTTGGTGCCCTTGTTCATCAGTGCCGCCATGCCAAAGGTCATAAGTAGCACCGGGATCTCCATATAGGTGTGGGAGGTGAACAGCAGCACCACCAGGATGATGACCACGGCAATCACCATGACCACCTGCATCTCGGCGTTCAGACTTTCAGAGGCGGAGTCGCCGGTGTCGCCGGTGATATAGACGTCATACCCGTCCAGAAGGGCTTTGACACCATCCAATCCCTCCAGACTCACCGGGTCAGTGGCGGTCCCGTCGTAGGTGATGGAAAACAGGGCGGAGCCGTTGGTGTAGTGGTCCCTGGAACCGTTGAACTCCACCGATTTTACACCTTCCATCATCTCTATCTGCTCCGCCAAGCTCTCCGCCTGACGGTAGGAGATATTGTCCACCATAATGCGGCTGGTGCCAAAGGTGACAAACTCCGCCTCCATCACGGTCAACCCTTGCCGGGTCTCGGTGGTGTCAGACAAGTAGCTGGTCAGATCGTCGTTCACCGCCACCCAGCCGCTGGAAAAGACGCAGAAAATAGCTGCTCCGATGTACAACAGGTAAAAGGCTTTGCGTTTGTCCACAATAAAAGCCGCAATCCGTTCCATCGGGCTTTGCTTTTCCGAAACTTCTACTGTGTGCCTGCTCAACCTGAACGCTCCTTTCAAACTCTATGATAGACAATGATACTCTGTTTTTCTTGGAAATGCAAGTGGTCAACAGAAAGATAATGTTGTCACTTCCATCGTCCCCTTTTTACATTGAATTATATGTATTATACATGATTGAATAAGTAAAATTAATACATAGAAATATATGTATGATACGTTCCTTGAAAAAGGTGGGACTGACATTGAAAAGCGTGATGGAATTGTTTCGGGAACTGCGGGAAGATCACGATTACTCTCAAAGTGATATAGCAGCCGTTTTGGGAATTTCTCAGCAGCATTATTCCAAGTATGAGACGGGAGAATATGAATTTCCGCTGCGGCATTTTATCACGCTGGCAAAATACTATAGTGTGTCTGCTGATTATCTAATCGGGCGGTGTTCCTATGATGAAAAGAAGCCTTTGGAGATGGTATATGTCACTCGTGATTGTACTTGTGAGAAGCTGGTGCAGGATATACTTTCTTTAAGCGAACATGGAAGAGAAGCTGTTGTGGAGTATATAGAGTTACAGCGGTTGAAGGAAAGGCAGAAAAAGTGATGCTTTCTTTGGGGGGTTGGTTTGCGGCCCGTGCGGACAACCTTACGCTCAAAGGTGACTGAAAAGGGAGCGGGGGATGATGGTGATCTTCGCCACCGGGGCGGAGTGGGTCTGGAGCGCCGCCACCAAGGCGCGGCCGATTTCGTGGTAAGAGACAATCATCCGCTCGTGGTCGGAGAGGATTTTGTTCTTCTTCTGATACCCGGCAATGACCACCTCGATGCTCTCTTGGAGGTCCTCCCGGGTGGCGAGCCTCCGTCCCTGGCGTACGGCCCGCAGGGCGGCCTCGTTGACCATGTTGGCCAACTTCGCACCGGAGGCCCCGGAGGCGGCACAGGCGATGGTGTTAAAGTCCACATTCTCCGCCAGCTTCACCTTGGCGGCGTGAACCTTTAGGATGGCCTCGCGGCCCTGAAGGTCGGGAAGAAGCTGAGGATGGGGTTCATCTCCTTTGGCCTCACCTTGTCGAACACGCAGCCGCTCTCCCACAGGCGATCCACCAGGCTGGGGTCATGGAAGGTGATCTGGCGTACAGGCCAGGCTCCTCGGAGGTGTCAACGAAGTAGATGACGTCCTGCTCCACCTGGGCCACGGCTACCTTCAGCATGGTGAGGAAGGTGCCGTAGTCCACCTGCGTGATCTCTTGGCGCATCAGGCGGGGAAACAGCAGGGTATTCAGCAGGATCATGCCCTTGACGGCGAGTCAAATTCGATTGCAAATCAAAGGTCCATTTTAACCAAATATGCAGCAGAACGAGGCTTTACTAACATCCGTGTGTTGGTTGATGACGGCTATACCGGGACGAACTTCAACCGGCCTGGGGTCCAGGAAGGACTTTCTCTGGTGGAGCAGGGCTTAGTAGGCACTTGGATCGTCAAGGACATGAGCCGTTTTGGACGGGACTACTTGCAGGTCGGTCGTTATACGGAAATCGTTTTTCCCAGCTATGATGTGCGATTCATTGCCGTCAATGATGGGGTGGACAGTGAGCGTGGAGACAATGATTTCACCCCGTTTCGTAATCTTTTTAACGATTTTTATGCCAAGGACACCAGTAAAAAGGTCCGTTCCGTGATGAAAGCCCGCGGCACCAGCGGCAAACATATGGGGAAACCGCCTTATGGCTACCGCTCTGACCCGCAGGACAAGGACCACTGGATTTTGGACGAAGAAGCCGCACCAGTGGTCAAGCGTATCTTTGACCTGACGATTGCTGGAATCGGCCCATGCCGGATTGCCCGAATCCTCGAAGCTGACCAAGTGCCAACGGTCAAGGCCCTCTATGCTATGCGTAAAGGTAAGCCCGCGCCGGAGCGTCCCTGTCACTGGCATGAGCAGTCTGTGGTTGGTATCCTGGAACGGATGGAGTACACTGGTTGTGTCTGCAACTTCAAGACCTATTCCAAGTCCTATAAGCTCAAAAAGCGCATTCCCAACGCCAAAGAGGATATGTTCATCCTGCCCGGTACACAGGAGGCCATTGTTCCGCAGGAACAGTGGGACCGGGTACAGGAGCTGCGGAAGAACAAGCGCCGCGTCACCAAGGGTGAGCGGCAAGGACTGTTTTCCGGACTTCTATTCTGTGCCGACTGCGGAAGTAAGCTCAACTTCGCCACTTGTAAAAGGTTTGAGGGCAGGCAGGATCGCTACGTCTGCGCCAAATACAGAAGCGGGCGTGGGACTTGTTCGGGGCATATTATCCGAGAGGAAGTGCTGCGGGATGTGGTGCTGAAGCGTATCCGGGCTGTAACGGAGATGATCCGTTCTGACGTAGAGGGCTTTCAAGAGGATTGGCTGCACTGCCGCAGAGAGGAGCAGGAAAAGTCTATCCGGGAGGACAAGCGGCGTCTGGCCCAGGCCAAGAAGCGTCTAGCGGATATTGATGTGCTTATGACCCGTATCTACGAAGACATGGTGCTGGGTAATTTGAGCCAGGAACGCTACCAGAAAATGGCTGAAGGCTATGAAGCGGAGCAGGCCAATCTTAACAATGAGATTATCGGCCTTGAGGACTGGGTAGCCACCCGCGAGGAAATGGACAACGGCTTTGACCAGTTCGCCGCTTTGGTCGAGAAATATGTGGACATCCCGGAGCTGACACCGACCATTGTAAACGAGTTTATCAAAAAGATCATCGTCTATGCGCCAGAGAAGCAAGGGACCACGCGGATTCAGAAGGTCAGGATTATCTTCAATTTCCTGGATGATCAGGATATGCCGGAAATTGGTGAACCTGTTATCAGCGAAACTACCTATGGATCCTAAAAGTCTTATTACCGAACTCATGAAGCAAAAAGGGATCATCACTCCTTTGGAACAAGATATCCTTGACACATGGAACGAGCTTCAAAAGCACCCACTTGATATGTCCTCTGCGAATCAGAAAATCATGCTGAATAATCTCAAGCACCCCGATATTTATACCAAAGTGTCCGTTCTGCCGTCAACAGTCCAAAAGCCTGTACAGGAAATCACAGAAACCGACTTGAGATATATTTTAGACAGCCAGCTTGCATTCTTGGTACAAAAAGAACAGGAGGTACGCAGCCATGGCCAATAAGCTGGAACTGACCTGGTACGGCAAGGACGAGCCGATTCTGGTGGAGCCCCGCCTGCTGATCGAGAACGCCGCACTGTCCAACACCGCCGCCGACCCGGACACGGAAAATATGCTGATCCACGGGGACAACCTCCTGGCGCTGAAGGCACTGGAGAGCAAGTACGCCGGACAGGTGAAGTGCATCTACATCGACCCGCCCTACAACACTGGCTCTGCGTTTGAGCATTACGACGATAATCTGGAGCACAGTCAATGGCTACAGCTGATTCGGCCCCGCCTGGAGATTTTGTGGCGGCTTTTGGCTGATGAGGGCAGCATCTGGATCAGTATTGACGATGATGAACAGGCATATATGAAAGTGCTCTGCGATGAGCTATTCGGACGAGAGCATTTTGTTTCATCAATGATATGGCAAAAACGTACTTCGCCTGATATGAGGGCAGTCATTAGTGATGGTCATGAATATATACTGCTTTACGCCAAAAATCGAGAAAGTTTCAAAAGAGTCAGAAACAAGCTGCCTTTAAGTGCGGAACAAGCTTCAAATTACAAGAATCCAGACCATGACCCGCGCGGCGATTGGACATCCGCAGATTATACCGCACAAGGATACCGACCGAATCAAATGTATGAAATTACAACTCCGGGCGGTGCCAAATATACGCCGCCCGAAGGAAAGTGCTGGAAAAATATTGAAGAGATCTTTTTGCAGCAAGTAGCTGAAAATCGAATTTGGTTTGGCCCAGATGGTCTTTCCATGCCACGGCGAAAAACTTTTTTGTCAGAGCATGAAGGGGTGATTCCCTGGACATGGTGGACAAATAAAGAAGTAGGCCACAATCAGGAAGCCAAAAAAGAAATTATTTCGCTATTTGGTGCAGAAAATGTGTTTGATACCCCCAAACCTGAACGCCTGATTGAGCGCATTATCCACATTGCCACCAATCCCGGCGACCTGGTTCTCGACTCTTTCCTCGGCTCTGGTACAACTG
>OFFJ01001476.1_pt1 | contig 17052 bp, 18 predicted proteins | sample 1521261 | NCBI WGS metagenome assembly OFFJ01 (sample SAMEA3504122, study PRJEB24116) | mouse gut metagenome | biome: mouse gut; feature: mouse-associated habitat; material: faeces | place: Denmark | collected 2011 | reverse complement strand
CCCGCTTTCGCGGGCAGATTGGGGCTGGATAGCTCTGCGGAGGATTAGGTAGAAAAGCCGGGCAGCAGCCCCCCGCAGTTGCTCGCATAGTAATAGCCGACGGAGCCGCCGGAGCCCAGCGCCGAGAAAAAGTTGAAGTTAAAGTAATAAGGAGAGCGGAGAGGGCCCCACACAGCCGTAGTCCGTGCGTCGTGTCTGAACACCTGCTTGCTGTTGCCAGCCTTGAAGTAGTCATACTGCGCCTGGTAGTTCTTCTCATAGTCGTTGGCGTAGGTTTTCGCCGCATACACCTCGAACTCCGACAGGAGGAAAATGTAATCCACCGAAGTGGTCACCGCAGACGAGTTGTTATTGTTGGCGTTGCCCTTATTGTCCGTGTACTTGGTGACGGTCTTCATCACCTTGCGGACGTCCTTCGGCAGCGCCGCCATGAGCGTGTTGGCCACCGGGCTGTTCACGATGTCGTAGCTGACAGGGTCATACCCGGTGCGGTTCGTCTGGGCCTGGCTCCCGTAGCCGCTGGGGGCCTTGTTGGTGCTGCCCAGGATGTCATAGCGGAGATCGCACCCCTTCCAGCCGCCGTAGTTGAGATTCCCCCAGTGGTTCATGTTGAACGCTTTCTTGCCGTCCGTATAGCCACCGTTGTAGTAGCCGTCACACAGAGCGATGAGGGTCCCGCCGATCTTCCCGATGGCCCAATGGATACGATTGCTGCCCTCCTTGGAGGCGTTGTGGTTGATGCCCAGGATGAAGGCATCCACCTTCAGGTTGTTCAGCGCCAGCGTCCCCACCGTGCCGTTGAGGGTGATGCTCTTGGTGTCGCCGGGAGCGAAGTAGCTGGCCGCCGTCCCCGCGTCAGAAATGGCCTTGATGTCATCCCAGGACGAACTGGACACCGAGGGCTTGACCACGCTGACGCTCACCGTGGCGCTGGCCGCATTGTACTTCGTGGTCTGCGGCACGGAGATCGTGATCACCGCATTGCCGGCGGACGCGCCGGAGATGGTCACGTTCTTCCCGCTGGCCGCTGCCGTGGCCACGCCGGGGGTGCTGGAGCTGGCGGACACCGCCCCATCGCTGTCGGTGGTGACGGAGATCTGCTTGCTGCCGCCGATGTTCAGAGACAGATTGCCCGAAGGACTGAGGGTGAAGGTGGGCGTCTTCCGGCTCACGGCCACGCTGAGGGTGGCGCTGGCGTCGGCATAGTTGGCGCTGCCCTTGCTGTGGATGCTGATGGTGGCCGCGCCCTCGCCGGTTCCACGGATGGTCACGGTCTTTTCATCCGCATCCACCGACACCGAGGCATAGCCCGTATTGCTGGACTCCGCCGTGATGACAGCATCGCTGTTGGATGTCACCCGGATCACCACCGTGTCGCCCACGTCCAGCTCCTGGGCCGCGCTGGGGGCGATGCTGAAGGTGTTTGCGGCCTTGGCGATGGACCAGGAGATCGCCCTTGCCGAGGCATCGCCGCCGGGCCACTGATAGTTCTTGGTGGGCGTGAAGGAAGAGGAGTAGTCCCCGGCGTCCGTCTGGGCCGTCTCCACCTTGGTCAGCTGCTCCGGGTTATGGTTCGTCCAGATGGGGACCTGGGGCTCCCCGGTGTAGCTCAGGGAGCCGCTCACGCTGGGGGCGGTGGTGATGGTGGCCCGCTGGATGCTCCAGGGAATCTCCTTCTCATCGGCGGACTTGTCGCCCCAGGTGTATTTTTCCTTGGGCGTGACGTAGGCTTTGTAAGTCCCGGCATCCGTCTCGCCTTGGAACTCAGCCGCTGGAACCCTGCCCTCCCCGTAGGTGATGTCCATCATCTCCAGGGCCAGATTGTTCCAGCTGGGAAGCTGGGTGCCGCCGTTGTAGGTCAGGCTGCCGGACTGAGAGGGGATCACGGAGATGGTATTCTGCACCGCCGCGATGGCCTGGGCAGCACCGTCCGCCACATCCTTGGCCTGTTTTGCGGTTTCTGCCGCTTCGCTCAGAACATCCCGCATGGACTTGTAGTTTTCACTGGCGTAGTCCACCAGCCCCCAGATGTACTCGCCGTCCTTCACGCCGGCGCACTCCCACTCCGTGCCGGTGTCCATGTTGATGTAGTGCTGGCCCTTCCTGCCCACCGTCTCGGTGGTGGGGTCGCCCTCCGGGGCGAGGATCGTCGCACTCCCGTTCAGAGCCAGCTCCGTGGCCAGCATCCGAGCGGTCAGGCCGGGGTGGGCCTCCGGGTCGGTGTTGTGGGCCTCAACGGTCCCACCGGCCAGCGCGGGGTGTGCGTTGGGGTCTTCCATGTGGGCCTTCATCGCGTCCTCGATGGCGCCCATCGTGGCGATACCCGCGCTGGACACGCTGATCTCCAGCCGCTCCTTATTGGTCACCGTCAGCACGGCATACAGCTTGAAGGTGTAGAGCTGGTCGGTCTCCGCCGGTACGGTCACGCCCTTGCCGCCGCGCTCATCCTCCGTGTCCTCGATGACCATCAGCAGCTTTTCGCCGCCCACATGGCCCTCCATGCCGTTGGCGTCCCCGGCGGCGGCGAAGATGCCAATCTGCTCCAGCTTGTACGGCTCCGGGTTCCCGATGCTCGTTACCTGGATGCACACGGTCACATTCTCATCCGTCCGGGTGACGCTCTCGATGGTCAACGGGTGCTCCCGGCCATCAGGCAGCTCCGTCAGCTCCACCAGGTTCCCCCCAGGGTCGCTGACGGAGCCGAATGCGCTGGTGATGGTCAGGAGCCGCCCCGCCGCAAACTCGGTCAGCAGGCTGGTACCGGCATCCGTCACCGCCGTTTTAGACCAGCGCGTGGTTTTACTCTGTTCCGCCATAGTCTACCTCCTGTAAATTGATATGGGTCTTCGCTGTTTCTTGCGTTGACGCCACCACGCCTTTTGCGTGGGCCTGCGCAGTGGCAGTTAACACCTTGTCCATGAGGGGAACGGCCTGGGTCACATAGCACTCCTGCCATGTACTGGCCACGACCGCCCGAAGTCGAGCCGCGCTCTGCGCCGGCGCTCCGTCCGGCAGTACAAGCCGGGCCTCGAACTCCTCCAGCAGGCTCACCGTGGCCCCCAGCCGTGCGCTGGCCGTCCTTCGAATAACAGGTGTGGACAAATCCCCCCCTGCCGTGAACGCCTCGTAGAGCGCCGTTGCGGCCCCTGTGCGGGCCGTGGCCGCGGGCCTGATGATGGGGGTGGGTAATTCTACCCTGGCCGCCACGCTCTCCCACAGGCCCGTTGTAGCGCCAACACGGATACTTGCCGTGGGTTGGAGCAGCGGCACCGGCAGCACCAGTGGAACATGGAGGGTCTCGGTCAGGCCGGGGGCGCTGGCCACCGCCTTTACAACGGCGGGCTCTGCCTCCACGAAGTAGGTCACGCCGTCATTGTGGGAGCGGAGGCTTTTGTAAAAATTCATCCGCTCCAGCACCCGGCGCTGCTTTTCCGAATCAATGCTGTCGTTGGTGATATTGATGTCCAGCCGGAAATGGTACGGCTCCCCGCCATACTCAAACCACTCCAGAACCTGCGTGTGTGGGTAAATCGCGGAGATGGCCGTTTCCACGGCGGCCCTGGTGCCCAGGAGCCTGTGAACACGCCAGCTGTCCTTCAGCGTCCGGCGCTTTTCCTCCAGGCTGTATTCCGGATCCCACCAATCCACCTTGAAGTCACGGGCGAGGATGTCCAGAAGGGGCTCCTCCAGTGTGTCGATAGCCGGATAGATGCGCAGCCGTTCAATCTCCGCCGGCCGGGCGGCCAGCAGTTCAGAAAGGGCCTCAGCCAGCGCCACCACGGATGGGTCAGTCCGCAGGGCCGGGGGCAGGGTGACCACCAGGTTTTCTTTTGTGAGGCCGTGCTTATTCATCCTCATAGCCCCCGTTCGTGATGGTGACGGTTCCGAGAGCCGCTGTCTGCGGCACGGTCTTGTCACCGCCATCCCGGAGGACAGTGAAAGCCGGGGCTTTCAGATCCACCCGCTTGATCCCCGCCTGCATCAACAGATTGATCAGGCGCGAGGGATTGATGTCCCGCCCCAGCTTGGCACACTGCCAAGCGTTGAATTCATCTACTGCCATCTGGACTGCTGCGGCAATATCCGCCGCGCTGGCCGCGCTCCCGGTTTGAATGTAATAGGTGAAGTCAATATCGTAGCTGACGACCTCCGCGTCCTCCACGAAGACTTGGTCTGTCAGAGGACGTACCTCATCGGCACTGCAGGCCGCCAACACCTCGTTTTTGATCTCCTCGGTGGCCAGCGTGCCATCATCCATCAGGACATACAGCTTGACCACGCCAGGGGTCGGGGAATTGGCAATCACATCCGCAATCTCGGTACTCACCTGCTTGGCGAAGTAGATGTAACCCCCTCTGGCTCCGGCGCAGCTGAAGCTGTCCATGCTGGAGCGCATCAGCTCATAGTATTCATCATCGTCAGGCACATTGGAGCCGCCGTCCGATTCGGTCACACTGACGCACTCCGAATAGTAGTCGTAGACGTCTACCAGTGTGTTGATCTGGCCGGCGGCATAGCCGTTGCCAATTGTGCCAACACTCTGGCAGCGTACCGCGAGCTCCACGAAGGTTTCCCCAATGGGGATGTATGCGTCCTCCTCTGTTTCCCAGATCAGGGTGTTGGCGGGGTCTGTCACCCGTGTTCCGGTGCGGATCAGGACGGCTGTTTCCTGGGCCTCCGAGATAGAAAACCGCACCTTACACACGGCGGGCTTTGCCTCCGGCCGCCCCTTGATGTGGGTCAGCTCTGCCAAAGCGTCCAGGTTCTCCCCCTCGGCGCGGCTGGGAATATTTTGGTTGCCAGTGTAGTTGTTCAGCACCCGCTCCTGGATGATGATGTTGGCCATGTACTGGATGAACAATCTTTCCGGGCTGGCGGGATGCACAGTAGTCTTGGTGATCTTCTCGTAAATCGCCGTGAGGAGGGCCACCACCTCCCCGGTGTCTGTGGGGATGAATTGATGCTCCGTATTTCTACTCAAGGTTGATGTCCACCTCCACTGTTGGAATCAGTACCCCCGGCTGGGCCGGGTCCTCTGAAAACGAGACATCCAGCACCGTGGCCCGCGGCTCCCACCTCTGGATGGCCTCCCGCACCGGGGCGACCATCAGCACCTTCGCCACGGGGGTGGGCTTGTCCAGGAAAGACCAGTCAAGCCCAAAGTCCCGGTAAAGGGGCACGGTGCCCATGGGTGTGGAGAGGATCACAGCGATATTCTGGAGGACTGCGTTTAACTCGTTCTTCTCGTTGAACTGGATAGATTTCAAGTCAGTTGCGGAAACGGTGTAGCTCATAGCCTATCCTCCCAGATACTCCTGCAGGCTGACAGAAACGGTGGCCGTGTGGATGTCGCCGTTTATAAAGTGGGCCTTTGCCTTCGTTTCGTGCTTGGTAATATTCCAGCGGTATTTTCCGTAGCCCTTGGTGCCGATGGTCAGCGGCACCGCTTTCCCGCTGCGCTCGATGTTCCAGATTTTCACCACCTCTGTGATGGGGTCTACACCCAAGTCGGAACACAGGGTGATATCGAAGGTGATCTTGTCCGGGTCCAGCCCGACAAACTCCGTGAGGGCGTGGGTCAGGTGGCGCTCGTGGATGGCGTACCGGGCAGAGCCGGACCAGGTCATATTGTCCAGGGTGCGCACTGTGGCCTCTGACACCTGAAAAACGATGTCTCCCAAACAGCCGATAACCATACTGTGCCACCTCCTATTCCATCTGCTTGAGCTCGCCCAGCGCCCCAATTTCACCCAGGATGTAGCCATCCGTATTGAAGCCGGGGAGGTATATGCACAGCACCACAGCGTTGACCTTGGGCATCCACGGCTTGATCAGCAGGTCGTGCTTATGGCTGGCGAAGGCCGGGTCACCGCTGCCGCCCGCCTCGAACTCCGTCCGCTGGGGCTTTGTCTCGTAGTCCGGAATGTAGGGCCGATTTGCCAGGACGTGCAGGGGGGCGGACGGGAGATCCATGTCCTGGAACTTCACGCGGGCCACCCGCTTGACCGGGTCAGCCCAGGTGACGGTTCCGACACGCACCAGATTTTCCAGCGAGGTCTCCATTTCCCGTTCCATCAATACCCCTCCAATACTCTCCGAAGTCTGACCTGCACCGTGTACCCGGAGCCGCCCACGGTATGCTTTGCCTGAGTGACAATGTACTTGCCATCCCAGCCGCCCCACTTCTCCAGCATCACCGTCACCCCGGCCACTAGGTCGGGATTGCCGGGGAGTGTGAACGAGGCGGTCTTGGCGTAGCGGTTGTGCTTGCGCAGGAGCTTTTCCGCCAGGGCCTTGGCCTCGTCCTTGTCGGTGACCTTGGCGGTAATCTCCAGCTGCTGGTTGTTCTTGGCGTCCGCATTGTAGTCCTCGATTTTCGCCGTGGCCGAGATGCACTTTCCTTTCGGGTCGACATAGCTCACCCGGCAGGAGGAATACTGCGTGTCCGCCGTGCCCACGTTCAGTTTGTACTTGGTGCAGACGCCGCTCCCCCGCCTGATGGTGAACACCGCCGCCTTGGACTCATAGGCCGCCTGGTCGAACAGGACCAGGATGCGGTTGGTGGCCTTCAGGGATATCCCCGCGTTATGGCACAGCGTTTCCAGGAATTGAATGTCGCTGGTCTTGATCTGCTCCACGCGGGTGTAAAAGGGGTCTGCCGCCGATTCGTACATACAGACCATGCCGTTGGCCCCGGCGATCTCTTTGGCAATGCCGGAAAGGGTGTAATTCTCCCATGCCTTGGACTTCTTGGTCTGGCGCACCTGGGCGCTGAAGGGCAGCGACGTCCCCTTGATGTTGATGACGGCGGGCGGCCCGGAGGCCACCACGCTGTCCAGTTCAAATTCCCCGCAAGGCAGCACTGCGTCACTGCCGCCGCCCGTCCAGTTCTCCCGGACGATCACAGCGTCCATCTTCAGTTTCGCGGCGGAGGCCGCCTCGATGGCGTCGGTAAGCCATTTCTCCAGCCATATGGAATCCCGGTCATGTACCTGGATCTGAAGCTCGTCCGTCTCGTCCTCCTCGTTGTCCACATAGGTCATGGACTTGAGATAGGGCCGGATGGACTTCGTGATGTCAGCACCGTCAAAGGCCACCTCCACGGCGGTGCGGCGGGCGTTGTTCTTGTTACTCATAGCCCACCTTCTTCCAGGGCGGCAGCGAACTGCTGACACTCTCCTTGACCTCCGGGATGGTCAGAACGATCCCCGCCGGGAAGATGTATATCTCCCGGTACCGAAGGTTGGCGTTCATCAGCTTGTCGGTGTGGTCAACGCTCCCCATCTGGGCGAAGGCGATGCTGTCCCACATATCCCCCTGGACGGTGGTATAGGTCTTTGCCATCAGTAGGCCCTCCTCTGTGCGTCCGCGCCGGCATCCTCCAAGACCTCCAGTACACGGGCGGCGAACTCATCCCCATACTCCTGCAGGGCCTGGACTGTCTCAGGCGTGGCGTTCCCGCTGATCTGGAACACTACCTGTACCGAGGGAGAGGAACCGCCTGTTGCCGAAAGCATGGCGGACACAGCCGGAGTAGCGTTGGACTGGAAGGCGGCGGTCTTCGCCGCGTCCATGACCTTTTCCCCGCCGTTGAAGTAGACCAGCTCCGGCCCTTCCTCGCCCACCAGGGCAATGCCAGGGGCCGCGTTGTCGGTACCGCTGGCGTACATGGGGACAGTTTGATTGTTGTACCATGCACTATTGCTGTATGGAGCAGGTCCTAAGGCATTTGAAGCGGCCCGCGCCAGATCCGCATACGCGCTGCGCACCGTCGGGAGCATATCGTTTGCCGCGTCAATGTACCCCTGGATGGTGGCCCGGCCCGCCGCTGTCGCCTCGTCCCCCAGATCCATGGCCTCGATGTCGGCGGCCAGTTCGGTCTGGAGTTCGTCCATAGCGGAAGTGAAGTCGGTTTTCAGTTCGGCCACACTTCCAGCGGCGGCCTCCTGCTCCTGCTGAAGGGTCTGCCAGTTGGTGACCATGGCCCGAAGGTCTTCATCGCTGGCATTGGCAAGGCCGGCGATGGCGTTCACACTGTCCTCGCTGCCGTCGGCGAAGCTGGCAATCACCGCGCTTAGGCCCTCAATATCGGCGCTGCGCTCCGTCAGGGATTGCAGATTTGTGTTGTAGTCCTGCCAATAGGTGATCTGGCTCTCCAGGGCACTGTTGATGCTTCCGGCGCTGGTTTCCACCACAGCCGCAGCCTCATCCCACAGAGCATACTGTCCGGAAATGGAATCCAGCGCGGCCGTGTACGCCTCGGTATATGCCTCTGCCAGCGCCATGACCTGCTCAGCGGTATCTCCGATGACAGCTTGCAGCTCCTGAGTCTGCGCTGCAGCCTCGGCCTCCGCCTCCGCCTGTTCCTCGGTTGCGCCGGTGAGCTGTTCCACCGCCTCTTGGGCGCTCTCGATCTCTGCCTCGGCGGTGGCCACTGCCTCCGCATCCGCATCAATGGCCTTGTTGAGATTCTCAATGGTTCGCTCAGCCTCGTACATCTCATCCCGGTATACGCGGATGGATTCTTCCAGCTGATAATATTCGCCAGTGAGAGCGGTGCCGTTTTCACAAGCCTCCTCAGAGAGCTCATTCATCCGAACCAGAGCGGCATCCCAATTCTTCTCGGCAGTCTGCAGCTTGATTTGCGCCTGGGTCAGCTTGATGCTGTTCTCGGCGGACTCCGCCATAACCTCGCCGTATTGGTCATACAGGGAATTGATGTACTCCTGGTACGCCTGGGCCTCCGCATTCTTCTTCCAGGCTTCGGTGTGCTGGCGTAGAGCCTCGGTGCCGCCCTCGATAGCATTATTCTCAAGGTCAATGTACTCGGCCAGCTCCGGCACCGTCCGGGTAAGCAGGGCCAGGATGTTGTGGTACTCCTGGTTCTCGGCCACGTTACCACTGGTGGCGGCCTCGATTTCCTCCAGCTTGTCGATGTAAATGCTGGCCACTTCCGCCGTGGCCATGGTCTGGGTAGCCGTCTCCTGGTAGGAAGCACTGGCCTCGTCCATGGCCTCCTGCATATCTCGTGCAGCCTCAGTCAGCTCCTTCACGGAGGGGACGCCGGCATCAGCGGCAGTGGCCAGCGCAGTCACCACCCCCACGACACCCGCCACAGCCGCAGTCACACCCATGATGATATTGACGCCAGGTGTTGCTGCTGTGAGAGCGCCCATCAGGGGGATCAGCACCTTAGTGACGGTGGCCACCCCAGTAAGGGCAACTACCCCGGCACCTACGGCTCCGGCAGCGGCCATGAGCCCCTTGACCAGGGCGGGGTGATCCTGTATAAACTCGTTGGCACCGCTGAGTATGTCGGTGGCGATTTCGGCTAGGCCCCGCAGTTCCGGGTTGAACTGCTCTCCGATGGTGACGCGCAGGGCATCCCACGCGCTGTCCATCAGGGTCAGCTGGCCGTTGAGGTTGTCCAGCTTGACATCTGCCATGCGCTGGGCCGCCCCGGTGCAATTGTTGATGCTGTTGGTCAGGGAGACATAGTCGGCATCGGTGGCGTTCAGAATGGCCAGCAGGCCGTTGTAGCCGCGCTGGCCAGCGATGGCCTGGGCATTGGCCACCCGTTCGGCCTCGGTCATCTGCTCGAAGTAGCCGCGCAGCTCATCGATGGTGGCACCGAAATCTTTCATGGTGCCGTCTGCCTTGACCGCGCAGTATTCATACTCACCGAAGGCCGCGCCGGTGAGGGTAACGCCCTCCAGCAGCCCATTGAAGGTGTTCCGCAGGGCTGTGCCGGCGATGCTGCCCTTGACGCCGCTGTTGGCCATCAGGCCCATGGCTACGGCCACGTCCTCGATGCTGTACCCCAGGGCTCCGGCCACGGACGCGGACATCTTGAACGTCTCGCCCATGATGGCCACGTTGGTGTTGGAGTTGGTGGCCGCCGCTGCCAGAACATCGGAGAAGTGTGCCGTGTCCTTTGCGGTCAACCCGAAAGCGGAGAGGCTGTCGGTGACGATGTCCGACACCAACGCCAGGTCTTCCCCGGAGGCCGCCGCCAGTTGGAGTACGCCGTCCATGCCCTGGAGCATATCGTTGGCGTCCCAGCCAGCCATAGCCATGTAGCCCATGGCGTCGCCAGCCTCCTGGGCGGTGAACTTCGTGGTGGCGCCCAGCTCCTTGGCCTGGGCGGACAACGCGTCCATCTCCTGTGTGTTGGCCTGTGAGAGGGCCTCCACATTGGACATAGTCTCCTGGAGGTCCCCGGCCGCTCCCACACACTCCAGATAGGCGTCCGCGATCTCTTTCAGTGCCGTGGTAATGCCGGCTGCGGCAATAGCATTTTGAATCGTCCCAAATGCCTGGGCGGACTTCTCGCCGAAGCTGGCCGCGCCTTCGGCGGCATTGTCCTGGGCGGTTTCCAGCTCCTTGATCTTGGCCGTCAGCTCAGCATCCTTCTGGGCCAAGTTGCCTGTGTCCACCCCGGCGGCCTTCAGCCGTTCGCCGGTGGTGCCCAGCTTTTGGTTCTGACGTTCCAGAGCCGCCTCGGTGTTCTTGATCCGCTCTTCCAGCTTGACCTTTTCCCGCTCCAAACCGGCGGTGGAGCCCTCAGTCTCCTTGATCTCCTTCTGGAGGAGGTCATGCTGTTTCTGCAGGCTCTCCAGCTTGGAGCGGGTATTTTCGATGGCGTTCTGCTGTTTCTGATAGGACGCAATGTCGCCCTGCACCCGGTGGAGGCCCTGGATTTCCTTCCCCAGCCGAGTAAACTCCGCCTGAGCCTTGGAGAAGGTACTGCTGAACCCGCCGTTCATCCGGGCGTTCAGAGCGAAAAGCATCTCAAATTCCTTTTTACTGGCCATTGGATGCCTCCTTCTTCGCTTCGGCTACGATGATGTTGTTGGTCCTGATCCACTGGCTCAGTTTCCATAGCGGGAGGGAGAGCCAATACGGAACGGGGGTGTTATTGTTCCGGGCCAGAATCATGCACTGCTTTTGGAGCCATAGCCCGCCGTCGCCGGTTACGACCCCGAGCGCAGTAAAAAACGCCGGGCACTGAAATAAATCTTGTGGTAGTCCCGCAGGGGCAGAGCCCTCAGAAAGTCAGCGTCCACGATGCGGATGCCGTTATCATCCCGGTTGGTGCAGGCCCGGACAGCCATGCCAGTCAGATAGGGGCCAGTGGTGGCGGGAACGACCAGCGTCTGGCCGTGACGGAGCATATCGCCCTCGATAGCCTCGTGATCCTCGCCCGTCAGTGCCCCCCAGTTGAAGGTCAGTTCCGTAACGGTGCGGCCCCGGAACTCGAAGGGCTTCTCGAAGGTGTGCGTATAGGAGGTGACGTCCGGCCCGGCCTTTGCCGCAGCCTCCAGCTGAACGGCGGCCTCCGCGTCAGCGGAGAAATCAGTTTTTTTCTCGGTGCTCATGATGGATGCTCCTTTCCGAAATAGGCAGGCCCCGGACAGCTATGCCGCCCGGAGCCTGTTCGTTGTTACTTGCCCAGTGCCTTGCGCACCTCGGCCATGTAGTCCACGCCGAGGATCACGCAGCGCATATTGCGCTTGTCGACCTCCCACAGCTGCTCGCCGTTTTTGTAGGCGGCGAAGTAGTACACCACGTACTCGCCGGAGGTGTCGGCGGACGCCATGGGCGCCACGGTGCCGGGGGTGGTGGTCTTGGGCCGCACAATCATCACGTACTTGTCCGCCCAGAGGCCCACATCGGCCTGCTCGACGTCCCAGAACTCCTCCGCCACCCGCATATCCAGCTGGTGCTTCTTGGGGGACATCAGCTTGACCGCGTCCCCGTGGGGCGTGAGCCAGTTGATGGTGGTGGTCATGTTGCTGACCATGCCGTACAGCGGAACCTCCATCTCGCCCATCATCCCGGCGCCGGAGATGTTGACGCAGGGGAAGGCGATGGCCGGGAGCTGCACCTTGGCCACGCCCAGCAGGTTGATGCTGTCCTCGTAGATCTCCAGGTTGATGTAGGCCGCAGGCTGTTTGTTGCTCATAGTTTACCTCCTTCAGATTGGCCTCCCCCTTCACGGCAAATTCCCAGACGTTTGGGATTTTGCCGGGTGGGGCGGGCCGGATTATTACGCGGCCAGGTTGAGGGCGCTGGTCAGGTAGTCCACATCGAACTCCAGCGTGAAGTGGATCTCCTGCGCCGGGACGGGCGGAGTCAGGTAGATGTGGAAGCTGATGATACCGGCCAGCAGGCTGGTCACCGGGTTCTCAGCCGCCTGCAGCTCCACCCTGGCCCCCAGCAGATACTCCTGGCTTACCAGGCCGTTGAGCCAGATGTTGCAGGTGTCCTGGATATTGTCCAGGAGCCGCAGGTTCATGGGCTTGTCCAGTTTGCTCCAGAACGTGCGGATCAGGGTGTTGGCCACGAAGTCGAACATCCGGGAGACGGGGATGGACTGATCCTTCACATCGGTATTGCCGGGATAGCAGGCGGTGTAGTTGTTTCGCGCCGTCCAGCCCATGGACATGAAGTTCAGAGCCGTCACGATGCCGTAGCCGGCGATGATGTTGGTCTGCTCGAAGGTCAGGCTGATCTCCGTACCGTCCTCCAGGCAGCACCCGTCCATCTTGAAGTTTTTGTTGGACGGGGATTCGTAGGGCACACCGCCGTTGGCGGTGTCCACCTGGGCCATCAGGCCCGCCAGCTGTGTGGAGGTGTGGAACTTGTAATCCCCCAGCTTGACCATCGGCCAGCAGAGGATCTGGTTCTCGTCCACCACATTGTTCTTGTTCTTCCAGGGCAGCAGCTCAGAATACTTGCGAACACCGCTCTCCCCGGTATCCACATCAACAAGGGCTTTCGCCCGGAACAGGCCGTTGATGCCCTCCGACTTGGTGGCCATAACGGCGGCCACCACGCTGTCGTGAGACCAGCCGGGAGCGCAGATCAGGTCGGGGATTAGGCCCACCGTGTTCATGCAGTCGTCAATGACGCCCAGGCCCTCCACGATGTCGGTCTTCGCCACCGCTTCGGGTTTGACGATTCCGTACTTGATGTACAGTTCGGTGGCGTCATAGCTTTCGCCGCCGTCCAAGAGCTCCACCAGACAGGTGTCCGTGTCCTCGTCGTAGAGGACGCTGTAGTCAGTGTCCAGCTCCAGCACGGTTCCGAAGTCGGCGTCCGCGCTGACCTGGATGGTGGAGGCGATGGCATCAAAGGGAATCAACGCCTGGTGCTCCACCACGGGGACAGCCGTCTGGCCATCGCCGGCCTCGCTGTCTTTCATGCTGGCCCGACTGGAGTCCAGCACATTGCAGAACACCACCGGCTGGCAGCCGTACAGCTTGAAGTGGGAGTACATGAACTCACACAGGGGGTACTTCTTCCAGTCGTAGGAAAAACCCAGCTGGGCCACCGCCTCGTCCCAGTTGGTAGCCAGCACCGGCACATTGGCCTTCGCCGGGTCGCTGGCGGAGTGGGCAGGCGCCGCACCCACCACGAAGGGGATGCTCACGTCAGCGAGGACAGGCGTACTCACGGCTGTCGCTTTTTCATAGACATGAACTCCCAAATTGAGTCCCATAGAAATTCCTCCTTTTTCGATTTGCAAAACAAAACGACACCGCCAGTCATGGCGATGCCGTTCCGATTTGTCGTTTTACTTTGTGGGGCTTTCAACAGGCGTTTCAAGTGCCTTTTCAACACTCCACCCGGCTTTTAGCCGCATTGCAAGTGTGCCCCGGTTGATGTGAAACTGTTCGGCCCATTCTATTGCCGTTTTCGTCTGCCCCTTGTAGGTGATTAGGTGATTGCTCCTGCGGTTTCGGCTTTGCTGTTTCTTGTCGGCCCAGCGGCAGTTAGACGGCTCATAGTTGCCATTGCTGTCAATCCTGTCGAGGGACAAGCCGTCTTTGTATCCGCTGGCAAGTGCCCATTTCTGGAAGGCGGTGAAATCTTGCCATTCCGCGCATACGCTGATACCCCGCCCCCCATAGTCTGAATAGCTCTTGTGGGAAGGGTTTTCACAGCGCTCCCGCATACCGCGCCAAGTATTATAGAGCTTTGTGTGTCTGGCTCCGTGGATGGTGTTTCGAGCGGTGGTTCTCTCGCTCACCTTCTCGCGTGATAAACAGCCGCAAGACCTTGTAAGTCCCCGCCGGAGGCTGATACTAAGAACGTCCGCCTCCTTTCCGCAATCACATAGACACCGCCATATGACTTGGCCGTTTTTGCTTGTCCCTGCCCGTTCAATGACTACCAACCGACCAAACCGCTGACCCATAAGGTCGATGGGTTTACCTGCCACGCCTGAACTCCTCCTTTGCGGCGCGGTAGCATATGGCCTGCCCGTAGTAGAAAGACAGGATGAGCGCATCCGATACGCCTACTGAATCGGAAAAGTCCATCATGGCCCGAAGGTCTTTGACACTGGCATTTCTGTACTGCAAAACCCTTTTGGGAATATGGGTGCGCTCAATGTACCGCTTGATTTTCTGGATGTCGGCTTCACCGGGAAGATTTTTCTTGCCCTCCACCATATGTAATTCCTCCTTGAAATCACCCAAGGAGACTGGTATAATAGATTTACCAGACCTCTGGGTGTGGGATAATAACGGAATCGCTCAACTTTCGACGGGAGGGCGTTTCCGTTATTTTTTTTTGTCCGCCTCAATCCCTAAATGCAGAAGCTCGCGACAGGTTTTACCCGATAATTCACAGTAGTCCATGATTTCCTTTTTTTCCGTTGGCGTAACTCGGATATGAACTCCCATGCTTCGCACTTCTTCTTTAGGCTTGGGCGGCCTTCCCGTTTTGGGAGACACTAAATAACCACCTCACTTTCCGTTACACGAAAATTATAATTAACGTTACACGAAAAGTCAAGGGGATTTAGAATTTTTTGCTTACGCTTTCCCCAGGATGCGCTGATAGTTCTTATACAGCGCATTGCCGGGTTTCTTCACCTTCAGCCGGGCCTCCGGGAGCTTGTCCCCGGAGACGATCAGGGTCTTGATCAGGGGGTACTTCTTGATAGCCTCGTCCCACTTGGCCAGGGCCTTCTTCCGCGTCCCCCGGCAAATGTCACCGCGCTGGATGAGACCTGTAATGCTGGGGCCGATGTAGCAGTAGAAGCTATCCGCGGCGGATTTCTCCGCCTTGGGAGCGGGAGCGTCAGGGGCGCCCGCCTGGGGCTCCAGGGTATCCGCCGCCCCGGAAGTCGGGTTGATTTTTTCCATGGGGTACCTTCCTTTCAACAATGGGGAGATGCCATGTGGTGATCATCTCTCCCAGATAAAATGGTGAAACTGCGGTCTGATTCGGGTTTCCGGGGTACACCAGCGTTTCCACGCCGGCATCCAAGTCCAGCTTGAACTGCCCCCCGATGACCACTTCCTCCAAAAGGGCGATGCGCGTCCGCTCCATCAGGGCCAGCAGCGCCAGCTTGCCCTCCTGCTCATTTTTGTGGTACACGCAGAAACAGGTGCGCGCCACGGCGGTGGACTGCATGAACTTCCCGCCGCCGGGACGCTGGACCGCCGCATCCTTGCCGGTGACGATCTCATGGGTGATGAAGGGAGCCTTCCGTTCGTAGGAACGCAGTTCCGGCAGGCAGGGAGTGTATACCGTGGCCGCACGGTCGGGCGGGTTCTCGTCCTCCTCCTGGGGCTGAACCGGGAGCAGCAGATCCCCGGTGTGTATCTCGCTGAACTCCTTCAGCCGCTCCAGCAGCGTGATCTTTGTCATAGCGTCACCTCATGTAGCCGCTCAGAATGGCGAGGACATCGTGGTCAAGGTCTTTCTCGAAGGACTTCATGGCATCCTCCGCCAGCGCCTTTTCCACGTCCTCGCTGCCCAGCATCTGGGGGACGGACGGCCCGAACAGCTCCTCGATCTCGTCCTTGCCCCTGGAGGTCATGCCGCCCGTCCGCTCGAAAATGCCGGTATGCCCGGTACCCATCCGGGCCACGAATGCCCGCTCAAAGCTGTATGGTGAGGTGCTTTTGAGGACGTGCCCGGAGGCGGCCACGCTGGGGTACATCAGCCGCCAGTGCTCCTCCCCGGACATGACGGGCAGCCGCCCGCTGGTGTCCCTGGTGGGCTGGTGGGGAGAGGCCCCGTCAAAACGGAACAGCGGAATGCGAGCCCCGCTGAAACGGACAAAGGCTTGCACTCCGCTGTCGTATGAATAGGTCACCTGGACGTTCTCGTTCTCCCGGATGTTGGCGGCGGAAATGGCGTACCGCTCCCGGACGGCGCTCACATTGGAGCGCCGCAGGCGGGCCACGGCCTTGCTTATGGCGCTGCGTACCGCCTTCTCCACACCGCCCTCCACGCCGGCCAGCAGTCTGGCGGCGCGATCCACCGCCTCCTGACCGGCCACGGACAGCTGTATGCCGGCGAATCCGCCGCTGTCAGTGGGGCCGAGGTATTCGCCTCCGCCAACGTGTACGCGGGCCTCCCGGCTGACGCCGTTCTCGCTCACTGCGCCATCGCCTCCAGTTCAACGTGCAGCATCCCCATGTGGCTGGTGGACGCCACCACGTAGTATTTCTGAAAGAACCTCCCGCCCTCGCGGGTGGCGATCTCCAGGCTGGCCCCCTGTTTTGGGACCTTGCCGCCCATGTCCTCCTGGGCGCAGTAGAGGACGGCGGTCATCATGTGGAGCCCCCGGACATGGTCATCGGTCAGGCGGTCACGCTTTTCCCGCACAGGGCCCTCCAGCACCACGGGGATGTCCGGGTACTCCTCCCCGTCATAGCGGACGGTGCGTTTCTCGGCAAACTCGCTGGTGTTCAGAAAGACCTTGTGGATGTCCCGCTTGACCATGTCCTTGAACTTGCTCATTGCACGATGTCCCCGGCCCCCAGGTCAGGAGGGGTCTCTCCGTCCTCCGGCTCGCCCGCGGCCACGATCAGAACGGCCAGGTCATGCTTGTTTTTCGCACCGAAGATAGCCGCAGAATCCACGCCCAGGTCTGTGGCCATCTGCTCCAGATCGGGCCGCTGCATACGCTCCAGCCGCGCCACCTCCGCCGCGGCAGGATCGCCCTCCCCGCCGCTTACGGGCGGCTCTGCGGGCGGCTCCTCGCCGGGGGCATCCTGGGGCGGGGCAGGCGGCTCCTCGCCGCCA
>OFFJ01001475.1_pt1 | contig 17058 bp, 14 predicted proteins | sample 1521261 | NCBI WGS metagenome assembly OFFJ01 (sample SAMEA3504122, study PRJEB24116) | mouse gut metagenome | biome: mouse gut; feature: mouse-associated habitat; material: faeces | place: Denmark | collected 2011 | reverse complement strand
AATAAAAAACGATGCGGCGTTTCCGGTAAATGCCATCAGGTATTGCCTGAACTGCCGCAATGTGGAATTGAAGGATGTGGATGCGGTGGTATATTATGACAATCCGATGATTACATTAGACCGGTTTGTGAAAAATGCCCTGCATTGCGGTGCGGATTCGGCGGATTTGATAAAATTCCAACATGATAATCTGTTTTCGGAAAGACTGATGGTAGACCGGATTTTGGAGAACCACTTTGGGACTATCGGAAAAAACGGAAAGCTGCTGGTGGCAAATCATCATATGTCACATGCGGCCTCGGCATTTTATCCTTCTCCTTATGAGGAAGCGGCTATCTTGACAATGGACGGTGTGGGGGAGTGGAATTCCCTGACCATTGGCTTTGGCAGCGGCAGCCGCATTCAATTGCTGAAGAAAATAGATTATCCCCATTCCCTTGGGATGCTGTACAGCGCGTTTACTTTTTACTGCGGATTTAAAGTAAATTCAGGTGAATATAAGCTGATGGGGCTGGCGCCATACGGAAAGCCGGTTTATTATGATATGATTATGCGTGATTTCATCCATGTCAGGGAAGATGGATCTTTTAGACTGGCGCTTGCTTACTTTGACTTTCAAAATGGCAGGACAATGATTAACCATAGATTTGAAGAATTATTCGGGATGCCGAGGCGTGAACCGGAGAGCCGAATTACAGGTTTTTATATGGATGTGGCAGCGTCCATCCAGGCGGTGACAGAGGAGATTGTCATCAGGCTGGCGAAAAGCGCGGCGGCGTGTACGGGCCATCATCAAAATCTGGTTTTGGCAGGCGGAATTGCGCTGAACTGTGTTGCCAACGGAAAATTATTGAGAGAAAAAATATTTGATCATATATGGATACAGCCGGCGGCGGGAGATGCCGGCGGAAGTATCGGGGCGGCTTATCTGGGGTATCACGAGTACCTGGGGCAGCAGAGGGAATGTCCGGCGGAGAAGAGCCGGTTTTATGATACCTGTATGGGGCCGGAGTACAGTGATTTTGAGGTGGAATTATTTTTGCGGGAGAACAAAATTCCCTATCACAGCATAAAGGGCAAAAGGGCGGAAACCATTGCGGAGCTGCTAAGCCGGGATCGGGTGATTGGACTGTTTCAGGGTAAAATGGAGTTTGGACCAAGGGCTTTGGGAAACCGCAGTATTATCGCAAGCGCGAACAGTGCCGAAATGCAGTCAAAGATAAATTTGAAGATTAAGTACAGAGAATCCTTCAGACCGTTTGCCCCGGCTGTCATGGCAGAAAAGGCAGAGCAGTACTTTGAACTGGATTGCGAGAGTCCGTATATGCTTTTGTGTGCACAGCTGCGGAAAGACAGATGCTATGATTTTGATGTGGAGAAAGCAATGGAGGCGTATGCGGATGATATGATTGCCGTTTCGAGGATTCCAAGGTCGGACATTTCCGCGGTTACCCATGTTGATTTCAGCGCCAGAATTCAGACAGTAAGTGAAGAAACGAATCGGGATTTTTATGAGATTATAAAGGAATATGATAAGCTGACAGGTTGTCCGGTCATTGTGAATACTTCCTTTAACGTAAGAGGAGAACCTATAGTGTGTTCGCCTAAGGATGCGTATGTCTGCTTTATGCGGACGGAAATGGATGTGTTGTGCATGGGGAATTTTATGCTATTGAAAGAGGAGCAGGAGGCGTTGAAGGACGATGGAGACTGGAAAGAGAGATATCAGCTTGACTGACAGAGAAAAGCTATATGAGTGGATCTGCCGGAAATCGGAACAATATGGGGAGAAATACGGTTTTCCCCAGGGCGGCGAAGGGACGGAGTCCTATTTTGAGACAGTGGATATTCAGCCGGCTCTGGAAGTGTATGCTATGAAGACCAGAGACGATATAGAGAAATGTATGGAAACATTCATGGATGCGGAACTGGATGAAATAAAAACCGAGTGCGTGCGGACATTTTTTAAGTGTGCTGCCAGCTTGGAAGGAGAGAAAGGACCCACAGCGAATATACAGGCAAATTCAGGAATTCCGGATTTTATTTATACGTTCTGAATAATGAAGGAATGAACTGCGCTTGCAGGGAAAGGGAAGGGACTCGCATGAAGCGTTTGGGGATATACCTTACGTATGATAAACACAAGATAATTGATTCATATGTAGGATATATGTTGAAAGAATTAAAGACGTGTACAGATTACTTGGCGGTGGTGTGTAATCAAGAAGAGATTGTGCGTGGACGAAACTTTCTTGAGGAATATGCGGATAAGGTGTTCTATCGTAAAAATATCGGCTTTGACGCAGGCGGTTTCAGAGACGCGCTGTGCAATTATGTGGGATGGGACAAGGTTTTACAGTATGATGAGCTGGTGCTGGTAAACGATTCCATGTTTGGCCCGTTCAGGCCGATGAAGGAAATATTTGCCGAGATGGAAAGCAGAGCCGTTGATTTCTGGGGATTGGCAATGCATGGAAAGGGTGCCAATGATTTTGTGGGCTACATCAAGGAACACATTCAATCTTACTTTTTTGTCGTTGGTTCCAGGATGCTGCATAGCCGTGAGTTTAGGGAGTACTGGGAGAACATGCCGTATTTCTCCTCTTTTAAAGAAACCATCCAGCGGTACGAGGTAGGGTTTACGCAGTATTTTTCCGAACTGGGATATACTTATGACGCTCTGGCCGATACCAAAGCAAATGATTCGGAGCATTATCTGAACAATTATTCACAATATGCCATGATACCTTATGAATTGATGACAAAGCGCAATTTTCCATTTTTTAAGAAGCAGCCGCTTACCGGTAAGACATTATACTGTCAGACACAGCAGAATTTCAGACAGGCGGTCAATTACATAGACAGAGAGACGGATTATGAGATTGATTTGATATGGGATAATGTGATTCGGACGCTTGACATGTCGGATTTGCAGCATTCCCTTCACTTGCAGTATATCGTGTCCGGCAGGGATGGACAAGCTGTGTCCGGGAGCCTTGCGGTTGTGGTATTTCTTGCGTATCGGGAATCGGTGGAATATGTTTTGGAATATTTGCGCAGATTACCGGAAACGGTTTCCGTTTACCTGTTTGCGGAGGATGCCGCATATCTGGAACCCTGTCAGGGGCAGGGATTTCAGTGCCGTGAAAGCAAACCGGACCGGGAGGCTGAAATACTTTGCGGGTTTGAGACATATGACTATGTATGCGTAATACATGATGCGGATGTGACATCGGATACGAATTACAGTTGTGTAGGGAAATCTCATTTTTATAATATCTGGGAGAATCTGCTTGGGAGTGACAGCCAGGTGATGGAGGTGGCGGCCTGTTTTAACGCGGAACCGCGACTGGGCTTTCTGGCTCCGCCACAGCCGAATTTCTGGAAATTTTTCGGAGAGTACGGCAGAGAGTGGGACGGGAAATTTGAGACCGTGCGCAGCATCACGGAGGAATTGGGGTTAAATTGTCAGATATCCCAATGGAAGGCGCCGTTTCGGATTACAAGGGATTTCTGGGTGCGGGGCAGGATATTAAGAGGATTAAAACAGTTAAAGAGAGCGTATGGGCCGTATTTACCCTATTTGTGGATTTATCTGGCACAGGACGCGGGTTATTATTCGGGGATTGTGGAATCCGCGGAGTATGCATCCATGAATGAAATTAACCAGCAGTTTTATTTAAACAAGCTGGCGCTCCAGGTCAGGCAGCAGTGCGGAGACTTTGCAGATTTTACCGAGATGAAGGAAAGAATTCGCATCCCTGCATTAGAGATATTCTGCGGAAAATATAAGCGGATACTGGCCTATGGGGCAGGGGAAGAAGCGCGGGTCAGAAGAAAGCAGCTGCCGCGGATTGAGTCCTATATCGTATCGGACGGACAGAAAAAGCCGGGGGAGATAGACGGAATCCAGGTGAAATATTTATCGGAAGTCAACTTAAACGACGATTGCGGTATTGTGCTCTGTCTGAACAGGATGAACCAGCTCCAGGTAATTCCCTTGTTGGAGGAGCGGGGGTTTTTCCATTATTTTTGTATCTAAGCGTTTCGCTTTGTATGGCGGGGAAGGGCAGGGCTGAATGGAAAACATATATGATATCAGAAAACAGAAACAGCTACAGTTCATATTTCCGGATCAGCTATCCGCGTCGGTACCGTCATGGGGGCTTCTGCGGTCCTGTGCGGTTGTAGTCAACTTATATTATGCGGAAAAGGCGGCATGGTATTGTACCTATCTTAATTTGCTTCCGGAGGAGATTGTATTATATATTTTTTCATCAAACCGGAAGACCTTGGAGCAGGCCAGGAAGCATTGCACTCACAGGAATACAATTTTCCTGGAAAAGGAGAATCGCGGACGTGATTTGAGTGCATTTCTGGTAGCATTCCGTCCCTATCTGACAAAATACAGGCTGGTATGCTTTCTCCATGATAAAAAAGAACATAACCTGATGGGAAAAAAGGATGCGGACATATGGAATGAAAACCTGTGGGGAAATATGATCGGCACGGAGAAATATGTATACAATATTCTCGGATGCTTTGAAGAAAACCCCGGCCTGGGAATGCTTTTCCCACCGGAACCCTTGGGCGAGCATAAAATTGCCTGGTACAGGGTCTCCTGGGGAAACAATTTTCCGGAGTGTGTCCGACTGGCACAGAGAATGGACCTGTCGGCAGATATCAGCAGTACAAAGCCCCCCATTACATTGGGCAGCGTTTTCTGGACAAGGACGGAAGCCCTGGCCAAACTGTTTGAGATGGACTGGCAGTATGAAGACTTCCCGGAGGAACCAATGCCTCTGGACTATACCATCAGCCATGCCATAGAGCGTATCTTCGGCTATGTAGCCCAGGATGCGGGATATGATGTGGGGACTGTCATGACGGAGCGGTATGCTTCATGGTCCCTGCTGTTTTTGCAGGATTATGTCAGGAAAATGTTTTATGAATTATCCAGGCGGACCGGTGTGGAAAGCTTTCACCATATGCGGATTTTTGATGCGGAAGACAGAGTATGGGATTATGTGCGGACGCATAAAAAGTTCTATCTGTATGGTGCGGGTAAATTCGGAATCATCCTGCTGAAGCTGCTTCGCGAGAAAAAGGTTGAGCCTGCAGGATTTCTGGTAACAGACGGAAGGAAAACGCAGGAGCAGGCAGAGGGGCTGAAGATATATGAATTGACAGAAGCAAGGCATGCGGCGGCGGAGGGGGCGGGGATTGTCCTGACAGCGTACTGGCCGCTGCGGGATGAAATGATTCGCGAGCTGGAAAAGAACGGTTTTGTTGACTTTATCACACTGTTTGATGACAGGGAATAGCATAAGGAAAATCGAGGATACCATAAATGCAGGAATTTGAAGACTATCCATTCTGGGATCTGATTGCGGAAATGGCATATAAGCCCGGAAACGAAACATTGCGGAAGGGAACATACGATAAATTCAAATCACTGGAAACAGGAAAAACAATCTATATGTTCGGGTGTAATGACGCATGCGGATTATTTATAGAACGTTTCGCATCCACGTATTCCATTGCCGGAATATTGGACAATTCGGAAGCAAGATGGGGAAGTAAATTTTGCGGGCTTCCGGTATGGAAACCATCGGAAGTGCTTCCGGAATTGCAAAGAGAAGATGCTGTAATAATCATTGCGCTCCGTCTGCAGGCGGACACTGCGGCAAACCAGCTGCAGCAGATGGGGCTCCGGAACTGTTACGGGCTGGGAGTGCTGCTGTCCGGAATGAGCCCTTACAGGGAGATGGTGGAACAGATGGAGAGAATCCGGAGGCAGCCTGTGGAAGATATCGTGATGCTTGAGAGTACCAATGATTTCGACGGAAACGCAGGCGCTCTGTATGAATATCTGAAGCGCGGCGGGAGCGGGCACAAGTTTGTCTGGGTGATAAAGAATCCGGCTAACCGGAGATTTCTGCTGGACGGGAAGGATGTGGCCGTATGTCCGAGGGCAGGCAGAGCGGAAATGGAGAAATACATTACATACAGGGCCGCGGCAAAATGGCAGATATGGGATAACTATCCGATTCGAAAAGTAAGAAAGGAACAGACCAATGTATTTCTGCAGCACTTTGGAATGGGGTACAAGCTCATTGCCGGCCGATATAAGTCGCCGGAATATATTGATTATGTATTGGTAGTCAATGAGAGTGTGTATGCTTATGAGAAAGAGGCATTGCAGTATCCTGCCACGGCAAAGGTACTGTTCGGGGAATTACCGAGAAACGATGTCCTCTTTTCAGATCAGTGGGACGAGTTATCCAAAATAACGAAACATAAATACCATAAAGTTATTATGTGGGCGCCTACCCTTCGGGAATCTGCGATGTTTCACCGTATAGATTCCGATCTGGAATATCCGTATGGAATATCACTTCTGTACAGTGAAGGGGACGTTCGGAAGTTAAATGACTTCCTGGCAGAAAGAGACATGCTGCTGTTAATAAAGATTCATCCCCGCCAGAAATGCAATTATACGGACAATCAGTATTCCAATATGCGCTATCTGGATTCTGAGGCGGTTAAAAAAGTGCATGCTTATAAGCTGTTGACACAGGTAGATGCAATGATAACTGACTATTCGTCGATGGTGTTTGATTATATGCTGCTGGATCGTCCCATAGCATGGGTTTTGGAGGATATGGAGCATTATAAAGTCCCTTTTCTTATGGAGAATCCGCTGGATTTTATGCCGGGAAACCATATTTATACGATGGCGGAGCTGCTGGACTTTTTAGGGCAGGTTTCCAGGGGAGAAGATCCCTGCAGGAGTCAGCGGAATACTCTTTCGCAGCAGTATAACGCGCCGAAGGAAGGGAATGGCTGTCGGAATATTGCCAGGACTCTGGGACTGGAGTAAAAGGAGATGATTTGTGATGAATATAGCGCTGCTTACTGCTGCAGGGGCAGGTAGCCGTATGGGGCAGGATATCCCAAAGCAGTTTTTAACGGTTAACGAGAGACCTGTTATCGTATACACGATGGAAGCATTTCAGCATCATCCGGAAATAGATGAGATTATCGTAGTCTGTCTGGATGGTTGGCAGAATATTTTAAGGGCCTATGCAAACCAGTTCAACATTACAAAACTGACGAAGATTGTCCCGGGAGGGGAGAGCGGCCAGGAGTCCATTTACCATGGCGTCCTGGCTTTGGAAGAGGACCACGGCGAAGAGGATCTGATTCTGATTCATGACGGAAACAGACCTTTTCTTCCCTCCAAAATGATCACAGACTGTATCGAAACGGCGGAGAGAAACGGCTGTTCCGTTGCGGCAATTCCGTGTCATGAGGCAATGGCGCTGACAGAGGACGGCATAGTCTCAACGGGGAATATAGACCGGGATACCCTGAAGCGGACCCAGACACCCCACGGCTTCCGGCTGGGGAAGATGCTGGAATTACATAAAAAGGCAGAGGAGAAGGGAATTTGCAATTCCACAGCCACCTGCACTCTGATGATGGAACTGGGGGAACCGGTTTACTTTTATGAAGGTTCGGAAAAGAATATCAAACTGACTACCCTGGATGATATGGATATTTTTAAGGCACTGCTGATGGCAAAAAGGGATGACTGGCTGAAGGGAAGGTAAAAATGAATTTTGAAAATGCCTTGTATGAGGAAGATATCAGGACTGCGGCCGGAGCCGGAGTTCCGTGGGAACTGCTGAAGGGACGAAATGTCCTGATTGCCGGGGCTACAGGTATGTTGGGCAGGGCCATGACAGACATCCTGATGTATAAGAATGAAAAGGATGATCTGGGCTGTCATATTTATGCGTCAGGAAGAAGCCGCCAGAAGGCGGAAAAAAGGTTTCCGGGGCGATACTTTTGCAGTCCCTGCTTTACTTTTCTGGAGTGGGACGTAGCAGGCAGTGCGCCTGAAGACATGCCGAAGATGGATTATCTTCTGAATATGGCAAGCAATACTCATCCTCTGGCCTATGCGTCCAGACCGATTGAGACAATTTTAACCAATATTTACGGCACCAGGAATCTGCTGGATGTCTGCAGGCGGCAGCAGGGCGGAAGAAATGTGTTTCTGTCTTCAGTGGAGATATACGGCGAGAACAGAGGGGATAAAGCTTTGTTTGATGAGAGGTATACAGGCTTCCTTGACTGCAACACATTGCGTGCGGGGTATCCGGAAAGCAAGCGCTGTGGGGAGAGCCTGTGCCAGGCGTATTTCAGGGAGGCCGGGGTGGACTCCGTAATCGTGAGGCTGCCGAGGCTGTTTGGCCCGACTCTTCTGGAGGAGGACTCCAAGGCGGTGTCACAGTTTATTCATAAGGCGCTGTGCCGGGAAGATATTGTATTGAAGAGCGGCGGAAGCCAGCACTATTCCTTTCTTTATGTGATGGACGCTGTTACGGGAATTCTCACTGTGATGCTGTCAGGTAAGGCGGGAGAGGCGTATAATCTGGCCTCGGAAGACAATGATGTGACGCTGAAATGCATGGCGGAGACTGCGGCGGGAGCGGTGGGAAAAAAGGTAATCTATGAACTGCCGGATGAGGATGAGAAGGCAGGCTACAGTACGGCAACGGTTGCAAGGCTGGATGGGACGAAGGCAATGGGACTTGGATGGAAACCGATGTATCATGCTGTGGAAGCCCTTGAAAGGACGATCCATATCATGGAAGGGGAAATCGTGTAAGGGGAGCAGAAAAATGATACTGCGGGATACGACATTGGAGGAATTTGCGGAAGAAATCTATTCAAAAAAGCAAAAAATCGTTATCTATGGCGCCGGGGCCATTGGAAAGGTGGCAGTTCCGTCTTTTATAGCGGCGAATCATCTGGAGGGACAGATTCTTTTTTATGCGGATAGGGATCTGAAAAAACAGGGGGAGCTGATTGCCATTGGAAATCATCAGGTGGAAGTAGCGGAACCGGACAGGATGAGGGAAATCCGGGAACCATTTGTCGTGGTGATAACGGGAAGCCGGTATGAGGGAATACTGGAATTCCTGAACAGCCAAAGATACCTGGATCATGTGGCGGTGTGTATTTTTCCGCAGATGCTGGTGGCAGCCTCAAGGAAAACATCGAGGAAAAGCGCACCGGCATTTGCGGGAAAACGGAGCAGCTATCCCCTGATTCCCAGGGTAATTCATTACTGTTGGTTTGGACATGGGGAAAAACCGGATAAAATAAAGGCCTGCATGGATTCCTGGCGGAGATATTGTCCCGGATATGAGATCAAGGAGTGGAATGAAGAGAATTATAATGTAAATAAATATTTATATTCCGCCCAGGCGTACAAGCATGGAAAATGGGCGTTTGTGGCAGATGTGGCCAGGTTGGATATCCTCTATGAAAACGGCGGAATTTACCTTGATACGGATGTGGAGCTTATCAGGAGGCTGGATGATTTGCTGTATCAGCCGGCTTTCTGTGCTGTGGAAAAGTGGCGGCAGATTAACACAGGAGGCGGCTGCGGCGCTGTCCGGCATCATCCGGCTATCAGGAGGATGCTGGAATACCGGAAAGAGAGTTTGTTTGAATATCCCGATGGAAGCCTGAATATGGAGACAAACGGTGTATATGAGTCAATTGCTCTTGTACGGGACGGTTTTGTGGCCGATAATACCATACAGATTGTTAAAGATATGACAATTTATTCTTCGGATTTTTTTTATCCATTTGATTATATGAGCAAAGAAACCGTGATTACTGAAAATACTTATGCAATTCATCATTTTCAGGGGAGTTGGACTTAGTTTTTCCGGATGCGGCATGGCTTTTGTGCAGATAAAGGCCATGCCGCGAATGGCACGATTTTTAGATTTGTACTGCAAATTCAACCGGTGTGCAGTATATGTTCTCGGGCAGCAGGCATATGAGCAGGCAATGCATAAAGCAGAAAGGGAAGCGCAGGGGCGGTACCGTTAAAAATTATGAGATATTTTCACAAAAAGCAGTGCTTCGAAACCATAAGGTTATTGAATGAAGCACATGGACAGATAATCAAAAGCATAGAAAAAAAGCAGACAGAGCAGGCGCTGACGCTCCTGGAGCAATGCCAGGAAGGAGCAATCGGTATCGGCACGGCGGTAGAGAGTGCGGAGGGAGAAGGGAACGGGACAGAGGTAATCCGCTGTCTGGAAGAGTACTGCGAAGTCGTATACCGGTTCCACGAAGCGCTGCTGCAGGGGGATGCGGTCAACACATGGCAGATACAGAAGAAACTTCGGAAACTTTTACTCAAAGCGGAAAACTTACTCAGATACAGCGTCCCGGCTCATCGGGAAGTGGTTTTCCTCCCCTATAAAGCCTCCATGTGGGATTCCCTGGAGTCCGTGTGGAAAGCCGCGTCCGAGGATCCGGATTGTACTGCGTTAGTTATCCCTGTCCCATATTACGACAAGAATCCGGACGGCTCTTTCCGAGAGATGCATTATGAGATAGGGCAGTTTCCGGCGGATGTCCCTGTTGTCAGATATGATGCCTATGACTTTGAAACACGCCATCCGGACATGATTTTTATTCATAATCCCTATGACAACGGGAATCATGTAACCAGTGTTCATCCCTTTTTTTATTCTAAAAATCTAAAAAAATTTACGGATGAACTGGTCTACATTCCTTACTTTATCCTGGGGGATATCGACCCGGCCAATGGTGAAGCCGTGAGGAAAATGGAACATTTCTGTCTTACGGAAGGGGTGGTAAATGCCGATCATGTGGTCGTACAATCCGAGTCCATGAAGCAGGTTTATGTGGATGTGCTTACCAGGTACACAAGCGAGAAAGAGCGGCCCTGGTGGGAACAGAAAATACTTGGATTAGGTTCTCCAAAGGTGGACAGGGTGTGCAGCCTGAGGCGGGAGGATTTTGAGATTCCAGAAGAATGGGAGAGGGTGATTTACAGGGAAGACGGCTCCCGGAAAAAAGTCATTTTTTACAATACCAGTGTGGACGCATTCCTGAAAAAGGATACGGCGATGTTGGAAAAGATAAGGGAAAACCTCCGAATTTTTCAAGAAAACAGAGAGAATGTCACACTTTTGTGGAGGCCGCACCCGCTGATGGAAGCTACGCTGACATCCATGCGGCCGGAGTTATACCCTAAATACAGGGAAATGGTGCAGGAATACAGGACAGCAGGTTTTGGTATTTTTGATGATTCCGCCAACATGGACAGAGCAATTGCAATCAGCGATGCCTATTACGGCGACTGGAGCTCAATCGTCTGGCTGTATAAGCAGACGGGAAAGCCTGTTATGATCCAGAATGTTGAAGTAAGAGCAGATATGGTGTAAAATACGTCGGGTGATGTATTGTGGCAGATTGCTTCCCGCTGATTAATGACATTGTTGTCAGTTTATAATATATATTTGCGTCTGAAATCATTTGTCCAAACATATGTATAACGAGTGAGCACTTCCGCAATATAGAGCAAACACAGCAAATGAATACACTTGCAAGTGTAAGAAGCCTGGAGGAAAGAAGGGAAGAAAATGGATTTCGAGTTAATGGCTTCCATGATGTGCGCGGACTACGGGCACCTGGAGCAGGAAATAAAAGAACTGGAAGCAGGCGGTATAGACTCCTTTCACATTGACATCATGGATGGACGTTATGTCCCCAATTTTGCCATGTCGCTGAACGATATGCGCTACATCGCCAGGGCGACATCCAAACCATTGGATGTCCATCTCATGATTGAACACCCCAACAATAATATTGGCCTTTTTCTGGCCAAACTCCGCAAGGGCGATACTGTCTACATTCACCCGGAAGCGGAATACCATCCGTCTACTACTTTACAGAAAATCATCAATGCGGATATGATCCCGGGCATTGCCATTAATCCCGGAACTTCCGTGGAAACCGTTATGGAAATGCTGAGGATTGTGAAGAAAGTCCTGGTTATGTCCGTGAACCCGGGCAATGCAGGGCAGATGTACCTTCCATATGTAGGTAAGAAAATTACCAAGCTTCTTTCCATTAAGGAGGATATGGATTTTGAGATTTATTGGGATGGTGCCTGCAGCGCAGATAAAATTCTGGAATTTGCGCCCAAAGGTGTCAGAGGGTTTGTACTGGGTACCACGCTGTTGTTTGGAAAAACGCAGTCATATGGAGAGACCTTGCAGAATATCCGGGATTTGCGATTTTGATAATTGCGGTTTTTTAGTTTGAGGCTGATGGTGCTGTAGAATTGTAGGGGAAGGGCATTTGTGCATTATTTCTTGGCAGCTTTATAATATCGATTGGCGTATGCTCATTGGTAGAAAATATTTCCACCTGTGCGGTTGGATTTTTCAGCTAATAGCCCTTGTCTCTTTTGACAAGGGTATTATTATGCCCTTTGACAGGATGATTTGTAGTCAACAAAATACTTGCACAATCCGTATAATTACTTTATAATTCATATCATGTAGTTAAGAAAGGAGGCTTTTAATGTGTTCATCCATGCAGTACCAGATAACCGTGGAAAGAAAGACGGATACTACTGCTCTTTAGTGGAATCCCGCCGTGTTAATGGCATTCCCAGGCACGAAACCGTGCTTTCCTTTGGCTTTATTGCCACAGAGCGGCTCCCTTATCTGAAGGCTGCATTTAACCGTGGTGACCCCGAAGCCATCCTTCAACGCGAAAAACGTAGTCAGGAAAAGAGGAAGGAGCCTGTATAACTATGGAAAAGCATCCAGATGATAAGAAACCTGTTGTTGAATATACTGCAAAGATCACGCTTCCTAACGGCGAGGTGATTGAAAAGACTGTTTCTACAGAGGGGGATTTCCCTTCCCTTGAGGAGTTTGACCTTTCTACCCGGGATGGCCTTCTCCGTGACTTTGACCTTTTAGAAAAAACTGTCCTCGAAACCAGCAGAAAGCTTAATGGGGAACTGTCCCGTGAATATCTGGACGCCTCGTCTAAAAAAAACGAAAACAAAAGTAGCATCCACTTCATTGGAAGCAGAGTCCGGACGGATATCCATTCGTGTATATGGCTCGCCTGCTGATTCTCTTCAGCCAAAAGAACGCGTCCTTTCTCTTTCCTTTCTGGAAGCCGCTTCATGTGCATGTACTAAAACAAGCTATCGGGATGCTGCCGATATCCTGAACCGATTTCTTGGAAGGACAGACATAAATTCAATTAAACTCCGCACATTATCGGACAGCATAGGCCGCATCGGTGCTGAGATTTCCGAAGAACTTTCCGATGTTACCGCACACATTCTGTCCATGTACGGTTTTGACGCTGAAAGCGCCCTTCCATTAGAGGGTGTGGTGCTCTCTGACAACATAACGACTGTCTCGGCCTCTCAGGATGCAGGACCAGATAAGCCTGGGATCAATGAGGCCATTGCTGCGGTGAATGATTCCCGCGAGGAGAAGATTCCGTTTTCAGCAGCAGAAATAAAAATCGAATCGGTTCCGGAGGAATGCGTCTATGTTTCCATTGATGACATTGGCGTCAAGCACCAAAAGGATTCCCGCAAAGAAGGCTCCGTAAGGGACTATAAGTATGTAGAAAATACAGTCGCTCATATCCAGTATGGTGATGAGTCATACATACTGACAGGAATAGGCATGAGGAATGTCTTCAAATCTGTCCTTGCATTTCTGCTGGTGAACAATCTCCTCTCACGGGAACTCGTATTTCTGACCGATGGCGCACAAGATATCAGGAGCCATATCCAGTCAGTCTTTCAATTCCATCCCTATATGGTCATCCTTGACTGGTTCCATCTCAAGAAAAGATGCCAGGAATGGCTCAGTATGGCAATCCGCGGAAAGGACAGGCGCAACGCCATTCTTGAAAAAGCGCTGCGCTACCTTTGGGCAGGTGATGTGGCGGGTGCTTCAGAATACCTTTCATCCCTGGATCCTGCAGACATCAAGAACAGGAAATGGCTTGATAATCTCCTCGGATACTTCCAGAAAAAAGGCGACGCCATCACCTGTTATGCGTTAAGGGCGAAACTCGGACTCAGGAATTCCAGCAATCCTGTCGAAAAAGCAAACGATCTGGTCGTAGCCGGACGGCAAAAGCACAATGGAATGGCCTGGTCTCCAGAGGGAAGCGGAGCACTTGCCGCTTTGCAGATGATCTACCTGAACAACCAGCCTGATCTATGGTTTCACAGAAAAGAGCTGTATCTGTTCTCACCTTTACTTGAAAACACAAAAAAAGCAGCATAACCCAAGCCTGCAAATCGTATAGCATTTCCAACACAGACTGCGGAGTAAAAACAGATAGCAGTCTTGTTTGCGTTCGCTTTTTCTATGATGTTTTTCATCTTCAGGATCATCACTTGAAATCCATCTTTACTTCCGTCACGAATAATATTATTTTTCATATCCCAACCGCACAGGTGGAAATATTTTTACAGAAATCTGTGCCTGCGCCCATTTTTCCGGGCTGCGGCAGGAAAGGAGATTATGATGCAAAAAATGAAAAAATTCAGGCGGATCATGCTTGCGGTCTGCTCAGCGGCTGTCCTCTGCTTTTCGTTCTGCCAGCCTGTCTTTGCTATGACGGAAAGCGAGATACAGGCTCAGGTGAACACTATGGGCAAGGCGGCCGCATCCGGAAATGTGCTGATCTGGTTTCTTTGTGCTATTGCTTTTTTGAAGGTGTCTCAGAAGATAGATTCCTTCATGTCCAGCCTTGGGATCAATGTGGGACACACGGGCGGGTCCATGCTGGCGGAGGCGATGATTGCGGCAAGGGGGATAGGAGGGCTGAAAAATTTCTCCAGCCAGTACTTCGGCGGAGGCCACAGCAAGGTTTCCTCCCACACGAATGCCGGCTCCAAAGGGTTTATGTCCGGAGGGCTTGCCGGGATCGTGGGCAACCGCATTACCAACAGCGCTGTCAAGTCAGCGACTGCCTCATCCAAAACAAATGTCAGCCGCCCGTCCGGGAAGTCCGGCGGAGGGATCGGGAGCCATATTTATGCTTCCTCCGTCAGCAAGGGCGGTAGCTTTGCAAACAATGTCATAGGGACCGTGGCTGCGGGAAACATTGCCGAGCTTGGCTTTATGAGCGGGCCGGAGGCGTCCCAGGCGCTCCAGTCCTATCTTGGCTATGCCGCTCTGGGGGAGAATGCCGGGCAGGTGCCCGTCTTTTCGGATGTAGAGATCGGCGGCGGGCGCATCACCGGGACGGAGACCTCAGAGGAACATCCCCAGGGGATTGCCTTTGGGATGTACCATGCGTCCCAGTATGCGGCTCCGGAGGGAAACTATACCACCGTACAGGCGGCGGACGGAAGCTCATGGTACAAACAGTATGCACAGGATGCGGTGGACAAGTCCCCGTACATGGCGCCGGACGGCTCCATTGCCTATAAGGAGTCCATTGTGAAGAAACTGCCCCAGCCGCCCAAAAGAAGGGAGCGGATGTAGTCATGGAAAACGAAAAGAAAAGCGGTCTGCAGGAGACCCTGGAAACAGGACGCGCCGCCTCACATATGGTACGGGGCGCTGTGAAGGCAGGTAAGGCAGTATCGGGGGCCGCCAAAGGCGCCGCAGCCGCAGGACCTTATGGTGCCGTTGCCGGTGTGCTCTGGGAGAACCGCAGGCTGGTGGGAAAGGTCATCATCGTTGTCATTGCGTTGCTGCTGATCCCGGTAGTATTTGTGGTGTCACTTCCTGCTGTGATCTTTGGCGGCCTGACGGACGCTTTTTCTTCCACGGCTTTTTCCGATGCGCCGATCCTGAACAATAATGCAGCCATAATGGAAAATGTGGCAGAGATTACCGCTGCCATAGACGGGATCATGTCCGAGGGCCTGGAGGATACCATGGAACAGATCGAGGCAGACTTTTCATCCTCCGGGGCAGATGAAATGGAGGTCATCAACCCTTATGCCGGCAGCCCACTCTATAATGCCAATCAGTTCATCGGCATGTACTGCGCTTATAAAAGTGGGGACTATGCCGGTATTTCTATTTCAGACATGGAAAGGATGCTGCGTGCCGGCCAAAGCCATTTATACTCTTACGCGCAGGCGGAAGAGACGAGGACAAGAACCGAAACGGACCCCGCTACCGGGAAGGAGGTATCCGTCACGGAAGACTGGCGGGTCTATACCATTGTTTATAACGGGGAAGCCTATTTCTCCGAGCAGGTCTTTGGGCTGAGCGAGGAACAGATGGCCATTGCCAATGACTATGCGAAGAATCTGAGCCTGTTTTTAGGTGACGGCATGATGCAGGGGATCACGCAATGGGACGGGAAATCCATTCCCTCCTTGGGAGATGTGCGCTTTACGGATGGTGTGACGGAGGTGGTCTACTATAACCAGCTGGATGAGCGTTATGCAGGTAAGCTCTACGGCACCGATTATGTCGGCAGTCATGGCTGCGGTCCCGCTGCCATGGCAATCGTGGTATCCTCCCTCACAGACCGGGCGGTTGACCCTGTGGCTATGGCGGAATGGTCCTATCAAAACGGTTACTGGTGCAAGGACAGCGGCTCCTACCATGCGCTGATCCCAGCCGCCGCAAGGAACTGGGGATTGAATGTGTACGGCTGTACGGCGGCAGAGCCCCAGAGGATACTGGATGCGCTGGCGGAGGGAAAGCTGGTGGTGGCAATCATGTCCAAGGGACACTTTACAAAGTCGGGGCATTTTATTGTGCTGAGGGGCGTGCAGGACGGAAAGATTCTGGTGGCTGACCCGGCCAGTTACAACAGGAGCGGGCAGATGTGGGATTTATCCGTGATCCTGCGGGAGGCCAGCCGGGGCGCCGCTGCCGGAGGTCCTTTCTGGATTATTGGCTAAAAAGGAAATGAAGTTTCACTAAGGCAGTAAAGGGCACTGCCTAAGAGAAACTATGTCATTTCAAGCAGATCAATACATTGTCCCAGAACTATGGGTTTCAAAAACCTAAGGTTTCTGGACAGAATGAGAGGTAATATGAGCAATCAAAGCGAAAATGATACATATATTATCCCGCCGAATTTTACAGACACGGGCACTTTTTTCGGCGGGATGTTCAAGGCAAGGAACGTGATAGAGGCGGGCATCCTGTCCGCGGCTGTGGGGATACCGGTCTGTGTATTCCTGCC
>OFFJ01001474.1_pt1 | contig 17078 bp, 9 predicted proteins | sample 1521261 | NCBI WGS metagenome assembly OFFJ01 (sample SAMEA3504122, study PRJEB24116) | mouse gut metagenome | biome: mouse gut; feature: mouse-associated habitat; material: faeces | place: Denmark | collected 2011 | reverse complement strand
TTGCGGCGGCAATGGCGCCCGGACTGGCCGGCTGTGGAAACAGTGGTGAGAGCAGCACCGGAGGATCTGCCGGCAGCAGCTCCGGCACACAGGAGGAGTCAGGCCAGGAGAGCGGTTCCGGCGCAGGGGAAGAGAGCAGCGCGCAGGCAGGGGCAGACGGAGAGGGCGAATCCGGAGAGGATGGAGAAAAGCCGGCTGAAATGCCCGCTGTGATTACGGACAGCGACGGAAACCCCATTGACCTGGGCGGCATGGAAATCGTCATCCGGGACTGGTGGACGCCCGATGAGCAGGAAGAGCCTGCAAACTCTTTTGAGGAAGCAAGGGAAGAGTACTATGACTGGATCCAGGAAACATATAATTTCACCATCAAGCAGGTTGCGGTCAGCACCTGGGACAGCGCACCGGAAGATTTCGTCAATTATGCCACCACAGGCGGCAACGAGAACTATGTCTTTGTGCTTCGCCAGGGGCAGGAACTGATCGCGGCCATGAATGCCGGTCTGATGTATGACCTGTCCACCATTGACTGCCTTGATTTCACCGAGGACAAGTGGAAGGACGGCGTAAACGAGATGTTCAGCAAGGGAAGCGCCGTCTACGCCATGAGGGGCATCACGCCGGAAGGCCGCGGAGGCATGTATTTCAACAAGAGGCTGTTGGAAGAGGCGGGCATCAATCCCGAAAGCATCTATGACCTGCAGGAGAACATGGAGTGGACCTGGGATAAATTCGAGGAAATCTGCTCCCAGGTACAGGCCGATACGGATAACGACGGCGTGATCGACAGATATGCCATGGTATGCGTCACACAGGATTTCTATCCCATGGCAGTGTGGAGCAACGGCGGCGAGTTCATCGGCAAGGATGAGAACGGCCAGTATTACAACCGCCTGGACAGCAGCGAGACCATTGAGGCGCTGAACTGGTCTCTGGACATGATAGACAGATTCAACAAGGTATTCGATTCCGAGGCCGACTGGGATTACGGCTATACTGCATTTGCCAACGGCGAGGGCGTGTTCATTCCCCAGGAGACTTTTAAGGCCGGCGACTGGGAAGAGATGACGGATGATTTCGGATTCGTCTGCTTCCCCATGGGGCCGAAGATGAAGGATTATACCAACTGCTATATCGACAATGTAATGGCGATTCCCGCATGCTATGACGCGGAGAAGGCATGGAAGATTGCTTTCGCGTATAATCTGTACACAGATCCCGTTCCCGGCTGGGAGGATTACAACGAGTCTTGGAAGAGCAACTATTATGAGAAATTCAGGGATACGGAGTCGGTTGACCTGACCATGGCGCGTATGGTCGAGAACGGTATGGTCACCTATCATACCTTTATCCCCGGACTGGATCTTGGCGCTGATGTGTACTGGAATATCAATAAGGACAATACCCCTGCACAGCAGGCTGAGACGATCAGGAATACATGGGCAGCATATCTTGAAGAAGCCAACAAGTAAGGATACTGTTTAAGGCGGATGCGGGAAAAGGGTGGTATATCTGATACCATCCTTTTTGCCCGGCCGGGAAAGAATATGCCCGCGCGTAAGAAATCGGTGATAGAAAGGAAGAAATTATGTCAGTTGTTGCACACAATCCAATCATGCCGGGATTTTATCCCGATCCTTCCGTCTGTGCGGTGGGAGGAGATTATTATCTGGTGAACTCCACCTTCTCCTATTTTCCCGGGCTGCCCGTCATGCACAGCCGGGATCTGGCCCATTGGGAGCAGATTGGGAATGTCATGGACAGAGAGTCGCAGCTGCCCCTTGCGGGGGCAGGGCATTCCCAGGGGCTGTTTGCGCCCACGATCCGATGGCATGAGGGGGTATTCTATGTAATCTGTACCAATGTATCCTACGGCGGAACTTATGTCGTGACTGCGGAAAATCCGGAAGGCCCCTGGTCGGAGCCTTATTATCTGGAAGGGGCGGACGGTATCGATCCCAGCCTGTTCTTTGACAGGGACGGGAAGTGCTATTATATAGGGACCCATCCCAATCCGGCGGGCTGCAGGTATGACGGGGACTGGTATATCTGGATTCAGGAACTGGATATCGGTTCCATGAAACTGGTGGGGGAGAGGAAAGATGTGTGGAACGGCGCCATGAGAGATATCATATGGCCGGAGGGCCCTCATCTGTATCAAAAGGACGGGTATTATTATATCCTTCATGCCGAGGGCGGCACCGGGCCGGATCATGCGGTGGCGGTGTGCAGAAGCCGCAGCATCTGGGGGCCTTACGAGAACAATTTCTGCAATCCCATCCTGACCCACAGGCATCTGGGGAGGGATTATCCGGTGAAATATGTAGGACATGGGGATATGATCAAGACGCCGGCGGGGGAATGGTACATGGTGATGCTGGCAGTCCGTCCCAGAGAAGGGTATACCACCATGGGAAGGGAGACTTTCCTGGCGAAGGTGATATGGGAAGAAGGATGGCCTGTAGTCAATCCTGGAGTGGGCATGCTGACACAGGAGGTGGAAATCGATCTGCCCAAGTGGGATCCGGGGAAGGAGAAAGGGAGCTTTACCTGCCGGAGCGGTTTCCGGAATTGCGTTCCCGGGAGCGACAGAGAGTACGATTTCACGAAGATCGGCCGTTTGGGGGATGAATTCCTGTTTCTGCGCAATCCGGAGGAGGGCATGTACCGGCTGGCGGAAGGGGAGGGGCTGTATCTGAAATACGGCGCTGCCACGCTGAAAGGATTGGAGAACCCGTCCTATATCGGCATCCGGCAGCAGCACCATGGTTTTGAGTCGGCTGTGTGCATGGAGGCCGGGGAACTCGCGGGCGGCCATAGAGCCGGGCTGGCCCTGGTACAGAGCAATGAATACAGCCTTCGGCTGGAAGTCTCGGCGGGAAAGGCGGAGGTTATCCTGTGTGAAAAGGGGCTGGATCATGTAGTGGGAGAGACGGCTGCGGAACCTGGGGAAACGACGGTATTTCTGCGGGTAGACGGACTGAAGGCCACGCTGGGGCTTAAGGAAAGCGGAAGAGAGAGAGTAGTAGCCGGGGATGTAGACATCAGGGCGCTGTCCACGGAAACGGCAGGCGGGTTTGTTGGCTGTACCGTGGGTATGTATGCGATAGCGGACGGAAAAAGCGCGGTGACGGACGGAGAGGCGGCAGAGGAAATCTGCTTCAGGCGTTTTTCTTATAAAGCCTTATGAACAGACGGCATATCGGAGAGCTGTGCCGGCTGTGAGACAGTTCAACGGCGCATTGTCCGGGCAGCGGGGAACGGAATAACCGTTGCGGGAGGTGCACCGGGCGGTATTGGCATTGTCCGGTCAGCGGGGAACGGAAACAGAGGAGAGCAGGAGAATGAGAAAAAGGATGCTTGTACTGCTATTGGCAGCGGCAATCTGTATGGGCGGATGCGGGCAGCGCCCGGGAGGGACAGAGCCTGCCGTGAACATGGAAGAAGACGAAGAGCAGAAGGATTCCGGGGCAGAACAGAACAGGAAAGAGGACGGTTCGGATGCCGCGTCGGAAGGGACGGACAATACGGAGGGAGAGGACGGGAATATCGTGAGCGGAGAACCGGCAAGCGGTGCGGAAGAGGAAAAAGGCATTGTCCAGGCGAAAGGGCTGGCGGAGCTGTATCAGGAGAATTTCCCCATAGGAATTGCCCTGTCCGGCTATATACTCCAGAATACGGAGCAGTATGGGCAGGTGATACTGGAGAATTTCAACAGCATCACCTGTGAGAATGAGATGAAGCCGGATTCCCTCCTGGATCAGGCGGCCAGCCAGGCGAATCTGGAGGATGCCTATCTGCATGCGGCAGTTCATTTTGACAATTGTATGCCGGCCGTGAAATTTGCATCGGAACATGGAATGAAAATACGGTTCCATACCCTTGTGTGGCACAGCCAGACACCCAAATGGTTTTTCACGGAGGATTACACGGACGAGGGACGGCTGGTGGACAGGGATGTAATGCTTGCCAGGATGGAGAACTATATCGCGGATGTGCTGGGATATTTTCAGGAGAACTATCCGGGACTGGTCTACGCCGTGGATGTGGTAAACGAGGCCTTTGACGTTGGGGACGGAGATGAGACGGGCATCCGAATGAATAAAAATCTGTGGTATGAGACTGTGGGGGCGGATTATTACTATCAGGCGTTTGTTTTTGCGCGGAAATACGCGTCGAAGGACATGAAGCTGTTCTATAACGACTACGGATGCATGGACAAGGCAGATCTGATTCTGGAGCATCTGGCCCGGGCCAGGGAGGAGGGGCTCATCGATGGAATCGGTATGCAGTCCCATTTGAGCACGGACGATAAGATCCAGCACAAATTCATGCTGGCGGTGAAGAAGTTCTGCGATGCCGGATATGAAGTGCAGGCAACGGAATTGGACATCGGGGTGAAGGAGGACAGCGACAGTGCCTTTCTGCTGCAGGGAAGAAAGTACCGCTCTTTCTTCAAAAATATGAAAGCTCTTCAGGAGGAAGGATATCCCGTGACGGGAATCACGGTCTGGGGGCTTAACGACGATCTGTCCTGGCGCAGGGATGAGAAATGTCTGCTGTTCGACGGTGACATGAATCCCAAGAATGCGTACCTGGGAGCCATGATGGATCCCTCCATCCCGGATGTGGAGTGAGGACGGAAAAAGGCGGAATTTGCGGTAAATGATAACAAAGCTACTGTCATTATAATGGATTGTATGAAAGCGGAGGTTGCTGTAAGGTGAGAAACAGGGAAGAGGCAAGAAAAAGAGCACAGGATCTGGTAAGCAGGATGACGTTGGAGGAAAAGGCCTCGCAGCTGAGGTATGACGCCCCGGCGATTCCCAGATTAGGCGTACCGGCTTACAACTGGTGGAATGAGGGGCTACATGGAGTGGCCAGGGCGGGGGTGGCGACCAGCTTTCCCCAGGCTATCGGCATGGCGGCGGCTTTTGATACCGGCCTGATGCAGATGGTGGGGGATGTGATAGCAGAGGAGGGGCGGGCAAAGTACAATGCCTACAGTGCCCGGGACGACAGGGATATTTATAAGGGGCTGACATTCTGGTCGCCTAATGTGAATATTTTCCGGGATCCCAGATGGGGCAGGGGACATGAGACCTACGGCGAGGATCCATACCTGACAGGTGAGTTGGGGAGCGCTTTCGTGAAAGGGCTGCAGGGGGACGGAGAGTATCTGAAAGCTGCCGCCTGCGCAAAGCATTTCGCAGTCCATTCCGGCCCTGAGGCGGTGCGCCATCAATTTGATGCAAAGGTCTCGAAGAAGGACTTATACGAAACCTATCTTCCCGCTTTTGAAAAACTGGTGAAAGAAGCGGATGTGGAAGCGGTGATGGGCGCCTATAACAGGACCAATGGGGAACCCTGCTGCGGCAGCAGAACCCTGATACAGGATATCCTGAGGGAAGAGTGGGGCTTTCAGGGGCACTATGTCTCTGACTGCTGGGCAATCCGGGACTTTCATGAACATCATATGGTGACGGACACGGCGGAGGAATCGGCAGCTATGGCATTGAAGAATGGCTGTGACGTCAACTGCGGCAATACCTATCTGCACCTGCTGAAAGCCTGCCAGGACGGACTGGTGACGGAGGAGGAAATCGGAAAGGCGGCGGAAAGGCTGTTTACCACCAGGTTTTTGCTGGGATTGTTTGATGAGACCGGGTATGACGGGATTGGATATGACCGGTTGGAATGCGCGGAGCATGTGGAGACAGCCGCCCGTGCCACGGCAGAGAGCCTTGTGCTTTTGAAGAATAACGGCATCCTTCCGCTGAAAAAAGAGGATATCAGGGCAATCGGCGTAATCGGCCCCAATGCGGACAGCCGTAGCGCTCTGATAGGAAATTACCACGGGACATCCTCCAGGTATATCACGGTTCTGGAGGGGATTCAGGATTATGTGCCGGAGGGCACAAGGGTTTATTATTCGGAAGGCTGTCATCTGTTTCGGGACAGGGTAGAAGGCCTGGCATGGCGGCAGGATCGCATCAGTGAAGCGCTCAGCGTGGCGAAGAACAGTGATGTGGTAATATTGTGCCTGGGGCTGGACGAAACCCTGGAGGGAGAGGAAGGAGACACCGGGAACAGCTATGCTTCCGGGGATAAGGCAGACCTGTTGCTTCCACAGGTGCAGAGGGAGCTGGCGGAGGCGGTGATGCAGGCCGGAAAGCCTGTGATTCTGTTAAATATGACCGGGAGCGCCATGGATCTGCGGTATTTTGAGGAGCATGCGGACGCGGTGATGCAGGTATGGTATCCGGGAGCCAGAGGAGGAAAAACCATTGCGGAAGTGCTGTTTGGGGAGATATCTCCTTCAGGCAAGCTGCCAGTGACCTTTTATAACAGTATAGAGGAACTGCCGGAATTTGAAGATTATGGCATGAAGGGGAGAACCTACAGATATTTTGAGGGGACGCCGCTGTATCCTTTCGGCTATGGGCTGACTTACGGCGATGTGAAGGTGGACATGGTAGAGTGCGGCGGCATTGTGATTGCGGCGGGAGCAGAAAAGGTACGCGGAGAAGCCGGCAGCCAGGGCCGGATACATCCGGAGGGAATAACCGCGGACGATTGGAAAGCACCCGGGAAGCGGGAAATTCTGCAGATGGATACCGCCGGGGATTTGACGATAAAGGTTAAAATCTCCAACAAAAGCGATGTCGCAACAGGTGAGGTGATTCAGGTATATGTAAAGAACCTGGATTCGGAATATGCGCCTCCCAATGGGAAGCTCTGCGGGGTCAGCCGGGTGTTCCTTTCGGGAAAAGAAAGCCGGTGGGTGACACTGACGGTGGATAAGGATGCATTTACTGTGGTAGATAACGAGGGGGAAAAGAGAATGGACGGCAGCCGTTTCCTGATCAGCGTGGGATTAGGACAGCCTGACGCGAGAACCAGGACTCTGACAGGGAAAGAAAATATCATATTTGCTTTGCACGGAAAGGGAGAACCACAGGGAGATTGAGGAAAGATGAGCGCATTTACTACAGGGATATATCGTAACGTATTTAAGGAAATCGGGAAGAGTCAGAAAGAGGTAACGGAGAAAATTCAAAATGCGGCGAATGTTTTCTTTTACGGAAACGAGGAGGAGCGCATCTACCATCCGGCTGGAGAGGATATGGGATACCTGGAGGACACCGGGAACCATGATGTGAGGACGGAAGGGATGTCATATGGGATGATGCTGTGTGTCCAGCTGGGGTGGAAGGAAGAATTTGACCGTATCTGGAAGTGGTCCAAAACTTATATGTACCTGGAGGATGGGGAAAACGAGGGCTATTTTGCCTGGAGCTGCAGGACAACCGGAGAGAAGAATGCCTGGGGACCGGCGCCGGACGGTGAGGAGTATTATGCCATGGCGTTGTTCTTCGCCTCCCATAGATGGGGGGACGGAGAAGGAATCTTCCATTATTCCCGGGAGGCCAGAAACATCCTCCGGGCCTGCCTGCACAAGGGGGAGGGAGGAAGAGCAGGACAGCCCATGTGGAACAGGGAAAATAAGCAGATATTGTTCGTACCGGGATGCCCGTTTACGGATCCGTCGTATCATTTGCCGCATTTTTATGAGCTTTTCGCGTTGTGGGCGGACGAGGAGGACCGGGAGTTCTGGGAACAGGCTGCGGATGTAAGCAGAAAATATCTGGCAAAGGCGTGCCATCCGGTTACAGGGATGAGTCCGGAGTACGGTGAATTCGACGGCACGCCCATGGGCGGCAGGGAGCCCCGGGAGGGTGACAGACATGACCTGTTTTACAGCGATGCCTACAGGACGGCGGCCAATATCGGGTTGGACTGCCTGTGGTTTGGAAAGGACGCGGGGCATTACAATGCGCCCCTGCGTCTGATGAGATTCCTGGAGACGGATCTGGAAGCCGCCAGGTGTGTGTATGAGGTGGATGGCACCCCGGTGGACAGGACGGTGCTGCATCCGGTAGGATTGCTTGCGGCTACAGCCCAGGGAGCGCTGACCGTTGCGGCGCTTCAGGAAGAGATGGCCGATAAGGCGGGGGACAGTGACCGGGACGTGGCGAAACGGTGGGTGGAATGGTTCTGGAACCAGCCTTTGCGGAAAGGCGTGAGAAGATATTATGATAACTGCCTGTATTTGTTTGCGCTGCTTGCGCTGAGCGGGAATTACAGGATATATTGACGATGCGGAGATTCGTATGGAAAATGACGGCAGAGGAAAGAAAGGGCTGGAAGAGGGAAAAGGAGTATGGGCATGGGTGAGAGAGGAAGCCGGCTGGCAGAAGGGAAGAACACGGAGTTCCGGAATCGGGTGGAGGAGCGGATCCCGCAGCATTCCGCCATTAATCCGTTGATGAGGCTGGATTATCCGGATCCGGATGTCATCCGGGTGGAAGATACTTATTACATGGTGAGCACAACCATGCATTTTATGCCGGGATGCGAAATCCTTCGTTCCTACGACCTGCGCAACTGGGAGCATCTTGCCTATGTGTACGATAAGCTGGACAGTACGCCGGCCCGGCGGCTGGAGGGGGAGGAGAATATCTACGGCAAAGGTATGTGGGCTGCCTCGCTGCGATATCATAAAGGCATCTACTATGTATGCTTCGCGGCAAACGACACCCATAAGACTTATCTCTATACGGCCGGACAGCCGGAAGGCCCCTGGGAGAGACACTATATCGAAGGCTTTTTCCATGACTGCTCCCTGCTCTTTGACGATGACGGGAGGAAGTATATTGTCTATGGAAACCGGGAAATCTGGCTGACCCAGTTGAAAGAGGACTTAAGCGGCCCCCTGGAGGGTGGGCTGCACCGGCTCCTTGTGGAGGATAGGGACAATCCGAATCTTGGTTATGAGGGAAGCCATTTTTATAAAATAAAGGGGAAATACTATCTCTTCCTGATTCATTCCAGGCCGGATCGATGGCGGAGGACGGAGGCCTGCTTTGCGGCGGATTCTCTGGAAAGCGAATTCAGGGGCGGAGATGTATTGGACGATGACTGCGGGCTGCCGGACAGGGGCGTGGCTCAGGGGCCTGTTGTGGATACGCCGGACGGAAAGTGGTATGCGATACAATTTCAGGACAGAGGGGCGGTGGGACGTATTCCGTTCCTGATTCCTGTGGAATGGCGTGACGAATATCCTGTCTTCGGGGATGACGGAAAGATTCCGGAGATATTTCCGGTGGAAAGCACAAGGCCGGGATATGTTTATGCGCCGCTTGTGGGAAGTGATGATTTCAAGGGGGCGTTGAAGACGTACTGGGAATTCAATCATGAGCCGGACAGGACGCTGATACGGCACGACAGAGAAACAGGAATCTGGCAGGTGCGGACAGACAGGGTATGCAGATGCCTGCTGCAGGCAAAGAATATGCTGACGCAGAGAATGCTCTGGCCAGGCTGCGCTGCTGAGGTTACCGTGGACGGCAGTGAGCTGAAGGAAGGGGATTACGCGGGGTTATGCGCTCTGCAGGCCTGCTTCGGGTTTGTGGGACTGGTCCGCAGGAACGGCGGCCTGTTTCTGGTTGTGAGAACCGTGGAACCGGGAGAATCTGAAAAGATGCCGTCGGAAGAAAATCCGGAACAGGAATGGGCCGCGGTTCCGGTGGGGGAGAAGCCCGTCCATCTGAAGCTGGAAGCGGATTTTTCTTCGGGAAAGGATGTGTGTGCTTTCTGTTATAAAGAAGAAAGCCATGGCAGGCGCTGGCAGAAGATAGGGCCCACGCATCAGCTTATATTCGGGCTGGACCATTTCTGCGGATGTCGCTTCGGACTAGTGGTGTATTCCACGAAGGAAGCCGGGGGCAGTGCAGGGTTCCGTGAGTTTATTTATCGGGAAAGCGACCTGTAAGGCATGATTGGGGGCGGACTGAGTCTCGCTGGAATAGCGGGATGGCAGTCCGCTCGTTTTTGGGCTTCGGAGAGTGTCTGTGAGCAACAGGGCAATTTCCGATAAGAGGAAAGCCGTGGCGGGCTTTGCGGTGAGTTGAAGCATAAGATGGCCTTTCGATGGGAAATGCCGAAAGAGGAGGCAAAGCTGAGTTTGTCTATGGTGAAGGAAAGAGGTAAAACGGATATGGGACAGATAGATATTTATAAAAATCAGGATGCGGCATGCATCCTGATAGAGCCGGAAGCCTATGAGGGGGTCCGGCGAATCGGGGCGCGGGTCGCGCAGGACATGGAACTGGTGACGGCCCACAGGCCAAAGCTGGAGGAGCATGCTGCCGGAATACAGGGGACGCAGGCAGTGGTGGCGGCAACGCTGGGGAAAAGCCCTCTTCTGGAGGCATGGCAGAAGAGCGGAAAGCTGGATGCCGCTGTCCTTGCAGGAAAGAGGGAGATATATCTGATTCGCGTTGTGGAGCAGCCGTTCCCGGAGAATCCGGCTGTCGAAAAGGCGCTGGTCATTGCCGGAAGCGACAAGCGGGGGACGATTTACGGATTGTTCCGTTTGTCGGAATTGTGCGGCGTTTCCCCGCTGGTATACTGGGGGGACGTGAGGCCGGAGAAAAAACAGGAGCTGGTACTGGATATCGGCGACGGAATGTTGTCAAAAGAGCCATCCGTAAAATACAGAGGCTTCTTCATCAACGACGAATGGCCCGCTTTCGGAAACTGGTGCATGGAGCATTTCGGCGGAATCAATGCAAAAGTCTATGAGGAGGTTTTCCTATTCCTGCTCCGGATGAAAGGAAATTACATGTGGCCCGCCATGTGGGACTCTGTGTTTTCCGATGACGGCCCGGGACTGGCAAGCGCGGAGCTGGCGGATCTGTACGGGGTCATCATGGGACTGTCCCACCATGAGCCCATGTGCCGCGCAGGCGCGGAATGGCAGCGGATTTACAGGCAGTATGGGGAGGACAATACCTGGAGCTTCGTGAGCAACAGCGAGGCCATCACGGAATTCTGGAGAGACGGCATTCTGCGCAACCGGCCTTTTGAGAACCTGATCACCATCGGGATGCGCGGTGAGAACGATTCCAGGCTGCTGTCCGCAGACGCTGCCATGGCCGACAATATCCAGGTGGTAAAAAACGCCATCCTGGCCCAGCATAAGCTGCTCCGTGAGCATATGGACAGGGATCTGGCAAAAGTTCCCCGCATGCTCGCAATCTATAAGGAGGTAGAGGATTTCTACTATGGGGACGGTACCTGTCAGGGACTGAAAGACTGGGAGGAACTGGACGATGTGATATTCATGCTCTGCGATGACAATTTCGGCAATGTGAGAGGTCTGCCATCCAGGGCTGACAGGCCTCATCCGGGCGGATATGGCATGTATTACCATTTTGATTATCACGGCGCGCCGATCAGCTATGAATGGCAGAACAGCACCCGTCTCACCAAGACCTGGGAACAGATGACCACGGCTTACGAGCATGGTGTCCGGGAACTGTGGATCGTGAATGTGGGAGACCTCAAGGGTGCCGAGTATCCCCTGAGCTACTTTATGGAACTGGCTTATGACTATGAAAAATGGAGCCGGCCCAATCAGGTGAGGGACTTTGCGGAAACCTGGATAGAGAAGCAGTTTGGCAGCAGGATTTCCCCGGAACAGAAAGAGCAGATGCTCCGGTTATTGGATGGCTGGACCAGGTGGAGTGCCGCCAGGAGGCCGGAAGCCATGAATCCGCAGATCTATCATCCCTGCCATTACAGAGAGGGCGACCGGGTCTGGGAGGAAGTAAACGGGCTGATGGAGCTTGCGGAGCAATTGCATGCCGGGATGCCTGCGGATTGCCTGGCCGCATATGAAAGCATCCTCTATTACCCTTGCATGGCCGGGCTGAATCTGATCTTGATGCAGATAGAGGCCGGCAAGAACGCGCACCTGGCGGCCCGCGGAAGCCTGGCTGCCAACGCTTACGGAGAGCGTGTCAAAGACAGAATCGGACAGGATGCCCGATATGTGGAGGCCTATCACGGGATGCTGGAGGGGAAGTGGAACCATATGATGGATTCCGCCCATACGGGATTCCGGAACTGGGATGACAGAGACTGGAGATTCCCTGTCATCCAACAGGTCATCCCCGTTCGCGGAGGCAAGATAGCGGTGGGGTTCAGGGACAGCGAAGAATACCATTTGGGAAGCCACTGGCAGGACAATGCGCCGATATGCAATGATGATTTTGCCGGAGCGGATACAAAAGAGGTTCTGATTGATTTAGACAGCAGAGGGGATCAGGATTTTACCTTTGCGGTGCAGTGTGACAAGCCATGGCTGCATTTTGCGCCGGAAAGCGGAAGGGTAAGTGCTCTGGAGGAAAGCAGGGTGACCATAACTGTCACCTGTGACAGGCAGGGGCTTACGGACAGGGAGCGGGCCCTGATTGAGATTCCGGTACGGTTTGCCGATGGACAGAAGACTGTGGGACGCCTGGCGATAGAGGCGGCCGGGGAAACGGCGGCGACAGGGTATCCGAAAGGCGCTTTTTTGGAGCATCAGGGGGTAATCGCCATGGAGGCGTCACATTTTGCCCGGAAACAGGATGTGGAGGGCAAGGGGTTCCGGGTGATAGAAGGTCTGGGGCGCATGGGAGATGCGGTGAAAGCTTTCCCTGTGACGGAGAGCTGGATTGGGCGCGAGGCCCTGCCCTGTCTGCGGTATGATTTCGCGGTTCGGGAAGAGGGGGATTATGTGGCGCAGTTCTGCCTGGCGCCCCGAAATCCCCGCGGGAAAGGCGGGCACATGCGCTGTCAGTTTTCCGTCAACGAGGGAAAAATACAGGTCCTGGAGACTGTGCCCCCGTCCTTTTACGCGGAGTTCCACTGCGCGGAATGGAACAGGGGAGTTTTGGATAACATACGGATTGCGGAAACGGAAATACAGGTAAAGCAGGGATTGAACCACCTCTGTTTTTACGCAGGCGACCCGGAGATAGTGCTGGAGCGGATAGTGCTGCACAGGGCTGACAGAAAGCTTCCGGAATCCTATCTGGGGCCTGTGGAGAGCGCCAGGGCCAGGTGAGGCAATAATATGCCTTTGCCGGCTGACAGCTCTCAGCGCATTTAATTTTCCGCCCCGGCCATAAGGAGCTGTTCCACAATCTCCGTAAATCCGGCTTCCGTCGCATAATACAGCGCACTGTGCTGCTCATTGTCCACGGCATTCACGTCTGCGCCCGCCTCTGTAAGCATTGCCGTAAAATCGTTTCTGCCGCTTTGGGCTGCCAGGATAAGGGGGGTTGCTCCCTCCGCAGTCTTTGTATCGATGCCTGCGCCCGCCCCAATCAGGGCCTTTGCCACAAATAAGTCCCCGTTGCCGGCAGCGATGTGAAGGGGCATGACACCGTTTAAGTCAGCGTGCTCCGGCTCCGCGCCGGCGTCAATGAGCAGCTGGGTGATAACGAGGTTGGACCTCTTTACGGCCAGGATAAGGGGTGTCTCTCCGTCGTCGTTGACTTTGTTCACGCTGTCTTTATCCTTTTCCAGGAGGACCTTCACCACTTCGCCCTGCTCGTTCCAGCAGGCGTGATGGAGCGTGGTATTGCCGTAGGCGTCAGTGTGCTCTCCCGCCTGGGAAAGAGCCTTTACCAGCTCGCGCAGGCCGGAGGAGGTGGCATAATCGATGGCCATGCAATTGTCGTTGTCCTTGAGCGTGATATCAATATCGGGGTTCCGGATAAATTTCAGAGCCGCGTCCGTCCTGCCGTGCCTGGCCATGACCATCAGCGGTGTGACGCCGTTTCTGTCCGTGCAGTTTACGTCTGCGCCGGCAGCGGTCAGTAAGGAAATGATTTCCGAGTTGCCGGTCTCCGCCGCAAAGTGAAGGGGCATGCGGTCCTGATTGTTTCCCAGGCCGGCGTCCGCGCCGTTGTCCAACAGCAGCTTTACCAGGTCCCTGGCATTTTTCATGCAGACATAAATAAGGGGTGTGTTGCCGGATTCGTCCCGCTTGTTCACATCTATCCCGCCCCTTTTCAGGAAGGTCTGCACCACGCTTTTTTTGTTGTTTTTACATGCCTGTAAGAGCATATTATCTAACTGCATTGTTTTCTACCGCCTTTTATCTTTGTTTTATGATTGGGGCTGCTGCATTAAGAAAGCGACAGCTTCGCCGCATTTATTTTTCACGGGCCTGATATCCCGCCGCCTGCAGCGTTCAGAAGGAAGAAGCCGGGAGCGGGTAGCCTGCCGGGGGAGTTCACTGAATATCGATATGGTATTGACGTAAAAACCGGATGCCGGAAGCGGCCTCCTGTTGGCGCCCAAGCTGTAAAAGGCTGAGGCTCATGAGCCATTTTACACGCAGGAGCCCGTAACGTTCATACGATTTGCAGCTGTCCGGGTCCAGGGGAAGCAGCGCAGCCTCTTTTCCGGATAAGGCCAGTGCCTGCAGTAACAGCTTTTTCTCCGATATGTCAAAGTCGGGGGGATTGCCCAGGAGCTGCTCCGCCCGCTTCAGCTCCGCCAGAGCCTTTTCATATTCCTCCAGCCGGTACAGGCAGAGGCCGCAGTTAAATGCTGTCGCATAGACCGTTTTATCTGCCTCCGGCCGCGCCGTAAATGCTTTGGTTATAAGCCAGGCGGCAGGCAGGTCTCCCGATGCCAGAGCGCGGTATAAGGCTCCGTCTGATGGCGCATGCCCCGCCTTCTCTCTGCTTTTGCCCATATATTCCATGATGGCTCACCTCTGAATGCTATCCTTAAGAGCATGGTCTTATTTTATCGCTTCGGACAATCCAAGTCAAGGGATATGGCTTCTTGTAATTCTTAAAATTTTCCTGTTATTCATGCCGCGGCTGTGATATGATATTCACAGTAAACCCCCATGCAACGGGCTGCTTCACCGTGCATGAAAGTCTGGGGGTTTACTGTGAAGATGCAGTAAGAAATCAGCAGATGAAAAAGGAGATTTTTTAGCATGGATGTAAAAGAACTGTCAAAAATACTGACCGAATCCGCCACCCGGACCAATCAGAGCAAATATATTCCCTGGTGGGAGGATGATTTTGAAAACTGTATTTACCGGTACGACATTTTCAGGAAAGATATGGTGGCGGAAGCAGAGAACTGTGTTGCACAGTGTCCCAAAGAGACTTTGCTTGCTTCTGCGGGCATCTGCGGCGACTATGGGCTCACCCTGCTGCACCTTCTGGTATGGCATAATTTTTATGACGCTGTCAAGTCCGCGTTTGACGACGGAAGGGTGTCGGGAGAAGATGTGAACCTGACGGATGAAAAGGGGTTTGGTCTTACGCCTTTGTTACTGGCATGCTGCCGCGGCAACCTGGACATGGTCTCGCTTTTGCTGGAGCACGGGGCTGATGTCTCCCTTTCCGACAGGCGGGGCATGAACGCTTTTCATTTTCTGGCATATCCCAGAGTTGAGGGCCTGGTAAATACCCGTACGGACAAGACCGCGGTGCAGAGAGGCGCCATTGCCAGGCTCTTAACCTGCGATATCAATCAGAAAGACCAGGACGGATTTACGCCGTTGGTACGCCTCCTGACCTCCTCCGCCTCAGGATATACCTGGCCGCTGACAGAGGTTTTTCTGGATAAGGGTGCCGGGGTGGATTATATGGATGAAAACGGCAACTCACTGTTGATGCTTGCCATGAAAAACAACCATGTAACCGCGACGTTCCGGCTGATGCAGCGGCATAAGGAGCTGGTTTGTAAGGCGAATGCGGAAGGGGTGACGCCCATTCAGTATGCCGGTAAATGGAGAAATGACGGATTCTGCCTTGCGCTTGCGGACTGCGGGGCAGCTCCGGCGGACACAATCCCCATGGATATGGCCAATCTCAGCCGGATTACCAGCAATGCTTTCTGCACACCCTCCAGAGATGACATGGACGGCATCAGCCTTGCGCTTTATCTGACGGAGAGGCTGATTGCAGGGGTGGATCCGGACGACGATGACGAAGTGGGCTATGTCATGGGAATTTTCCACAATGCCCTGATGTCCGATCCCCAATTCCGGGTGCTGGATATGTGCCGGAATGCCGGGCTGGAATTTACCGTGCCTGTCCATTTCCACGGCAGCATAACCTGTCTGCGGGACGAATGTCTGGGTGTGGGATACGGGACTGCCGTTATCCGTAAATTACTGGATATGGGCGTGGACATGGATGCCGGGGTCGTTAAAGGACGGACGCCGGCCTGTATGATAGCTTCTAAAGAGGGCGGCAGAGGAATGTTTCAGAAGTCTGATGATTACTTCCGGGAGGCGGCGGAACTTTTGTCCGTAGAATCCATGGAACAGCTGAATGAGGACGGTATGGCCGCCGTGCATATGGCTGCGAAGAACGGTCATATTGGTATGCTTGCGGCGATGATAGAAAAGGGCGTGGATGTAAATCTTCTGGAAGATTCGCCTGCCCGGCCGGGGACAACGCCCCTTCACGAAGCGTGTACTTACGGCCATGCCGATGCGGTAAAGCTGCTGATGGATGCCGGAGCGGATGACACGATCAGGAACTCCGCAGGCGAAACCCCTGCGCATTGCGCGGTGCAAAGCAGGAGGTTCGGCAGGGATTTAACCAATGAGGAACGGGAAAAGGTCTTAAAGCAGCTGAAAAATCTGGATATACCGGGAGAAAACGGCAGGACGCCGCTCATGCTGACACAGCTTCTGAACCTGACTGCGCCCAAAGATTTGTTCCCTGTATTCCGGGAAAAGGGCGTAGATATCAACCGCACGGACAACTGGGGCATGACCGCTTTGATGATCCATGCGGGAAACCATTGCTACAAGGATGTAGTCAAAATGCTGATGCAGGCGGGAGCCGATATCCATATCGCGGATAACGCGGGAAATACGGTTCTGTACTATGCGCTGAAATACGGTGACGCGGGAACGGCGCGGTATCTGATCAAAAAAGGAGCAGACTACAACCGGCCCAATAATCAGGGAGAGACGCCTGTGCAGATAGCTGTGGAAAAGGGAATGGATACGGTGCTGGAGCTTATGACGGATATTGAGTAGAGATTCCGCCGGTACCTCCTTTACAGACTGATGAGCATCATTATACTGCGCTTTTGGAAATATATATGTCCTGATTATTTGAGGTAACAGTTCAGACAGCAATGTCATTTAGTTAAGTATTAGGTTAGATTCTGCGAGGGAGGTCTAACCTATT